>ERZ809152.522-NODE-522-length-19973-cov-4.116678_pt1 | contig 19973 bp, 18 predicted proteins | sample MGYA00520518_ERZ809152 | MGnify/ENA primary metagenome ERZ809152 (study PRJEB31570, sample SAMEA3212996) | Homo sapiens | biome: human-gut; feature: human gut; material: fecal | place: Sweden | collected 2011 ...
GCCGGGCACACGGTACGGAGAAGACGGCCGGCACAAAAGAAATGGGATGAGTAACGTCTCACAAAAAGCGGGAATGCATGTGCATTCCCGCCTTATAATCAAATTCCTTCGTCCGGCTCCAGCAGTGCCTTCTCATACCTGTCCAGAATAATATTCTGGATATTCTCTCTTGTTGCCTGATTAATCGGATGGGCAATGTCCCTGTATTCGCCGTCTGTAGCCTTTTTGCTGGGCATTGCTATAAACAATCCTTTCTCTCCTTCAATTACTTTGATATCGTGAACGACGAATTCATCATCAATTGTAATAGATACGATGGCCTTCATCTTTCCTTCCTTGGTGATTTTGCGCACACGCACGTCTGTAATCTTCATTTGAGATTCCCCCTTTTATCTTTAGATGACATACCTCTCGTTTTTTTCTACCACAATCTTAATCCCGTCTTCCCCTTTATAGAAAGTATTGGCCCGGATAGTATCCCTGCTTTCCACAATGCAGTTCTCAATATGGGTATTATCACCGATGTAAACGTCATTCAAGATAACGGAATTCTTAATATAGCAATTGTTCCCTACAAAGGATTTTTTAAATATTACGGAGTCTTCCACCGTACCATTAACGATACATCCGCTGGAAATCAGGCTGTTGCTGACTTTTGCTCCCACATTGTATTTGGCAGGCGGCAGGTCGTCAACCTTGGAATAAATATCAGGATACTGCTTAAAGAAATAATTTCTGATTTCCGGCTTCAGGAAATCCATATTCGTGGAAAAATAATCTTCTACCGATGCGATATTGCGCCAGTATTCTTTAATTTTATATCCGTATATTCTTTTCTGATTCTTATAGCGGATCAGGATATCCTTAACAAAATCATATCTGTCTTCCATAGCGCAGCACTCAATCATTTCTATGAGCAGGCGGCGCCTGATAACATAAATTCCGCAGGAAATGGTATTGGACTTGGCTACAATAGGCTTTTCCTCAAATTCCTCTATCCGGCAGTCCTCGTTCATCTTAAGGGTACCGTAGCGTTCCACATTAGCGCCGATAGGCATGTCCTTGCACACCACCGTAATATCGGCCTTTTTCTCAATATGGTATTCCAGGACCTTATTATAATCCATTTTATAAACACAGTCGCCGGATGCAATTACCACATAAGGCTCATGGCTGCTCTTCAGGAAAGACAGGTTCTGATAAATAGCGTCTGCGGTTCCTCTGTACCAATAGCTGTTGTCCGCCGTAACCGTAGGGGTGAAAACGAACAGACCGCCCTGTTTACGTCCGAAATCCCACCATTTGGAAGAGTTCAGATGCTCATTCAGGCTTCTCGCATTGTACTGAGTGAATACGCCCACCTTCTGGATATGGGAGTTGGACATATTGCTGAGCGAAAAATCAATACTCCTGTAGCTTCCCGCGATAGGCATCGCTCCGATAGCTCTTTTCTGAGATAGCTCCTTCATTCTGTGATTATTGCCGCCTGCTAAAATTATTCCTATCGCTCTCAATTTTCGTCACCTGCCTTAATTAAAGATTTGCCGCTTGCAAGAGTGCCTGCCTGGTAATCCGTATCATCCGTCTCTCCGAATATCACCGTATTCTTTCCGATCTGTACGTTTGTGGGGATAGTACTCTTCTCTCCGACAGTTACAATGCCGCTGTTATAAATATGAGGTGCGATATCGTTGTCGGCCTCATCTCCCACTCCCATTTTGACGTTATCGCCAACCAGCACATTCTCTGCAATAATGGCCTTATTCAGCTCACAATGACTGCCAATGACCGTATTATTCATAATAATGGAATCGCGGATCACCGTATCTTTTCCTACAGTAACACCGCATCCGATTACGGAATTATAAACCTTTCCGCAGATTTCCGATCCTTCACCGATTATGCTTCTCTCAATCACGCCGTCCGGAGCTATATACTGGGGAGGAAGGATCTCACTCTTGGTATATATTTTCCAATATTCTTCATAAAGATTGAATTCAGGCACAATATCTATCAGTTCCATATTGGCTTCCCAATAGGAATTAAGCGTTCCAACGTCTTTCCAGTATCCGTTGAACTCATAAGCATACATGGGGGCCCCGTTTTCGTGGCAATAAGGAATGACATGTTTTCCAAAATCCAGATTGGGCTGATCGGCTCTGGCTATCAGCGCCTCCTTAAGGGTTTTCCAATTAAATATGTAAATTCCCATAGAGGCCAGATTGCTTCTGGGACTCTCCGGTTTCTCTTCAAAGTCAACAATCTTACTGTTCTCGTCCGTGATGACAATACCAAAACGCTTCGCTTCCTCCACCGGCACGGGCATTACCGCTATCGTGCACTCAGCGCCGTTCTGCTTATGGAAGTCAAGCATTACCTCATAGTCCATTTTGTAAATATGATCCCCTGACAAAATCAGAACATAATCCGGATTGTAACTGTCCATATAATCAATATTCTGATATATGGCATTAGCCGTACCTGTATACCATTCGCTGTTCTCACTCTTTTCATAAGGAGGAAGTACAGTGACACCGCCTATATTCCTGTCCAAATCCCACGGAATACCGATTCCTATATGGGTATTCAGCCTCAGCGGCTGATACTGTGTCAGCACACCTACGGTATCCACGCCTGAATTAATACAGTTGCTCAATGGGAAATCAATAATCCGGTACTTGCCGCCGAAGGACACGGCAGGTTTGGCCACTTTGGAGGTCAGCACACCCAGCCTGCTTCCCTGACCGCCAGCAAGCAGCATAGCAATCATTTCTTTCTTAATCATGTCATCACCTCATGTTTCTGCATCCATATTCTGCATAGATTTACGTATATAACGTAATAAGATTATAACACATGCTTGTACAAAAGTGAATAATCTTTTACAATTTCTTTCTGCGCTTATTTTTTAAATTTTGTGTATATTTAACATATTTAAAACATTAACTTTTCTTCTATTATCTATTTTACATAACATATGCCCGGTATTTCTTATGCACCTTTCTTCTATTTTTCACAAAATATGCGGTATTTCGACAAAAATTCCTTTTACTCCGTTTTGATTTTGTAATTCCCTATTGGTTTTTTTTTCATGAATGCGTATAATACATATCAGAATGAACAAAGACTGCTTACTCTGCGTACACTGTCAGTAGAGGGCGTAAATGGCTGATGGCAGATCGTTTTGTCCAAATAATAAACAGGAAGGGTATCCCTATGTATCAAGTAGATTTTAATCATCCGGTTCACATTTACTTCATCGGCATCGGCGGCATCAGCATGAGCGGCCTGGCAGAAATTCTTCTTTCCGAAGGCTTCCGTGTATCCGGTTCCGACGCAAAAAAATCATCTCTTACCGAACTTCTGGAAAAACAGGGTGCTGTTGTCCACTACGGACAGCGCCGTGAAAATATAACAAATGATATCGATTTAATTGTTTATACCGCCGCTATCCACAAGGATAATCCGGAATTTGCCGCCATGGAGGAGCTGGGTCTTCCCAGCCTGACCCGCGCCCAGCTTCTGGGGCAGATGATGCGCAATTACAAAACCCCCATCGGCGTGAGCGGCACCCACGGCAAAACCACCACTACCTCCATGATAACGGAAATACTGCTGGCGGCCGGTACTGATCCCACGATTTCCGTGGGAGGCATCCTGAAATCCATTCAGGGTAATATCAGGGTAGGCAAGTCCGATCTTTTTGTAACGGAGGCCTGTGAATATACCAACAGCTTTTTAAGCTTTTATCCCAGAATCGGTATTATTCTTAATATAGAAGAAGACCATCTGGACTTTTTCAGGGATTTGGATGATATCCGTTCCTCCTTCCGCCGTTTTGCACAGCTTCTGCCTGAAGACGGCCTGCTCATTATAAGCGGCGATATCTCCGATTATGAAGAAATCACCAGAGGGCTTTCCTGTTCCGTCCTCACCTTTGGCTCCGATTCCTCCTGCGATTATTATTATGACGGTATCAGCCACGATGAATTTGCCCATGCTTCCTTCACCCTGCACCGCCGCGGCGGATCAGATATTCCTGTCAGTCTGGGCGTCCCCGGGGAACATAATATCCTCAACGCACTGGCTGCGCTGGCTCTGGCGGATTATCTGAAATTAGATATGGAAACAGCCGCACGGGCCCTGAAAAATTTTACCGGCACGGATCGGCGTTTCGAATACAAAGGATCCGTAGAGGGAATTACCATAGTAGATGATTATGCACATCACCCTACAGAAATTACTGCAACCTTAAAAGCCGCCAGAAATTATCCCCACCAGACCCTCTGGTGCGTTTTCCAGCCGCACACCTATACAAGAACCAAAGCCTTTCTTCCCGAATTTGCCCAGGCCCTTTCCCTTGCCGACAAAGTGATACTGGCAGATATTTATCCTGCCAGGGAAACGGATACTCTGGGGATCAGTTCCAGGTCCTTGCAGGAAATAATCGTAAATTCAGGAACGGAATGTCATTATTTTCCTTCCTTTGAGGAAATTCAGAAATTTATTTTAGAAAATTGTACCCCCGGTGACCTGTTGATAACTATGGGGGCCGGAGACGTTGTAAATATAGGAGAAAACCTCTTAAAGCAATAGTTATCCACAATATCCACATTTTTCATGTGTATGAAAAGTGTGGATATTTGTTTTTTGCCTTTCCCCGGTTTCCGTGCCCCCACACTTATAATCCACATTATCCACATTTTCCACAATTCCTGAAAATCCAGTGTTTACAAGGTTTTTCGGCATTTTGACTGTTTCTTTTTCCACACCCTTATGATATAATGCATTTGCTTAAAATAGAAAATAGAAGAAATAGGTGAGATTATGAGTTGTCTGAGGATTTACCAGGATAACTATATTGACGCGACCATCGTCTCCAACCGCTTTATCGATGAATATATGGCGGAAGCCAACGATGCGCAGCTGAAAATATATCTGTATCTTTTGCGCATGATGAATGCAGGACGTACCTTCAGTATTTCCGGAATTGCAGATGCCTTCAACCACACGGAAAAGGATGTGATGAGGGCATTAAAATACTGGGAAAAATGCAAGGTACTTTCTCTTGAATATGATAATGAGAAAAACCTGGTCGGTATTCATCTCCTGGAGCTTGAAAATAAGGAGGAACCGGCTGTTTCCAAAGCGCCCGTAGTTTCTCTGCTGCCCCGGCAGGAGGAGAAAAACGAGGAGGCGGAAATTCTCCCGGAAAAGGCCGAAGCAAAAAGTGCAGTCTCTTATGCTGTGCAGTCTCCTTCCAAGGAAGAAAATAAGCCCCCTCAGGCTGCCCCGTCGGCGTTTGCCAAGCCTTCCTATACCCTGGACGAGCTGAAGGCCTTCCAGGAAAAGGAATCCACGGCCCAGCTTCTTTTTATTGCCGAACAGTACCTGGGCAGGACTCTGAGCCCTTCCGATATGAAATCGATTCTTTTCTTCTCTGATCATCTTCATTTTTCAGATGATTTGATTGATTATCTGCTCCAATACTGCGTGGAACGCGGAAAAAAAGACTTCCGTTATATGGAAAAGGTTGCCATCAGCTGGGCGGAAGCCAATATATCCACTCCCGCAGAGGCGGAAGGACATGCCAGCCGCTATGATAAATGTGTTTATTCCATTATGAACGCCCTGGGCAAAACCAATTCCCCCACCAGGAAAGAAGCGGAATTCATCCGCCGCTGGCGTGAGGAATATGCTTTTGAAACAGATATTATTATCGAATCCTGTGAAAGAACCGTTTTGGCCACCGACAGGCACCGTTTCGAATACGCGGACAAGATCCTGGCCTCCTGGAAGGAAGCCGGAGTACATCACAAAGCCGATATCGCCAAGCTGGACGAAGGTTTCCAGAAAAACCGGCCGGCAAAGCCCGCATCGGATCGTTCCATTGATAAATATAATCGTTTTATGCATAACGATTACGATTATGACGCCCTGGAGCAGGAGCTTCTGCGTAACTGAATCAGTCTGGTAAAGGAGAACAGCCGTGGCCTTAACAAATACCCAATATAATTCCATCATGAGGCTGTACGAGCAGAGACAGACCAAAAACCGTCATTTACGTGACGAACGGCTTCATTATGTATATAATCATGTGACCGGATACCGGAATCTGGATGAATCCGTTGCCACCTTATCTGTCGCACAGGGAAAAAAGATGCTCAATGGCGATCTTAATGCCCTGTCCGAACTGAAAGAGCGGCTCCATAAGCTCACCAGCGACAAAAGAAAGCTGCTGTGCGACGCAGGACTTCCCTCTGATTATCTGGAGCCTATTTTCGACTGCCCCGACTGCCAGGATACAGGCTATGTCAACGGCATAAAATGCCATTGCTTCCGTCAGGCGGAAATAGAACTGCTCTATCAGCAGTCCAATCTGAAAGAAGTGCTGGAAAAAGAAAATTTTAATACTCTGTCCTTTGATTATTTTCAAGGGGAAGATCTGGCCGCTTTTCAGACAGCGGTTAAACGGTGCCAGGATTTCGCCCGTACCTTCAGCCATTCGGGAAGCAACCTTTTCCTTTACGGTACGGTGGGAACAGGAAAAACCTTCCTGAGCAACTGTATCGCCAGAGAATCTATTGAAAGCGGGCATTCCGTAATATACTTCAGCGCTTCCAGCCTTTTTGACACCCTTTCCCGCAATGCCTTTGATTTTAAGAACCAGGAAACCCTGGACTACTTATATAATGATTTATATAATTGTGACCTTCTGGTCATCGACGACCTCGGGACAGAGCAGCATACTCCATACAATGTGTCCCGTCTTTTTACGTGTCTGAACGAACGCTTAATACGTAGGAAATCCATGATTATTTCCACAAATCTCTCTCTTCCTGATTTGAAGGAACGCTATCAGGAAAGAATATTTTCACGGATAACCAGCAATTTTGAGTTCTGCAAGCTGACAGGACCGGATATCCGAATGTACAAAAAAAGATTAACCAACAGAAAGTGAGGATCCCATTCCATGGCGGAAGAAAAACGAAACCTAGAAACAATCCCTGCAGGCTCTCTTGGCATTATCTCTCTGGCAGGCTGTAAAACTCTTGGAGAACAGGTAGACCACTACCTGGTAAAATGGCGTCAGGAAAGAGAAAGCGAGCACAAAAACAGCCTTGCATTTTCCGGCTATCAGCGCGATTCTTATATCCTGCAAAGCAAGGTGCCGCGTTTTGGAACCGGCGAAGGAAAGGGTGTCATTCTGGAGTCTGTACGTGGTATGGACCTTTATCTTCTTGTAGATGTGGTAAATTACAGCCTGACCTATTCCCTCTGCGGCCATGAAAACCATATGTCACCGGATGATCATTTCCAGGATCTGAAGCGCATCATTTCCGCTGTGGGAGGCAAGGCCAGAAGAATCAATGTTATCATGCCCTTCCTCTATGAAAGCAGACAGCATAAACGTTCCAGCCGTGAATCCCTGGACTGTGCCATCGCACTTCAGGAGCTTGTAAAAATGGGTGTGGACAATATCATCACCTTCGATGCCCACGACCCCAGAGTACAGAACGCAATCCCGCTCCACGGCTTTGAAACCGTGCAGCCTGCATATCAGTTTATTAAAAATCTTCTCCGCAACCAAAAGGATCTCCAGATTGATTCCGATCATATGATGGTAATCAGCCCCGATGAAGGCGGTATGGGACGGGCTATCTACATCGCCAATGTCCTCGGACTGGATATGGGCATGTTCTACAAACGCAGAGACTATACCAAAATCGTGAACGGACGCAATCCTATCGTGGCTCATGAATTCCTGGGTTCCGATGTGGAAGACAAGGATATGATCGTCATTGACGATATGATTTCCTCCGGCGAAAGCGTCCTGGAGGTTGCCGCTGCCTTAAAGAAAAGAAAAGCCCGCAAAATTTTCATCTGCGCTACCTTCGGCCTCTTTACCAATGGCCTGGAAGGTTTCGACAAAGCTTTTGCGGATGGAATTATTGACCGTGTCCTGACCACCAACCTGATTTATCAGACTCCTGAGCTTCTGGAAAGGGACTGGTACATCAATTGTAATATGAGCAAATATGTTGCATACCTTATAGATACTCTGAACCACGATACTTCCATCAGCGATTTGCTGGATCCTAATGAAAAGATTCAGAAGCTGCTGGGAAGGTATCGGTCCAATATACTTTAATGATATGTGATATTTAAAAATGTGCTTAGCAGAATAAGTGGGAAAGCCAAACCTTTTTCCTCTTTTGGGATTAGGGTTTGGCTTTTTTTCGTCCATGGATTCAAGTTTCTTCCTTTATCTCCTATTCCTCGGAGTCCGCTAATTTGAGTTAGCGTTGAGTCAAAAATTGAGTCAGGGTACTTCCTTTCTCCCCTTATTCCACGTTACAAATAAACGTAAAATCATCTTGTTTTTAGCATCCAGTTCTGCTATACTTATTACCGGTGCTACCCTACACGGTAGGCGGTTGCCCTCTTCCAGAGGGAATTGGATGCTATGCATCCATTAGGACCCTCTGATTACATAGAAACCTGCTTGCAGGAATCCAGTACGAAAGAGGGAATGGATAATGAGCGACTTTGAACTGTTATCGTTGGTTCTGATGATTCTTGCAATCATCATTCCTCTCCTGATAGCTTACATAGAAGCAAAGAAATAACCGCCGTGTCCCTGACAAAGATCGGCGGTTATTTCTAACTGATTAATTGATGGGGCAACCGTCTATCGGTAGCACCCTTTATATCTTTATAATAGCACTCCCTGTGTCACATTGCAAGATTTTCAAAAAACAAATTTTCCATTCAGGTATCCCCTGTTTCTGTCCTGACCCCTTTCTCCTCTCATTTCCCTGATCTATCCAGCCCCCTATCCTTCATCTGCCTTCCTCTCCCCGTTATCTCCCTTCCCCAAAAGTTGAGTCAAAAGTTGAGTCAGGCCTTGACTTTCCCCCATTTCCTGTTATACTAAAAAAGCCGTAAACCCTCATAAATACTAAGGATTCGCGGCGGCTAACCCGTGTGTTCGAGACCTTCCACACGTAAAACAAAACTAAAGGAGAACAGAATAATGCAAAAGAAGAACATTCAATTCCTGACCCAGGCGGCTATGATTGCCGCCATTTATGTTGTGCTCACATTTGTGGCCAACGCTTTCGGCCTCGCCAATTATGCGGTGCAGGTCCGTTTCTCTGAGGCGCTCACCATTCTGCCAATTTTTACCCCTGCCGGGATTCCCGGACTATTTATCGGCTGTCTTATCAGCAACATCCTTACCGGATGTGCCATTCCGGATATCATATTCGGTTCCCTCGCCACGCTGATCGGCGCGTTTGGCACCCGTGCGCTGAAATCCAACCGTTTCCTGGCTGTACTGCCGCCTATTGCCGCCAATGCAATAATCGTACCTTTGATATTGAAATATGCTTATGGCCTGGAACCGCTCTGGTTTTCCTTTTTGACAGTAACCGCCGGAGAAATTATTTCCTGCGGCGTCCTCGGACTTCTGCTGGCCTTCGCATTAAATAAATACCGGAAACAGATTTTCGGAAACTGAATATAGGAACATAGATAAGGCTCCTGCGGGAGCCTTATTTTTATGCCATTCTCTGTTTCCGGATTTTTTCCACAAAGGGCCGGATCGTTTCTGCCATTTCTTCCGCTTTATAGTGGTGCAGATAATGACCGCAGGCGTACTGGATTAATTCACAGTTCAGCCTTTCCGCATATTTCTTTTGAAGGGGCACCCAGAAGCCGCCCAGCTCCTTTCCATCCGAACAGAATAAGAGAAAGGGAACCTCGGGTTTTCTGTGTTTCTTCACCATCTCTGCATTCGCATATACGGATGCCGCCTCTTCCAGAACCACCTTATTTAAAAAGTTTCTGTTCCCCAGAAGTTTTGCCTGCCGGTATTCCTCCTCCGTCAGTCCTTCTTTACCCACCACCTGCAGCAGCGGACAGCGTTGTATTCCAAAAAAAGTAAGCATTCCCATAAGCTTTAAAGAACCGGGATTCGCTTTCTTATTTTCATATGCCTTGGGAAAAGCCATATCCATCCCCACGATTCCCATAACCTCGTCAGGATATTTCTGTGCCCAGTAAATTGCTTCCAGCCCGGACATCGAATGAGGCAGGAGCACAAAAGGCCCCTTTTCCCCGGCCAGACGCAGAGCCAGTCGGGTTTCTTCCAGCATGGCGTCCAGCTGTCTGCTTCGCTTTTTAATCTCCGAATAGCCATAGCCGGCCTTTTCCACTACCACACACCGATAACAGGATGAAAGCTTCCGGTAGAGCGGCCGGAAATCATAAACTGGCGCTGCTGTTCCTCCTCCTGAAAGAAAGACCAGCGTTATTGCTTCGTTATGACCTTTGCCGCCGCTGCCGTCCTGCTCCTCCTGTCCCTGCTCTTTCTGTCCCTGATCCTTCTGTCTCTGTACCATCTCCTCCGGACCTTCCGCATATACATGCATTCTGTGCCCGTTAACTTCCACCATCGTCCCCGGAGCCGTCAGCTGTTCCTGTTCTGTATGCAGAAGCCTCCTGTGTACCGCTGCGGCGGCAGTCAGACCGCCTGCCGCTTCTGCCAGTGGCCATTTTCATTTTTTCATATTTCCTGTTCCTTTCCTTCCTTATGTGGCTCCCTACTTTCCGGCCGTATCCGGAAACTTACTTTTCCATGGCCTTCCGGCGTATTTTCAATCTGTACTTCTCCGCTATGAAATCTAGCGACTTCCCGGGCGAAGGCAAGGCCAATCCCCATATGTCCATCCTGAGGGCGGCTTTCCCCCTCCGTATACATGGGCTCCAGTGCATGGCGCAGTGCCTGTGGGGAAAAACCCGGCCCTTCATCAGACACACAGATTTCCAGCAATGGCGCCTGCCATCTGCAATGGATCACTATCCTTTTTCCTTCCGGCGTATGCTCCGCCGCATTTCTTACAATATTCAGCACTGCCCGGCAGACATCCTGCCTGGCTAATATCAGTTCCGGCAATACAGCCCCTTCAAATTCCGCCTTCACTCCGAATACCCTGGCTATTTCTTCCGCTCCGTTAAAAATTTCCTGCTGCAGCAGTTCCCCTGATACCGGCTGCTTGTTTTCTTCCCCTTCCGATACATTCCGGGTCATTCTTTTCAGTCTTTCCAAATATCTGCCTGCCGCTTCCGTATTTTTAAGAATGGCGCTCAAACACTCCTGCTGCTCCTCCGTGAGCGGCGTTTCTTCCAGAAGCTGAGCATTTCCGCTTATTATAGTGAGAGGTGTTTTCAGGTCATGAAGCAGCGCACTGGTCTGGGAGATGCGGCTGTGTTCCATATTCCACTGTTCCTGCAGCGAATTACGCAGAGCCGTACGCAGCTCCTCCATGGAATCCATAACCTCGTCATATTCCCGGATCCCCGAACTGCCGAAGGGCTCCTCCAGTTCTCCGCGGGACAGGCTGAGCGCGGCATCCTGCAAAACGGAAAGCCTTCTGCGGAAAATTTTCACATATCGATGGGTCACAAGCCCCAGGCTCACGATAAGAACAGTTCCCCAAAAGATAAAATACCATTTTTCAACATCTGGAATCAGCTTTCTTCCTTCAGGATTAATCAGCTCCATCTTATATTGGAATTGAAGAACAGCCTCTTTTCCTTCCTCTTCCGCTTTTACATGGTAATATCCTCCGGAATCTTTTCCGGATTCCCTGTATTCCTCCGCGGCGGCCCGTTCCTCATCGTTCATATCGGTTTCCGCCAGCTCTCCGTTTTCCCATATGGCATAGCTGCATAAAAAAGGAACCAGTTCTCTGCTTATTCCTTCCTTCTTCATACGTTCCGCCGCTTCCGCCGCCATCCGTTCCCCGGCATTTGCAGGATATGCAACGCCCTTATTCACAAGCAGGTTCAGCCCTATCCAAAAGGACACTGCAATCAGGCACGCTGTAAAACCGCACAAAAACATATACTGAATCAATATACGTATCAGGCTTACGCCTTTTCTGCATTCCATCTGTATCCTATCCCCCAAACGGTTTCAACCGGCGATGCTCCGAAGGCCGCCAGCTTTGCCCGCAGGTTTTTGATATGCTCTGTTACCGCCGCCTCACTGGAATCGCTGTCGTACCCGAAAATTTCTTCCAGAATCTGCTGTCTCGTATATACCAGCCCCGGATGTCTGGCGAACATTTCGCAAAGCTGATATTCGCTTTTTGTCAACGGCAGCTCTTCTTCCTTCACATATACCCGTTTCGCCTGTAAATCAAAGTGTATCCTGCCCGATACGAACCGGTAAACGGGCACGCGCTGTTCCCGGCGCAGGTGGGCTTCTACCCTGGCTCTCAGCTGAGGCAGGCTGAAGGGCTTGGTAAGATAATCATCTCCTCCTGCTCCCAGCCCATAAAGCACATCCTCATCTTCCCCTTTCGCTGTAAGGAACAAAATAGGACAGTCCGTAAAAGACCGGATCCTGGCACAGGCCGCCACTCCATCCTCTCCCGGCATCATGACATCCAGGATTATCAGCTCCGCCTGGCTGCAGAGCTTTTCGTCCAGCGCCCGGGTGTCATACATCACAGTCACCGAATGCCCATCCTTTTCCAGCGCGCGCTTCAGAAGCCTGCAAATATCTTCCGAATCATCTGCCACAATAATCCTGGCCATATACTTCCTCTCCCTTCTTCAGCATCACAAAAGCTGCATCACCCAGGATATCCCGTACAGGATATATACATGGGCCGGATAAAACCAGTAAAATAACTTTTTATTCCCCTTCCCTCTTTGTCCGTTGTAAAGATACATGGGTATTGCCGCAAAACCGCTCATCCAGCCATACATCGTAGTGATCAGCATTTCCGCTGTAGCTCCGGGCGTAAGAAGGAACGGGAATACCCCTTCCAAAATCAGGGCGAGCACAAAAAATACGGCCGCCTGAAGCGCACGTCTTTTCCTGAATAAATACAGAAGAATTCCTTCCAGTATAAAGTAAGTCCCTCCGTCAATAATAGCGGAATGCATGGGAAGAAGGGTATAATGCAGAAGGAGCACCGCATTCGCTGCCGAAGGAACAGCCTGTATAAGCCCCATTCCCACAAACGGCCAGATCAGAGGAAGCACAATCGCCGAAAGCCCTCTTCCCCATTTTTTCTGCTTACACCAGTCAATTCCCTGCAGTATCACCAGCAATATGGAAAAAGTCGCAAGCATCTGATTCTGGGGTACGAAGCCATCCGGCCTTCTTACAAAGCAGATGAAAATATACTGCAGCAGCCCCATCCCCACGGCAATGGCATATATCCTGAGAAAATACTTTTTACGATTCCGGGTATGTTGGAAACCTTCCAGCAGGCAGAACAAAAACAACGGAGCCGATAATCTGCCCAGCATGGAAAACCATTCCGGTATCTTACCTGTAAACTCGAAAAAATAATGGATATGATCCATGACCATGAGCACCAGCGCTATCCATTTCAGCTGAAAATCAGTGAATCCTTTTTTACATATTTCATTCTTCATATGAACCTTCCTCCTGTATTCGGAAGAATACCTCATCATAACAAGACGGTATTCTTTTTTTGATATACAGGAGTGTAACAGGTAATTATAAGGAATTTATAAGGATTCGTCATCCTGCAGCTGTTTTTCTTTCCGCGTCCTGATGAAGCCTACAATGGCGTAATATACGGGAACCGTTAAAAACAGCAGCCAGCCCGGATGCCAGAGACTTTTGAATATGCCAAGAAGCAGGTATATCATCATAATAAGAACGGGAAAGGCAAACCATCCCATATCTTTTCTCCGGAAGGCCTCCACACAGGAATGAAATAAGGGTATGGTAAAAAAGATCACCCAGGCCGGATGCCATGCTCCGGTAAGCACACCGATTGCTATAAAGGCGGCGATTACCAGCAGTGTGAAGGGAAATTCCACACCGGCCCATTCCCGGAAAAAATGAGAATCATATCTTTTTCCATTCACATAAATGCCGTTGGAATCCAGATGAACTTCATCCTTATCCTTCTCGATTACATGAATTCCTTTCCAGCCGACATGCACTTCACTGTCTTTATCCTTGCAGTGGATGCCGCTTAAACCGATATGTACATATTCATCCGGTTCTTTTTCCGGAGACAGGATTTCTCCCTCCTCTTCCCGTATTTCCTTTTCAGGCAGTTTCTCTTCTTCCATATCCATATAGGAAACCGGAATTTCATCTTCCGTGCTCAGAAGCTCATCCATGGATATTCCATAAATCCTCGACAGAAGAATCAGATTATCCGTATCGGGTGATGCCTCCGCCCGTTCCCATTTGCTCACTGCCTGACGGCTGATTCCCAGCTTTTCTGCCAATGCCTCCTGGGACAGACTGTTCCTCTTTCTTAAGGTTACAAGCCTGTTGGCAATTTCAATATTCATGTTTTAATCCTCCTGTCTTGTGTGGAACACTTCGTTCCCGACTGTCTGCATTATAAGGGGATCTCTCAAAGTTGCACTACCAATTCTGCTTTTCATTGCCGCAACTATCGGTTGCAAACCCTGTATTATGGGGATTTACAGCTTATATAGCAAGGCCCCATTCTGCCTTCGTAGAATGGGGCTCATCTTACACCGCCTGTTATTTTTTAACGTATGACAGGAAATGACAGCCGGTTTCTTCAAACCACTGGGCGGCCTCATTCATTCCCATTTTATATACCGAACCCATTTCCGGATTCATCAGTACTACATTCTTTTCATTAAAGCCGATAATCAATACCGCGTTTCCGTCTCCGAGAATAGCCAGAACAGGAATTTCTCTGTCAGGATAATACAGTACACTTTCCAGACTGCAGCCTGACAAATCCAGGACCTGCATACCATCCAGATTTTCTTCAAGGACCTCCTGTACCGTTTTTCCCTGTGCAAGCAGATATTCCGAATTTCTCATAATACCTTCATAAGAGAATAGGGAATCCAGACAGACAGCAAGGCTGTTCTTTTCCTCTGTTACAGGAACGCCTTCGATAGCCATGATCTGGTTTTTCACATTCAGCCGGCCTCTTCGCCAGATATAGGCGCCGCTCTCTCCCATCACAGTGCCCGCTATATCATTGGCCAGATTGATCGCCTCTCCTGCCGCCGACATAATCGTCACCTCTCCGCCCGGACTGTATACATAATAGCTTTCTTCCGCTATCTGGGACTGAGGTATCTGAATTTCCCTGCTGCCTTCATACAGGACTTCCTTAGGTGTAAGGAACTTGAGTTTCTTGCCGTCGAGGTCGGACTTCATCTGGATTTCGGTAATATTTTTATATTCCTCCAAAGGAATAGTAATAATCTTATTGCTTCTCTGGACATCCACCACACCGCTTACAATCTGGTCATTCTCACAGGGGACAAAATTTCCCTCCCCATCCTTTTCCACACGATCCAGGATGATCTGGTTTTCATTCATGCTGCAGCCGGTCACATATACCCCTGATTTTTCATAGGTCTTCAGGACTTTTCCATTCTCATCCTGAATTTTAATCTGATACATGGGAAATACCATTTTGCCGGTATCATCCAGGCTTACATCGGATATCCGGGCCATCCCATATACCAAATCCTCATTCATAAATCCAAGGGCCATGATATAATTGCCGCTTCCTGCATCTATTGTCACCTGTTCCGTACTGTTTAAATTCATCAGGGTAAGGCTGGTGCTTTCGTATTTTTTCCCCTGATCCGGCCAGACAATCATCCGGTTGCTCTCCGATACCTGATAACTGTCGCCGTTCAGGTTCTCCGCCACCACCTCCACGGTCTGCCTGTCAAGATGGATGCAGATGAACTGATTGTCCAGAAGCATATAGAGCTCATTTTTTCCGTTGACATAAGCCAGCTGTTCCACTTCCGCCTTAAATATTTCCGGAGCCTTCAGGGTGGGAATAAAAGCCAGTTCCTCCACCGTATTCAGGGAATTGTTATACAGATAAACCTCCGCTCCCGTATAGCCTTCCCTTCTGCCCCGGCTTATATATCCATAAACCATGAAGAATACATTTCCCGCTTCATCCACCTGGAGAATTTTAAATTCATGCCCGCCGTAAAAGGAACGCTCATCCTTTCCGTTTGGATCATAAAAGGAAAATAATTTGGACAGCTTATTATCGGTCATATTCAGGCTGTAAAGCACGCCGGCCTGCGCAAAGGCTAGAATTTTCCCTCCGTCGCTTTCCATCATTTCCACATTCGGATCCGTGATTCCAAGCGCAATTTTGTCTCCTACAAAAGCGGATTTATCTTCCGAAAAAATATCACTCATGCGTCTTTCAAAATCCAGCAGGTACATGGTCCCGTCTGTCCCCTGCCGGACGCGGTAGACCTCATCCACCACGGCAAAGGTTTCCTTTTCCTGACGCATATAGCTCACTATATATTCCACCGTTACAGACGCTGTCTGTTCTGTGATATCACGGATAGTAAAGACCGGCTCCGTGAGCTGTTCCACAGTCAGTCCGGCCCAGCCGATCTGGGAGGCGCTGCTGTGTATGTTCACCTTGCTGAGAGTGGAATTATCTCCTTCGCTGTTGGGCTCCAGATTGCCCTCGAACCCGGAAGGCCAGTCCTCATGGAAGGTGGCGGCGCTGAAATCCCTGACAAAAGCCAGCTTTTCCTTCACGCCATAACCGTCCGCCTGTATGATCCTGGTATAATACCTGGCGCATCTGCCGTCCTCCAGGTTCAGAAGAAACGTCAGGCTGTATTCTGTCTTCTCATCTATCAAATCCTTCAGCACGATATCTGCGGTGATGTTTTCTCCGTCCATACGAAAGTTGGTGATCTCCGTATTTTCCACCAGCCGGCTTCCGTCCACGCTTCTTACCTCAAAGGCCATGGAATCCACGGTCTGATCATATTTTTTTACACTTATGGAAAGCTTTCTGTCCGGGCCGATGGGCATAATACTTTCCTTCATATATTTTTCTTCCATAGGAGAAAGGAAGCCATGCATCATATTCACATGTTCCCCGCCCATATTTATATAAACGAGAGGCAGCTCCGGCAGCTTCTTTTCTGCCGTCATGTCCGTATTTCCTTTATTCAAAAACAGGCTGCTCATTAAAAGCACCACAATAAATGTTGCTGCAAATACGCATCCCTTGATAATTGTCTTCTTCATTCCCATTCCTTTTTATTTGCCTACAGGCCTCTCCAGCAGCTCCTGCAGACAGGTATGCACATGCAGGAAGTCTGCCATTTTATTTATTCCCGTATCAACAGGCTTTCCGCCGTCCCGCTTCACAGCCCGGATCAGGATATTTTTAGGTGTATGCTCCATATCTATGAATTCCAGCAGCTGGGTATCATATCCCGCCTCCTCCAGCAGGTTTGCGCGCAGCGCATCCGTCAGAAGAGCGGACATACGCTCCTTCACCAGGCCATATTTCAGGGCCGGCTGAAGAGCCTCGCATTGGATCTGCCGGTTCATTTCATGCTGGCAGCACGGGACGGAAAGGATCACTCCGGCATCCCAGCATATCGCTTTATACAGCGCATAATCCGTGGCAGTGTCGCAGGCATGGAGGGTAACCACCATGTCCACCTTCTCCTCCCCTGTATAATCAGCAATGTCCCCCTGCATAAATTCCAGGCCGGTATATCCGTATTTCTCCGCCAGCTTACTGCAATTGCGTATGACCTCTTTCTTCAAATCCAGGCCGGTAATGCGGATATCCAGCCCGCAGAGCTCATGAAGATAATAATACATGGCAAAGGTAAGATAGCTCTTCCCGCAGCCAAAATCTATGATTCGAACACATCTCTCTTTAGGAAGTATAGGCATAATATCCGCAATAAATTCCAGGAATCTGTTAATCTGCCTGAATTTGTCATAACGGCTTTTTATAATCTGCCCGTCCCCGGTCTGTACTCCAAGGTCCTTCAGGAACGCAACCGGACGGCCTTCCTCAAGAATATATTTTTTCGTCCTGTTATGGGAAAGCTCCCGGCCTTCCCTTTTGACGCTGTTTTTCTTCTTAATGGTAATCTTTCCTTTTTTGCTGACCAGAACCATTGCCTGGTAATCCATAGTCTCCACGTCCATCTGACGGAAAGAGGAAACCAAAGCTTTTCCCACTTTTTCCGCCGCCTCACCGGCAGTCAGGTTTTCATGGAATACCTGATTTCCCCGAAAGCTCTCCAGCTGAAAATAAATTTCTGTCTTTATCATTACAGGCCTCAGCTTAAGGCGGATATCCCCATCCTTATTCCTGGGGCCGCCAACACTGAGCTGATATAATCTTTCATTCAGGCTTTCTTCTAACAGCTTGTATAATTCTTCCATCCAAAGTACCTCTGTTTTTCTTTTCTTCCTCAAACATTCCTGCGGATGTTTTTATACGACAGGATCGGCACCCTATCGTATAAAAACAAGCCTTCCCTGCCTTGCTGCAGGCTGAAAGTCTGAATCTATTTTAATTCCTCCGCAAAAAAACCACAACTAGAATTTTAAAAAGCTGTTATTTCTTCTGCCCTTTGAAGAACAAATCCCGCAGGAGCCTCCCCTGCCATGTCTTCTTCTGAAAATTTCATAATAAAGAAGGACCTGAATCAAATCCCCTTTATTCCGGCGATCCGTTTCCCTGTGGGAGGTAACCTCCATCTGCCGTTTTTCCGCAGAAGGGATTTCTTCCTGCGTTCCCTCCGCGCATTTTCCGGGTTCCTGAGCCGGTATCTGCACCGGTTCCTGATTCTCTGTTTTTCTGTTTTCCATGAAAGCATTTGCAGGAATCTGGCCCGAAAGCTCCGCACGTTCCTCTTCTCTCAATATCTTATCGATTATGCCCTCACTCAGACGGTACATAGCCAGCCGATCCGGATATTCATCATAAATAAGGCTTCCGTTATAATCCATAGTATCCAGGATATCCATGATCTTCTTCTGATAACGGCGGGCTTCCTCCGGATAAAGCTGAAGAAAATATTCCAGATCCCTTACGGCATCATCCTCGTCATCCCAATACATGGGCATAGGATAAGTCATATAAAAAGGAAGCGGCTTTTTTGTGCTGCCGCAGCCTCCGAAAGGACAGCCGTAATCCATATTTCCTCCCATGTTCCTCCATTCATCCTGAATCCCTTTTCCCCCGTACTCTCTGTAGCTCTTCTGGCCTCCTCTGTACTCCGGCATATTCCGCCCTTTATCTTCATTGCGGTAAGGCTCTTCCGGAAATCTTCCCGGGAATTTCCTTATATCATCCATCACTTTCCCTTTCCGAATTGTTCCGCCCCTGAAGACAGTCTCAGGCGCTTCACATCCAATCGTCTTTATCTTATGTTATGCGATCGGACAGGAAAGGGTTTATATCGATTTCTTTTTACCGGCAATCGTATCGGCTGCATGCACGGCCAGTTCCGCTTCTTCCTTGCTGCAATTGCCGTAATACCTCGCTTTTTCGTAAAGCCGGAGCAGCTCGTCCACTGCCTTTTCTTTTTCCGGTTCAGGCGCAGGAACTGTCTCCAGCAGCTCCCTTGCGGTCCTGCAGTCCTCCGGCGCTCCCAGCTTTCTTACGGTACGGATAAAATATTTTCTTATCTTTTGTTCCGGTGTCCTGGTCAGAAAAGGAAAAGGCTTTTCCTTCTCTTTCTTTTTTCTTTTCCGGTCCAGAGACTCCCTGATCTCTGTGGCCTGTCCTTCTTCCTCATCCTGCACGATACCTTTTTCATAAAATTTCTTCACCGCGGCAAGCACCAGCCTGTACAGCAGAAAACAAATCAGGGCAATCGTCAGCGCTGCCATCAGATATTCCGTTATTTTAATCAGGATATCCAGCCAGGCCGGCGTCGCAGCCGCTTCGGACAGGCCCATATCCATCTGCCCGGCCGCCGCCCCTTCCTCAATCATTTCTCCCTCTTTCCCGGAAAAAAGATTCAGCAGAAAGCTGATACATACGGCAATGGCCCTGGCGATATAATACGCCGCCGTTTTCACCAGATCCATCATGCCCCGGACAAGCCGGTTGTTGGTTCCCGCCCCCAGGATACATACGGCAATCACCCCG
>ERZ809152.524-NODE-524-length-19929-cov-3.670726_pt1 | contig 19929 bp, 21 predicted proteins | sample MGYA00520518_ERZ809152 | MGnify/ENA primary metagenome ERZ809152 (study PRJEB31570, sample SAMEA3212996) | Homo sapiens | biome: human-gut; feature: human gut; material: fecal | place: Sweden | collected 2011 ...
AACGGGGGAGGGCAGCCGGACGGAAACGATGGCAGACGCACAGGGCGCCGGGAACAGGTAGGCTGTGTAGGGCGGGAGAGCAGGGCGTGGGAAGCGGATCGGGAAGAGCGGGGGAGAAGTGAGAGGGCGGCTTGCTGATGTGAGGGTACGATATATGGGGTGTACATTTACATAGCTTTGGGCATTTGTTATAATTAGGATAATGGAAAGCGGAGCCCGGATTGATGAATGGAGAATAGGTATGGATACATATACGGTGCTTCTGGTGGATGATGAGGAAGAGGTGCTTCAGGCCATCAGGAGGAAAATTAATTGGGAAGGGCTGGGCTTCTCTGTGATCGGATTTGCCAATAATGGCGTTAAGGCGCTGGAAATGGTAGAGGAATTTCAGCCGGATGTGGTTTTGACGGATATTAAGATGCCCTATATGGATGGTATGGAGCTGGCGAAGAATATAAAGGCGGAATTTACCACGACCAAGATTTTGTTCCTTACGGGTTTTGATGAGTTTGAATATGCGAAGGAGGCCGTTCATCTGGAGGTGGAGGAATATATTCTGAAGCCGGTTAATTCAACGGAGCTCATTAATGTATTCACGCAGCTGAAAATAAAGCTGGATCAGGAAATCAGTGAAAAACGGAATGTGGCGGTGCTGCAGAAATATTATATGGAGTCTCTGCCGTTTCTGCAGGCTAATTTTTATTCTATCCTGATCGAAGGAAGGCTGCGGGAGGAGGAGATTTCCAGGTATCTTTCCGATTATCAGGTTTCTTTTGAAGGGCCATTTTACTGCTGTCTTGTGGTTCACACTTCATCCAGCCGGGTGCCGGAGAATATGAATCCTCTGCTTCTGGCGGCGTCTGTCCAGAGGCAGGCAAGGGAGCATCTGGGAGAGAAGTGGCAGGCGAAATGTTTTTCCTATCTTGAGAATACGGTTTTGATCGCACAGCTGAAGAGTGAAAATGAGGTTCCGGAGCTGACGGATGAATGTGACAGGTTCTGCAGGTATGCCCAGCGTATCATCGGCGCTGTTGTCACTGTGGGAATCGGACAGGTCTGTGGGCGGCTTACCGGTCTGGCCCAGTCCTACAGCAGTGCGAGGGAGGCTGTTTCTTACCGGGTTATCTACGGCGTTTCCAGGGCCATTAACATGAAGGAGATTGCGCCGAAGGAAATGAGCAAATCCGACGGGACTCTCGATGCGGAGCTGCTTAACCTGTTCGGCATGATCCGGCTGAATTCCGACGAGGATATTATCAAAGCGGCCAGACGGTATCTGAACCATATATCCTATCCGGCCAAATCCCTGCAGCAGTATCATATTGATCTTATGGATCTGATAAGCGCGCTGTACCGGTTCGCTGTCAATAATGATATTGAGGTTCCGGATTTTACGGGGAATATCAGAAATCTGTATATACGGATTCTGGATCTGGAGCCGGAGGCACTGGAGAAATGGCTCATTGATATCTGCCTTTTGCTCCGGGAAACCTTGATCAGTGCAAGAAGCAAATCAACGCAGTCCTTTGTATTCCAGGCAAAAGAATATGTGGCAAGCCATTATTCGGACGAAGAAATTTCTCTGGATAATATCTGTGAGATGCTGGGTGTTTCCAATTCTTACTTTTCAACTGTTTTTAAAAAGGAGACGGGGAACTCTTTTATCGGCTATCTGACGGAATACCGTATGGAACGGGCATCACGGATGCTGATTGAAACAAATGAAAAAAGCTATATAATAGCGAAGAACGTTGGTTATACCGATCCCAATTATTTCAGCTATGTATTTAAGAGGCGGTTCGGTGTATCCCCTTCCAAATACAGAATGGAGCACGGCTCATGTGAAAAATAAATATTTCCGTAAATTTAAAATTTTCAGGCCCAGAGGGATACAGTCTACGATCATGCTGGTGTTTTCCGTCATATCCATTTCGATCATGCTGATCCTGGGCATTGTGATGTACAGCAGGTTTTCCGCCCTGTCCCGGGAAAATACAATACACAGTACGGAAAAGCTGATGGAGCAGGCCGGGGAAAATCTGGAGGATTATCTGGTAAGCATGCGGCAGATTTCGGATGCGGTTTATTATAATGTCATAAAAGAGAATGATTTCTCTTATCAGAGTGATGCCATTCAGAGAGGAATGGATCTTCTGTATGAAGCCAATAAAAGCAATCTGCGCAGCATTGCCATATATAACGGGAGCGGGAGCCTGATTGCGGCGGAGCCGGTTGCGCGCCAGAAGGAGGATCCGGATGTCACCAGGCAGGACTGGTATATACAGGCTATGGGTAAAATGGAGAATATGCATTTTTCCACTCCTCATATCCAGAATCTGTTCGATGACGGTACCTTACGTTATTACTGGGTGATTTCACTGAGCCGGTTTGCGGAATTTTCCGATCACGGGGAACCGCAGACAGGGGTTCTGCTTGTGGATATGGATTATTTCAGCATCTCCCGTATGATGAAACAGATCAATGCATTAAATAACGGGCAGTATTACTATCTGTGTGACAGCAACGGGCAGATTATCTATCATCCGCGCCAGATTCAGATAAGCGACGGGATCGCAAGTGAAAACAGTGCGGTCGCCGCAAAGTACAGAGACGGTGTCTGTGATGAAACCTTTGAAGGGGAGCACAGGACGGTGATTGTAAATACCATAAGCTATACCGGCTGGAAGCTTGTGGGGGTGATTCCTGATTCCACATTCACTCATGGAATGATTAATGTCCGGTATTTTATTGTTATGCTCATGCTGCTGATGGTAATTACGCTGGTCATTATTTACCGTGTGGTTTCGGTAAGGATATCCAGCCCTATCTGCAGGCTGAATGATTCGGTTATGGGATATGAGGCGGGGGGAAAGCCGGAGATTTATATCGGCGGTTCCTCGGAAATCAGGTATCTGGGACATTCGATTCAAAGCTCTTATGAAAAGATTGAAGTTCTTATGAAGGAGATTGTCCAGGAGCAGAATGAAAGAAGAAGAAGTGAACTGGATGCGCTGCAGAGCCAGATCAATCCCCACTTTTTATACAATACGCTGGATTCCATTACGTGGATGGTGGAAGGCGGACGCAATGACGAGGCCGTATTCATGATTTCCCAGCTGGCAAAGCTTTTCCGGATCAGCCTGTCCCAGGGACGAACGGTGATCAGTGTGAAGGATGAACTGCAGCATGCGGAAAGCTATATGAACATACAGAAGGTACGGTATAAAAATTCATTTTCCGTTGTATTTGACGTAGAGCCTGATATCTGTTCCTATTGTACGGTAAAGCTGGTTTTGCAGCCAATCCTTGAAAACGCTATCAATTATGGGGTCAGCGGTATGGATGACTGCGGGGAAATAAAGGTGACAGGGAGACTCAGGGAAGGCAGTATTGTTCTTTCGGTGGAAGATAACGGAATCGGGATGTCGGAGGAAGAGGTGCGCTTCCTGCTTACGGACAGCAGCAGAGTACGTAAGCATGGTTCCGGGGTTGGCCTTGTGAATGTAAACAACCGGGTTCAGATTCTTTTCGGAAAGGAATTTGGGCTCCGGGTGGAAAGTGAGCCGGACGAGGGGACCACTGTCTCCGTCTTTCTTCCCGCAGTGCCGTATACGGAGGAAAACAGGAAGATTCTGGAGATGGGACATATATTCAACCGGGAGGAAATGAATAACAAAGATACGTAGAGTAATTGCGGCTGTGAGGGGACAGGGCAGTTACGAGTAAGTTTAAAATACGTTCTGGGGCAGGTGGAGATGAAGAACAACAAAAAAATGTTTTTTCTTACGGAAACCCTTTTGGCAGTCATGGTGATTGCCGTGGCTTTTATTATGGTGCGGGAGAGGAACGGAAAGGAACAGGATAAGATTTCCGTGATAATCCAGGATTCGGAGGACACCCAATGGGCTGCCTTTCAATACGGGCTGAAAATGGCGGCGGAGGATATGGATGTCAGGATGTTTATTGTCAGTACCGGCAGCACGTTAACTGTGGAAGAGGAAAAGAGCCTGATAGAAAGGGAAATTGATAACGGGGCGGATGCGGTCATCGTGCAGCCTGTTCCGGGATCGGAAGAAATGCTGTGGAAAATGGGAAACCGGGTTCCCGTGATGCTGATAGGGAATGCGGCGTCTGAAGAAGGGGAGGAATCCCTGCTTCCGGTGGTGGGACCGGATAATTATGCCCTGGGAGCTGCTTTGGCGGAGGAGCTCCTGAAGGATTATAACGGAAATCTGAGCGGAAAGACTCTGGGCATATTTTCCAAAACAGGGGATTCACGCGCGTCCATCGAACGGAGAAGAGGATTTACGGATGCCATGGAACATACGGATGCCAGCATCAGCTGGGCTCCCTTTTCGGAAGAGGGAGAAGCTCTTTTGGACAGCCAGTCTGCTGTAGATTTAGTAATTGCCCTGGATGACAACAGCCTTACCATGGCGGGTGAATATGCCGCTGCGAATAATCTGCACGGTGCGCTGGTGTATGGGATCGGGAATTCCACGGAAGCGGTTTATTACCTTGATACGGGCATTGTGGGCTGCCTGGTGGTGCCCGATGAGTTTAATGTAGGCTACCAGAGCCTGAAAGAGGCGGCGGAGAGCCTCACACATTATCTGCACAAAATGCAGGATCGGACGGTTTCCTATAACGTTATCCGAAGAGATAACCTGTTTTCCAGGGAAAATCAGGAAATTATTTTTACAATGAGCCAGTAGAATGGCAGGGTAAAACGAGGGGGTATCATGAAGGGAAAAAAATATACGGCAGGAATGCTCGTCCTGTCAGGAGCGCTTCTTCTTGCCGCCTGCGGTAAGCAGCCGGCCGCGCCTGATAAGGTCTATGTGGGAGTGGCAAGTTACGATGGCGGCGACGTGTTTATCGGGGAATTGATTGACTGTCTCAAAGAACAGCTGAATGGATATTCGGGGGACGGAATGGAGACAACGGTGACGGTCCGGGATGCGGCAGGCTCCCAGCGCACCCAGAACGATCAGGTGAAGGCGCTGATAGATGAGGGGAGCAATGTATTGTGCATCAATCTGGTGGATCGGGCCGACCCCTCGGAGATCATTGATCTGGCAAGGGAAAATGATGTGCCTGTCATATTTTTTAACAGGGAACCTGTTGCAGAGGATATGATGCAGTGGGAAAAGCTTTATTATGTAGGTGCGGATGCGAAACAGTCGGGGGTGATGCAGGGTGAGCTGGCGGCGGAGCTGATACATTCGGACAGCCGGGTGGACCGCAACAGGGACGGGAAGATTCAGTATGTGGTGCTGGAAGGAGAGCCGGGGCATCAGGATTCCATTATCCGGACGGAAAATGCGGTGGATACGCTGAAAAATAATGGAATTGAGCTTGAAAAGCTGAGTTACGGTATCGCCAACTGGAACCGTGCACAGGCCCAGAATCGGATGATGCAGATGATCGGCCAGCATTCCAATGAAATTGAGCTTGTTCTGGCGAATAATGACGATATGGCGCTGGGAGCCATTGACGCTTATGCGAAGCTGAATATTACGGAATCCGTCCTGCCTGTGTTTTTTGGGATAGACGGCACGGATGCGGGGCTGAAGGCCGTCCTGGAGTCTAAATTGTCGGGAACCGTGTATAATGATAAGGAAGGGCAGGCTGCGGCAATGGCAAAGCTGGCGGTTTCGCTTGTTTCAGGGGAAGGCCTGGAGGAAATCGAGTTTGAGAACGGAAAATATATTTATCTTCCCTATTATAAAGTCACAATGGATAATGCGGAGGCTTTCCTGAATAATTCCGGCAATTGAGCAGCCTGCTTGCAGTCAGGTGAATCTACAGTGTAATTACTTATTTGACATGTAGTTTTAAACATGAAATTCAGAAAATTCAGTTTCAGAAAATTCAAAACATGAAATTCAAAACATGAAATTCGGAAAATGTGTTGACATGACCGGGTGGATATGTTAGAGTATTCAAGTACGTGAGTACATTACATGCAAGCAGAGTATCCACTCTCACCCTATAGCAATCGGGCTCATAGGTGTTCATAGGTTCAGTAAACCGGCAGGAAACTGCATGGATTTAGGGAATTTAGGTGGATAGTCTGACTATCCACTTTTTTTGGATGTCAGGATGTACCGCATGGCGCGGCATCCGCAGATTAGGCGGCAGGGAAGTCCGGCCGCAGGCAGTTTATTTATCTTTTAATTGAGGACGCACGGAAAGTGCGGATCCGTTTGTTTCTTAGGAGGGCAAAACAATTAGCGAATTATTAATTAACGAACAGATCAGAGACAGGGAGATACGTTTGATAGGAGAGGATGGCTCTCAGCTTGGCGTCATGTCTTCTAAGGATGCTATGAAGATAGCGGAAGAAGCAGGCCTTGATTTGGTTAAGATCGCGCCTACGGCAAAGCCGCCCGTATGTAGAATAGTGGATTACGGGAAATACAGATATGAGCTTGCCCGTAAGGAAAAGGAAGCAAAGAAAAAACAGAGGACAATCGAGATTAAGGAAATCCGTATGTCTCCCAATATCGATACGAATGATATGAACACCAAGGTTATTGCGGCGAAGAAGTTCATCACCAAAGGAAACAAGGTAAAGGTTACCCTGCGTTTCCGCGGACGTGAGATGGCTCATATGTCCAAGAGTAAACATATTCTGGATGATTTTGCCCAGATGCTGGCAGATGTGGCAGTAGTGGAAAAGGCTCCCAAGGTGGAAGGACGTACTATGACCATGTTTTTAACTGAAAAGCGTTAATACGTACAGTTAAAATAGATTTTCAGGATAATGAGTATAGGAGGATTTTGTTATGCCCAAAATGAAGACAAGCAGATCAGCTGCAAAACGTTTTAAAGTTACCGGAACCGGTAAATTAAAAAGATCCAAAGCTTACAAGAGCCATATCTTAACGAAGAAATCCACAAAGAGAAAAAGAAATCTCAGAAAGCCGGCTATTACGGATGCAACCAATGTTAAGAATATGAAGAAGATATTACCGTATTTATAAGTCGTAAGGAGGAAAATTAAGAGATGGCAAGAATTAAAGGCGGCATGAATGCCAGAAGAAAACATAACAAGGTATTAAAACTTGCGAAAGGTTACAGAGGAGCTAGATCCAAACAGTACAGAGTAGCAAAGCAGTCTGTTATGAGAGCTCTTACCTCTTCTTACGCAGGACGTAAAGAGAGAAAGCGTCAGTTCAGACAGCTGTGGATCGCACGTATCAATGCAGCGGCAAGAATGAATGGTTTATCTTACAGCAAATTTATGTATGGCCTGAAGCTGGCTGGTATCGATATGAACAGAAAGATGCTGGCAGAAATGGCTGTTAATGATGCAGAAGGATTCACAACTCTTGCAGAAGTGGCTAAATCCAAAATTGCATAAGACAGAAAACGTATTTTTGCAGATTTGTTATTAAGGCTCCGGGTAAACCGGAGTCTTTTTGCTTGTAGGATAGGCTGCTGTGTGCTATAATAACAAAAGCGGACAGGCATTCACGAAATGCCGCAGGCCAGTACTAATTGAATGGATATGGAGGATGTCGATAGATGGAAATATTGCTTTTGATGGGCGGTATGTTATTGATTATTATTGTTGCAGTAGTTGTTGCGGCGGTTTCTTCCGTTGTTTCGGCCGTTGCGGCAAGTGAAGAGGATGACGAAGACTGATTTTGAAACTGTGACAGGGCGGCCAATACTGGCCGCCCTGTTTTTCTTGGACGATGACGGTCAGAAGAGCCTGGCCGACGCTGCTTGTTCAGGAGTCCTTTCCGATTGTAAAGGAATTTTTGTAAATTGTAATAAAGGTTAAAAGAAATTTTCCGCAGACAATTGCAATAATGGCTCCTATGAGAATCCCCGCTGTCATAGTAACACCTCTTTCTTTATAACGTCTTTTTTCTTATACCTGAATTATAGCACTTATTATAAAAAAAGGATGGTTTTTAAGGTTAAGATAGTGCTAAAAAGCTTTTGATGCATCGGGTTTCCTTCGCACAGGAACTGTCTTCAGGGGTAAAGGCGCCGGGAAGGAAAACGCGGGAAAAAAGCCGGCAGGGGTGGAAAAAGGGTTGATGGACGGAAAATCATCTGTTATAATGAATTCATGTTTCAGAAGGAGGTGTGTGGATGTCGTCTGTTCGATAAAATGGGAGACAATAAAATCAGAGACTCTCAGGTCATGAGGGCTTTTTGTTGTACTTATTTTGCGGATGGATGAATTCAGGACGCTGTTTGGGAAAACGGCGGGCTTCTTTTTGATTATCGCTTATAGTAGGCAGAAACTCTGAATGGCAGGGGTTTCTGCTTTTTTTTGTCCGGTAAAATTAAGAAAACGGAATATTTTAAGTCAAAAATAGAAAAAGGAGAAAATTTTCATGAAGAAATCAAGTCTTTCCGGTGTGTTTTGTTATGCGTAGCAAAGGCTGTCGTGTAACATTTTCAGAAGAATAAAAATGATACTTGTATAGCCTTTGCTCATTCCTGACAAAACAAAAAGGAGAGAGCATGATGAGCTATAAAAAAGCGGCAGATGTACTGCCGGAAGAATTAATAGATTTGATACAGAACTATGTGGACGGAGAATATCTTTATATTCCGCGGAAGGAAATGAACCGGAAGGCCTGGGGGGAAAACACCGACAGAAAAAAGGAAACCCAGGTGAGAAACAGGGAAATATACCGCAGATACAGGGAAGGAGTGCCGGTTTCCCATCTGTCTGAGGATTATTATCTTTCTCCGAAGAGTATTCAGAAGATTATCGCCCGGTGTCGGGAGGGTTCCGCATGATGGAAGATAAGGGGACAGCTCTGTGGGCTGTCCCCTGTCTGATGGACTATAATTTTTTCAAGGCGGCTATAAATTTGCCTGATACTCCCTGTGAGAGCCGCCTTTTCTTTTCAGAAATATCAAATCGGTTGCGGAGAAGTAAAGCCGGTACCTATAATAACCTCATAAAGCAACGGTTTGACAGCAGAGAGGATGTATTTTCATGAAAAGGAAAAAGAATAAAGCGGAATGGGGGAACCTTGAGGGACAAAAAGAGCGGCAGCAGGGGCTTGTTGCCCGGATCGGGAATAGACAGGCTCTGGTGCTGCTGGAAGGAAAGGAAATTGTGTGCATGCTCCCCGGCGGTGATAACGGCCTGGAAACGGCAGTAGGTGATCGGGTGATTATAGAACAGATATCGGCACAGCAGTATCGTCTGATTGAAATCCTGCCCCGCAGTACGGAATTATACCGCGGAAACCGAAGGCAGGGGAACAGAAGAGAAGGAAAACAGCAGCAGGGAGGCAGAGATGAAATCAGGATTGCGGTCAATGCAGATTGCCTTGTTGCCGTAGTGAGTGCGGATTATCTTCTTCATCAGGCCGGATATCTGGAAATGGCGGCTGCGGCGGCGAGACGGGCCGGTATGGAGGCAGGCTTTTTTATCAGTAAATGGGATCTGGTGAAGGAGAGCGCTCAGGATCTTTTATATGAGAAACTGGATATTTACAGAAAGACGGGGGATTTTGTATATGTGGGATCCGCACGGGAACCACAGGAGGAGCTGATTCATGCTGTAAAGGGAAAAAGCGTGGTGATAGCCGGTGACAGAGGCTGCGGAAAGACAACGCTGATCCGGGGAATACTGCAGGCGTCAGATGGTATAGAAGGGATGGAAGGCCCTGCGGGCGGAACGACTGCCGCGCATCTGTATGCGGGGACAGATGGGACATTGCTGACGGATACGCCGGGCTTCCGGGACTGGGCACTGTCTCATATGACAGAAGAAGAGCTCGGGGCTGTTTTTCCGGAAATTACAGAATTGGCGGAAGAATGCAGGTTCGCGGATTGTTCCCATACACATGAGGATGGCTGCAGGGTATTGGAAGCGCTGCGGGAAAAACGTATAAGGCGGGAACGGTTTGATGTTTATCAGAAGATGAAGGAAGAGACGGATGGGATACCGCCTAAAATGAGGCGGACACGGACTGACTACAGGCATAATCCATGTATGGAAAGCTTTGTCTGCCAGGTGTGCGGCAATCCGGCAGCGCCGGACGGAGCGGGGAGTATGCACAGAAACCATTGTCCCAAATGTCTTTGCAGTGTTCATGTGGATAATGAGCCGGGAGACAGGGCGTCCCTGTGTAAGGGGATAATGGATCCGGTGAGCGTATGGGTACGTAAAAACGGGGAATGGGCTATTATACACAGGTGCCGGTTATGCGGCACTCTGAGCTCCAACAGAATAGCGGCTGATGATAATCCGGCCATGCTCATGTCTATTGCGGTGAAGCCGCTGGCGATGCCGCCTTTTCCTCTGGACAGGCTGGAAGAAGGATTGAAAGGGAAATAAACGGATTAATGTCAAGGCCGTGCCGTACACGTGATGTACGGCATCGGAGCCGCTGAAGCGGCATCTTCAGGGCATTCGCAGGGGAAACAGTATAATTAACTTGGTAAACTGACAGAAAAAGTGAATATCTGCTATTGACAAGGGGAATACTGGAAACTATAATCATATTTAGTGGCAGAAAACCACCAATAATATATTCCTCGATAGCTCAATGGTAGAGCACTCGGCTGTTAACCGAGTTGTTGTAGGTTCGAGCCCTACTCGGGGAGTTTTAAGTACCGCATTACGTAAATTCGGATATCAGCGCATAGGAATTTACGCAAGGCGGTATTTGGGATTAAGCGGTTTGATAGTATACTATCAGGCCGCTTTATCGGTTAATAATGTAATTAATACACATATAAAATGACCGGTCAAAAGGAGAATATAGGATATGAGCAAAGTAAGCCAGTTGGAACCCAAGTCGGTTTTTCACTTTTTTGAAGAAATCTGTGAGATACCCCATGGCTCCGGAAATGTGGAGAAAATCAGCAATTACCTTGTGGATTTCGCTAAAGAAAGGAATCTTGCTTATTTTCAGGATGAGCTGAAAAATGTGGTTATTATCAAGGAAGCTACTGCCGGATATGAGAAAGAGGAACCTGTGATTCTTCAGGGGCATATGGATATGGTTGCGGTAAAGAAGCTGGACTGCGCCAAAGATATGACGAAAGAAGGCCTTGATTTGGATGTGGACGGAGATTATCTTCTTGCCAGGGGAACGAGCCTGGGCGGGGATGACGGGATCGCCGTAGCATATGGGCTGGCTCTTCTGGATTCGGAAAGCATTGCCCATCCCCGTCTTGAGGTGGTAATAACCGTGGATGAGGAAACCGGAATGGAAGGAGCTAATGGAATTGATCTTTCCATGTGCAGGGGACGCCGGATGCTGAATCTGGATAATGAAGAAGAAGGCGTGCTTCTGACAAGCTGTGCGGGAGGAGCCAGGGTTCACGGCAGGCTGCCGGTGGAAACAGAGAAAAAGCAGGGCTGCCGGCTTCTGATAGAAATAGGCGGACTGACAGGCGGCCACTCCGGGGCGGAAATTGATAAGGGAAGAGCTAACGCAAATTGTCTCCTGGGAAGGCTCATGCATTTCTGCAGAAAAAAAGGTGATGTCAGGTTCATGTCTGTGGAAGGAGGCAGTGCGGATAACGCAATCCCTTCGGCTTCCAGGGCGGAGCTTTTTGCGGAACAGGATAATTGTGCGGATTTGGAAGATTCTTTAGGGCAGCTGGAAAAAATACTGCAGAGAGAATATACGGTTACGGATTCGGGAATCAGGATCCGGGTATTGGAAAAAGGACAGGGTGAATGGGAGGTATTTACGGAGGAAAGCACTAAAAAGGCAGAGATGCTTCTCTTTATGATGCCGAACGGAATTCAGAGCATGAGCGCGGATATCAGCGGATTGGTGCAGACCTCTCTGAACCTCGGTATCCTGCGGACAGAGGGCAGGGAAGTGGAGCTGGATTACTCCGTGCGCAGTTCCGTTATGAGTGAAAAAGAAATGATTATTGATAAGGTTTGCCTGCTTTTGGAATCCCAGGGAGGAAAATGGGATATTTCAGGTGACTATCCCGCTTGGGAGTTCAAACAGAATTCGCCTCTTCGTGAAAAGATGGTGAAGGTATATGAAGAGATGTACGGAAAATCCCCCCGAATTGAAGCGATTCATGCCGGTCTGGAATGCGGAATACTTGCAGGAAAGCTGCCGGGACTTGATTGTGTATCCATCGGTCCTGATATGAAGGATATCCATACACCGGAGGAAAGGCTGAGCATTTCTTCCACTAAGAGGGTATGGGATTATGTTCTTGAAATACTGAAGAAAAAAGAGAATTAAGGAGCGGGAATTATCATGATTTTATTTCAATGTGACTATAACGAAGGTGCGCATCCCAGGATTATGGAAAGAATGATGGAAACGAATTTGGAGCAGTCCCCCGGTTACGGGGAAGACGTGCACTGCCGCCGGGCAGCGCAGCTCATCTGTAAGGCCTGCGGAAATGACAGGCTTGCCGTACATTTTCTGGTAGGAGGAACCCAGGCCAATATGACAGTGATTGATGCGGCGCTTCGTTCCCACCAGGGAGTGATTTCGGCAGGGAGCGGCCATATCAACGTTCATGAGACAGGTGCTGTGGAATCCCTTGGACATAAAGTCCTGGCGGTACCCCATAAGGACGGCAAGCTGACTGCGGCTCAGGTGGAAGAGCTGTACCAGTCTCATATCCATGACAGTTCCTTTGAACATATGGTTCAGCCTAAAATGGTTTATATATCAAACCCCACGGAATACGGGACCCTTTACAGCAGAAAAGAGCTGGAAGAGCTGAGCCGGGTATGCAGGGAACATGATTTGTATCTGTTTATGGATGGAGCCAGGCTTGGTTATGGGCTGGCTGCGCCTGATAATGAACTGGATCTCCCTTTTCTGGCAGAGCATTGTGATGTCTTTTATATCGGAGGAACTAAGGTAGGCGCCCTGTTTGGGGAAGCTGTGGTAATCGTGAATGAGGAACTTAAAAAAGATTTCCGTTATTTTATCAAACAGAAAGGCGGTATGCTGGCAAAGGGAAGGTTGCTCGGCATTCAGTTTGAGACACTGTTTGAAGATGATTTATATATGGAAATTTCCCGGCATGCAATCCGCATGGCGGAAAAACTGAGAGAGGCTTTCCGGGAAAAAGGTTATCCCTTTCTTGTGGAGAACAGGACAAATCAGATTTTTCCTGTAATGCCCGATTCCGTGCTGGAAAAACTTTCCGGCAGTTATGGGTACAGTTATCAGGAGCGTGTGGATGATACCCACAGCGCCGTGCGCTTTTGTACCAGCTGGGCTACCAAAGAAGAAAATGTAAATAGTCTCATTGAAGATTTGAACAATTGCTGACAGACCGTCCTGCGGATAGAAATTGCGGGAAGGGAGAGGAAACGCTCCCTTCTCTTTTTTACTATATAATATAAAATCATAATCAACAGGAGCATTTTTGAAGTAAATACAAACATATAGTTTCTAAAAAGCCATTCCTAATCACAGTATCATAATAACGTACAACTTGGAAAAAACTGGAAATGGGAGGGATTGGCGGAATGGCAGCAACTCAGGTATTAGTGGAAATGGGAGAACGTCTTCGCAGGCAGCGGAAGAAAATGAAGATGACACAGGAAGAGACAGCAGAACTGCTGGAGATATCAACAACCTTTTATGGGGAAATCGAAAGAGGCAACAAAAGGCTTTCCATAGAAAAAATATTGCTTGTATACAAAAAAATGGATTTAGATCCTACATATCTTTTGACAGGAGAGATTACTTCGAATAAAATGCTGGTAGAAATATTTAAAGACTGCCCTAAAGAAAAAGAACACATCTTGGAGCAGATTCTTATATATTTGAAAATGCTGTGTAAATAAGTTTGACTGAAGAAGGGTTACCGGGACAGATACGAAAGAGGATATGGTGGACAATGGATAATAGCAAGGAATTTTTTGACGAACTATATAATTCTGAGTTTACTCAGATAGAAAAATATGTCCGCCGTATGCTTTATGACAGTAATGCCGTGGAAGATATTGTGCAGGAAACTTTTTTTGAAGTTTACAGGAAAAGAGAAGAACTGATGAAGCATCCCAACATCAAGGGCTGGTTACGTGTGACGGCCAAAAACAAGGTGATGAAATGGGAAGAAAAGCAAAGAAAATACAGCCTGGATTTTGATTTCCTCATAGATAATTCTGTATCGGATTTAAACCCTAAAGTCGATGATTTTAAAATGGTGGAGGTCTATACTGCGGTTAAAGAAATTTTGTCAGAGGAAGAATTGGAGCTTTTACGCTGTTATTATGAATATGGTTATACTTCGCAGGAAATAGCACAGAAGCTGGGCGTCACAGAGACCTGCTTTAAAGTACGTATTCTCAGGATGAAGCAGAAAATACGCAACAGCATGCTGCTGCCATTTCTTTTTGGTGTTTGCGGAGTATTATATCAGCTGATTATATTCATAGGAGACAAGATATGACACAGTCGAAAGAGCTTCAAAATGAAAAATTGATTAATGATCTGTATGAAAAGCTGCATTGGTATACGTTTGAAGCCAGCGATGAACAGTTTGACGCCGAAGAAGTGGATGCCATCGTGCAGCTTTTGGATGTATTGGAGCCGATGAAAGAGGACCCGCGGTATCCGTCTGATCCTGCTGCGGCCAGAGAGCGGTTTGACAGGCGGGTTGGGGGGGAAGAAGATGGGGCCGAGCGTGTAATTGAGGGAGTGGCTGATGTAGAAGGGGATGAAAGCGTTAAAATATCGAATAGTATGTCTGTGGCAGGGATAGGTAGTGGTAAGGCAGGGATAAAAAAAGTCTGGAAGAGAAAAAATGTGTTTGTTCGAGTGGGAGTAGGAGTTGCGGCCTGTCTGGTGCTGATGTTGTCGGTGAATGTGGGGAGCTATGCTTTGAAGAAAAAGTCGTTCTTTGAGGTAGTGTACGATGAGATTGGACGAACGAAATTAACTGTAACAGGAAATGAAGAGACGTTAGAAGATGATGAAGTTATAATGGAGTTTTCTACATGGACAGAAGTAGAAAATTATCTGAGCATGGATTTATTAGAGCCGGAATATTTACCTCCAAATTATATAATAAAGAAAATAACATTAAGGGATTGCGGATCTAGAACTATCCTTTTAGTTAGATATGAAAATAGCTTATCTGATAATGTTTTGCAAATAGAAGTTGATTTTTATGAAGGAGACTATTCTGAACGTACATTGGTAAATGATGCAAATTGGACGTTATTACAAGATATTCATGATGAATTAAATTCCCAATACTTTGAAAACAATAAATATAAGAGTGTTAAAGTTATTTTTACAAAAGATAAAAATGTGTATATATTACTGTGCCAGGAATCGGTAGAAGAATTAAAAAAGATAACTGAGAGTATGAAATAGATATATTGGGGGCTGTAACCTTTTTAATGATTCAGAGAATACACAGATGTGTAGATTTGAGGGAATATTACAAAAGAAAAGAGGTTACGGATATGGGAAAAAGAATTTTAGTTTTATTATTAGCTATCGGCATAGTTATGAATGTACCATTGAAAATAAATGCAGCAGAAATTGTGGAATATAATTCAGATATTCAAATTCTTAGTAAATCTGTTGTTAGTGGTAATCGTACAAGAAGTGGGGAACCCTTTTTATATGATTGTGAATTAGCAATTGGAATAGCCAAAAATGGTGTGGCTGTTGAATTTGCTACGAGATGTTCTGAAATTGCCACCGAAATAGGAGTTAAGGATGTAGTTCTTCAGGAAAAAACACTTTTTGGGTGGAGAGATATCATAATTAAGGATCATAGTATTGAGGATGATAGTTTATATGCAGGAGCTGTAGTATATGTTAAAGCTGAGGCTGGAAAGACATACAGAGTGTCCTGTACACATTATGCTATTGTAGATGATGTAGAACTTACGTTAGATAATTATACAGATGAAATAGTTTATAATTAATTTATTTTTCCTCAAATTTACATTGTATTTATTGTCAGATTAATTTTGATGATTATTCGTAGGTAATGAACTGTCATAATGCAGATATGCTGTTATGGCAGTTCATTGTAATTTATGGATTATATGAATACGGAAGCCTCATTGTAGAAACTACATATCAGTGGTATAATAAATTCCGGATATCATTACAAATGGCTCATAGGAGGAACTATGGATCAGCATATAGAACAGCTCATGCGGATGGCAAGTTTGGAAATAGAGGCATATGATATGCAGACGAGGAGAGAAATGTCTTCTCTGAATCGAAGAATGCCCTGTTATGTTATGTCGTATTTACAGTTAGGAACAGCTATATTAGAAATTTACGACGAGGTTTATGAAGTCGGACCGGGCAGTATTGTTATTATTCCTGAGAACGTGTTACATAGCCATTATAAAACGGATTGTAAGCCCGCCACATTTTTGTGGTGGCATTTTTCTTTTAAAATTCAATATACAATAGATGCCCTGAAATTGTTTAACTTTCCGGTGGTATCTTATCTGAAAAATCGTGAGGAATTTGAAAAGATATTTCACAGGTTTTACGATGGAAGCAGGGAAATGAATAAATTATCGGAATTGTTAATGCATAGGGCCTGTGGTTTGGAACTGATGGCATATCTGTTTGAAGAACTGATAACGGATAAAAGATTATTGGTTAATGCCAGGATACCCGAGGCATTCTGGCAGATTTTCCGTATGCTGAACGGTGAAGATATTCAGCGAATTACATTGTCGGGACTGGCGCAGCAGTTTCATATGAGTCCGACTTATATTTCTAATCGATTTAAACATTATTTCGGAATTTCTCCTATCGCAATGAAAAACAGAATCTTATTTGAAAGGTCTAAGTTAATGCTGACGGACAGAGATATGACGATAAGTGAAATCGCAGAGGAGACAGGATTCGAAAGTATTACCGGTTTTACTCACTTTTTTTCACAGAGGGCTGGTCAGAGCCCCAGTGATTACCGTTCCCAAAATCGTCACTATTAAAAGCTGCTGATTATATAAAAATTGGACAAGTTTAAGAGCAGAATAAGGCAAGTGAAATGTATGGATGCATTAACTTGCCCTTTTTTTATACGTATGAATATATTTATATTCAGTGATAAGAAAAAATGCACTATTTTTTGAAATATATAAAAATAAATTATGCGAAATGACGAAAGAAAATATTGTTATAAATTATTTTCTGCCTGATTTAATAATTACTATTATGGATCAGAATATGTATTTTGAACAAATAACGAATAAGAATAATCATTCCAAAGGAAATCAGTCAAACCTATAATTAGACTATCACTTAAAAACAAGGAAGGTTATGAAAGGAGTCAACTATGAGAAGAAAAAGATTGCTATCTGTCACAGCATTGATGCTTACTGCATCTATGGTTTTTACCGGATGTATGAGCAGTACTGTCAAGAAGAACGCAGAACAAAACGAACCGTCATCTGCACCGGAGGCAGTGGCAGAGAACAACACATCGGAAGCTGTATCAGATGAGGAAGGTGAGGCAGAGGAAGCCTATACTGATATTGTATTATGGGACGATTCCACGGATGGAGACGCTAATACTTTATTTCAGGAACTGGCGGATGGCTTTGCAGAGAAATATGGCGTGAATGTGGAGCGTGTTGTTATAAAGGGTGAGGACCTGCGTACAACGGTAAAAGCTGCTATTAATTCAGGGGAAGGACCTGATATCTTCACATATGATAGTGGTGCAGGGTATCTTGGGGTACTCGCAAAGTCAGGACTTGCCTATGATTTGACAGCAGTGGCAGAACAGGATGGCTGGAATGATTTGTTTAAAGAAAGTGCATTGGATGCTTGTACCTTTGATGGGAAATTATATGGTGTTGGAAACCAGCTCGAATCTGTCGGGGTATATTATAATAAGGATATATTTGATAAATATGGATACTCAGAGCCTTCTACTTATGAAGAATTTGAAGCAATGTGCGCGGAATTAAAGGAAAACGGAGAACTTCCCTTGATGTTGGATGATTTGGATCAATGGCCAGGCTATCATTATGAAAGTATATGGCTGAATGCGTTTGCCGGATGTGATGCAGTATCTGATGTCCTCGCATTAAAGAGCCAATTTAATCAGGATGATTTTGCGCTCGGGCTTGATAAGATGCAGGAGATTGTAAAAAATGGCTGGACCATTGAATCGCCGAATGCCATGGGGCATGATGATGCCAGAAAAATGTTTCTTTCCGGCAAGGTAGCCATGTATCCGACCGGTACTTGGGAAGTAGGCGCTTTTGGCGGTGAAGAAGGATTGGGGGATAAGTGCGGCTTTTTCTTCCTTCCCGCTCCGGAAGGAAAGGAAACAACAGGTGTGTTTGGTCTGGGACAGGCAATTGTGGTTAACGGCAAATCCGCGAATACATATACGGCTGTCAAATTCCTGGAATATATGTTCAGTGATGAAATAGTAAATAAATGGCTGGATGCAGGGTTTATACCGGCTACAAATAATACAGATATCACAGCATGTGATGTTACCCCTTTATTTGCCGATGCAGCGAATACCATTGTGACTGCGGATAAGATGGGAAGTAATCTGGATGTTTTGCTGCCTTCCAAAGTAAATGAAGTGACGGCTAATAATATACAGGAACTTCTGGCCGGGAAAAAGACCGGAATGGAATGTATGGAAGAAAAACAGAAGATTCTTGATGAGGAAGTGGAAAAAGGTAATTTTGAGGCGATTGCGAATTAAAAAGGATTGAATAAAAAGGCGCAGACTGCCTGCGGTATGTTAAGACTTAAATGCTGCGCCTTTTGTTTTGGCAGGGAGGAAAGGAGAGATACAGCGTGAATATCTCCATTAAACAAAGGCGCAAAATTGGGAAATGGTGCAGAGCTATGCTTTTTGTTGCACCTGCATTATTATGTTATATTATTTTTTCTATAATTCCTATTTTTAATACCATTGAGTTGAGCTTCTATGAGTGGGATGGGGCTTCCGCTTTTATGAATTTTGTGGGGTTAGATAATTATAAGGCTATTTTTCAAAATGAGATTTTTTGGAAAGCCCTCAGCCACAACATATTCTGGATTCTGTTCACTGTTTTTATACCTACAATTTTTGGTATTATTCTGGCGGTATTACTGAATCAGAGTTTTGTAAAAGGCAGACTTTTATTCCGGGTTATTTTTTATATGCCTGCTATTGTTTCCATGGTTGCCGTTGGAATCGTCTGGAACTGGATTTTGAATCCGGAGTTTGGCATACTTAACAGGGCGCTCAAATTTATCGGCCTGGATTTTCTGGCATTTAATTGGCTGGGAGATGAACATACAGTTATGTGGGCGCTTCTGATTGCCGGAAGCTGGGTCCATTATGGTTTCTGTATGGTAATTACCATGGCAGCACTTTCCGGCCTGGATGCATGTTATGTAGAAGCGGCAAAGCTGGAAGGCGCAAATCCTGTACAGACATTTTTTTATGTGACACTTCCCCTGCTTAAAAATACATTTACACTGCTTGTATTGAATTCATTAATCGGTTCTTTTAAGGTTTTTGAAATTGTCTATATTATGACGAAAGGCGGGCCGTATCATTCCTCTGAAGTTATTTCGACATTAATGTACCGTACTGCATTTATGGACAGTGAATTCGGAATGGGATCCGCAGTAGCGGTGGTACTGTCGGTTATTATAGCAGTGTGTTCCGCTGTTTATATGAAATACTCAGAAAAAGAATAGGGGGTGTAATGATTATGAAGGAGCGAAAAAAATATCCGGTTAGAAAACTGGTAAAACAGATATTTACATATGCTGTCCTGATAGCTACATTTTTTATTTCCATACTCCCCTTATACTGGATGTGGCAGGCCGCACTGGTGCCGACAGATCGATTGAACATGGATCCGTTCGCCCTGCCTGTGAAAATCACGTTTGACAATATTATAAAAGCATGGACCGTAGGTAAAATGAGTACATATATGATAAACAGTGTTTTAGTTGCGGTTCCCCGAGTGGCAGGGGG
>ERZ809152.525-NODE-525-length-19886-cov-3.489688_pt1 | contig 19886 bp, 14 predicted proteins | sample MGYA00520518_ERZ809152 | MGnify/ENA primary metagenome ERZ809152 (study PRJEB31570, sample SAMEA3212996) | Homo sapiens | biome: human-gut; feature: human gut; material: fecal | place: Sweden | collected 2011 ...
TTCAATTTCCGTATTTCAGCATCATCTGTGAATACCGCCGACTGGCGATAGTATCTTATTGGTTTGATGTATACAGCAGACCATCCAATTTACTTCTTCGGGAGTATCGTTTATTTCTTCGATATTTATCATATATTGTTCACCCCCGATGCGGGCAATGGAGCAGTTATCCGTTTCCGGAAGACTGAAGCTTAAGTCATGTTCCTTACAGAAATGTTTAATAAGTTCCAGGGCTTCTTCCCTATTCTTCAGCTGATTTTTGCTGAATAGAAAATAGACATCTTTCATTTAAATTACTCCTTTGATTTTCATTAGCCTGTGCGGCGTGTTGTCTGACACTTGTATGAATCTGAAATTTATGGTTTACATTATAACCGTTTCCGAATAAGAAGCAGGTTAAAATTTGATGCGGAACGTTAAAATATCGTTAAGGGGGAGGAGAACAGAGAATGTATGGAGGTATTGTTTTGAAAGGAAGAATTCAGGACGGATGAAACAGCAGAAAACCAGTTGGTTCTCTTAACAGAGTTCAACTGGTTTTCACAAAAAAATGAATTGCCTTTTCAGTTATTCCGAACACATACTCTGAGAAAAATCGATTCCGGTTTATTCCATGCGATATTCTTCCCGGAGAACCGCGTAATAAAGGTCATTAAAGAACTCCCCGTCCTGATAAATAGCCTTAATAAAAGTCCCCTCTCTGCGCATCCCCAGCTTTTCCATAACCCGCCAGGAACCCACATTTACTTCCAGGGCGCTGGCGCAGATACGGTTGATATCCAGGGTACGGAAGGCAAAGTCACAAAGCTGCTTCGCAGCGTAAGTGGAGATTCCCTGCCCCCAATATTGTTTCCCAAGCCAGTATCCCAGCTCCACAGATTTCTGTCCCCGCCACGGCAGATAGAAGTAGACGATGCCGATAGGGCGTCCATCTGCGAGTATGGTACGTGTGACACGGGATTTGTTTTCTTCCTCCAGGAAGCTTCTGATATCCGCGAGTGCGTCCTCCTTCGTATAAGGATATTTGGGATCGCCGGTATAGCGGACAACCTCCCGGTCGTTTCGCTGTAAGGCCAGATCTTCCGCCTGGGATTCCTCGGGTAAGACTAGTTGGATTTCCATGTTCGCATCTCCTGTCTGATGTGGATTGGATGTACATAAGACCAATGAAAAAGCCGGTAATGTGTTAAAAAAACGGATAATTTCTTACATTATAGAAGCCCGTATTTTATTTGTCAATTTGTTTGAATTAACTGCTGAAAAATTTCACCTGTATTTTGATGTTATGTAAAAAAACGTAAAGCAGAATAAAATATACCGCTCATCAGCCCGATTTTTCTTTGAACTATGACTAAAAATAGTTAAAAATGGGGACATAACCTTAAAATCGAGGTGTTTTTTATGGATATTCAATCTTTTATAATAAAATCTATAAATACGAAAACGAGGTGAACGAGATTTGAAGCTGATTAACAAAGCGGGAAAATCACAAGGGAAAACGGGAACTGCCGGAATAAGCTGGAAACGGGAATTCCATCGTAACCTGCCGCTCTATATGCTTGTCCTGCCGGCAGCCATACTTGCCATAATTTTTTGTTATATTCCCATGGCAGGGCTTATCATGGCATTTCAGAATTATAAGCCCTGGCTGGGAATCTTTGGTTCGGAATTCGCAGGACTGGATAATTTCCGGCAGATTTTTGAATTCAGGGAATCGTATCAGGCGATTATAAATACGCTCATTATTGCTGTGAGCAAGATTGTATTGGGGCTGATTGTACCGGTAATTATGGCTTTGCTGTTAAATGAGGTAAAACAGCTGGGATTAAAAAAAAGCATCCAGACCCTGGTTTATCTGCCCCATTTCCTTTCCTGGGTTACTGTTGCCGGAATGCTGAGGGATATTCTGGGACTGGACGGTATCATAAATGTTTTTCTGCAGAAAATCGGTATGGAACCGGTTTTTTTCCTGGGAGAGGCGGGGATGTTCCGTCAGATTGCCGTTCTGTCGGATCTCTGGAAAGGGTTTGGCTTCGGAATGATTGTATATCTGGCTGCGATTTCCAATATTGACCAGAATCTGTATGAAGCCGCGGAAATGGACGGTGCAAATAAGTGGCAGCAGACACTTCATATCACGCTGCCGGGTATTATGCCAATGGTGATTGTCATGGCGACGCTCAGCCTTGGAAATGTCCTGAATGCGGGCTTTGATCAGATATTTAATCTGTATTCTCCTCTTACATACAGTACGGGCGATATTATTGACACTTACGTATACAGGCAGTCGCTTGTGAACGGACAGTACAGCTTTGGAACGGCAGTGGGGCTGTTCAAATCCGGGATAGGGCTGCTTCTTACTGTTGCCGCATACAAAATAGCCTACAGGTTTGCCGGCTACCGTATTTTTTAGAAGGGGGGAAGGAATATGCGTCGGACATCTGTTAGCAGAAAGATATTTGTGCTCGTTAATACAATTTTTTTGATAGCTGTGGCCCTGCTGTGCTTACTGCCTCTTGTGAACCTGTTTGCATTGTCACTAAGCGGAAAAAGTGCGGCCAACAGCGGAATCGTTACCTTCTGGCCGGTTGACTTTACCTTGCTTGCTTATGAGAAAACATTTCAGAATAACAATTTTATCCGTTCCATCCTGATTTCTTTTCTCAGGACAGGTATTGGTACGGTGCTCAGCATGTGTGTAATCACTACGGCCGGATATGCACTTTCCAAGGATTTTAAAGGAAGAACGCCTCTCATGTGGTTTTTTGTTTTTACCATGCTGTTCAGCGGAGGATTGATTCCTTCCTATCTGGTCAATTCCACTCTCGGGCTGAAAAATAATTTTCTTATCTATGTGCTTCCGGGCGCATTCAGCTGTTATAATCTGATACTGATTATGAATTTCTTCCGTTCTATCCCCAAGTCATTGGAGGAAGCGGCATTAATTGACGGAGCGGGCTTCTTCACCGTATTGAGGAAGATTTATCTTCCCCTGTCCAAGGCCGGACTCGCCACTGTTGCTCTTTTTATTATGGTGGGGAACTGGAATGAATGGTTTACAGGTATTCTTTATATGTCGGATACCAAAAATTATCCTCTCGCTTCCTTCCTGCAGGTTATTGTTGTACAGGGAAACCAACAGGATTTGGCACTGGATCCCACTTCGGCGGCAGCCATGTCGGAACGTACCATAAAGGCGGCACAGGTATTTATAGGGGCACTTCCCATATTGATGGTGTATCCGTTCCTTCAGAAATATTTTGTGAAGGGTATTGTTATGGGGGCAGTTAAGGAATAAGTGCGCCCGGGAATTATAGAAAATGATTTGCCAGGAAAGCTTATGCCAACAGTCAGGTTTGTCTGAACAGTTACGGCATATGATTATAATTTCAGAAGGAGGAAGGTATTGATGAAGAAAGCGGTAAAAGCGATTTCACTGGTCCTGACAGTGGCGGCAGTCCTTGCGGGATGCGGAAAGGACAGCGGAGGGACGGAGGCAGTCAGCACAAAAAATGCGGAGGGCAGGTACGATCCGGTCCTGACGATCCGTATAGCTAAACAGCTGGACGAGAACACAGGCAGGTATGGGGAAGGCGAGGACATTAATAAAAATCCCATGGTAGATCTCGCGGTGGAAAAGCTGGGAATTAAGATGGAAACTATTTTGCTTGGAGGTGATGCGGGCAATTATGATACAAAGCTCCGTCTGGCGCTTACCGGTTCGGAGGAGCTTCCTGATGTTTTTCCGGTATACGGGACTCAGATGATAGCCGACATGATTGAATCAGGAAAAGTGAAAGCAATTGATGAGGACATAGAGAAATACATGCCGGACAGGCTGAAGGAAATATATGATAAATATCCCCAGACCTTCTACCCGGTCATCAAGGATGGAAAAACCTACGGCATTGCATGTACCCCTTTTCTGACTGAGGGCCAGGTCATGATAATCAGACAGGACTGGCTGGATAAGCTGGGCCTGAAGGCACCTACCACACTAGATGAATTTGAAGAGGTTATCAGGGCGTTTACGGAGCAGGATCCGGATGGAAACGGGAAAAAGGATACCTATGGTTTTACTTATGCGGGCGACAGTATCTACAATACCGGATGGGTTGCGGATCCCGTTATCCTTTTTTCGGCGAATGCAGGAAAACATTATCCGGGAAGCTGGCAGGAGGATGAGAATGGTCAGCTGGTATACGGATCCATCCATGAAGGAAATAAAAAGACCCTGGAACGGATGGCACAGTGGCATGCAAATGGATGGATTTTTCAGGAGGCCGCCGCAACCGGTGCATGGGATGCAATGATGCAGTTTACCGAAGGAAAAGCAGGGATTTTTATCGGAAGGCCATGGGCGATAGGTTCGGTCAGGGATGTGGAAACGGTTTGTCCGGAAGCGGTGATTAAAGCCTATCCCAATATCCTGCAGGACAGCGGGGAGCCTGCTTACCAGGGAGCCCAGATCAACGACGGATGGCTGATGTTCAATAAGGATTTCAACAATATGGAGGCCTTCTTTACCTATTATGACTGGATTTATGACGCGGCGTTCGGGACAGGAGACTTCAAATACGGTTATCTGGAAGGATATGATTATGATATTGTCGGGGATACCGTTGTTTATGATTCCAAATTATTTGATCCTCCGGTAACCGATCCGTTTATGCCGGGAAAATCAACTGTTCTCAAAAATACGCCTTCTATCGATACCATGCAGCCCTATATGGATGTCAGTACGGGAATAACCCCGGAAACCAGTGCTCAGATCAAGGCTGCGGCCGACTTTAAAGCCTCGCCGGATATGGCAGGAGGATATGTGGTGGCCGGAGAACATAAAGACGAGCTGCTCCCGAACCTTTTTAACGGAGAACCTACGGCAACCATGAAGAAAAAATGGGAACAGCTGCAAACTATGGAAAAACAGATCTATACCAACATTATTTATGGGAAGGAGCCCATCGATGCATTTGACAAATTTGTGGAAGAGTGGAAAAGCCAGGGCGGCGACCAAATAACCCAGGAAGTGAATGAATGGTATCAGTCAGTTAAATAAAGGCATGCATCCGGGACTGTCAGCATCTGGCAGTCCCGGTATCATATAGTAAAAAGGTACGAATCCTGCTATAATTTTTTGAGAAAAACAGACGGCGGAGCCGGTATTGGGGTGGGCATGAAAAAAATAAAATCAATTTTTATTATTTTTGGTTTTTTTCTCATTATGATAATTGCGAGCTTTTTAATTTTATACCGGTACAGCGCCATCAGTCTCAGGGAATCACTTATGCGCGTGGCGCAGATTCAGATGGAATATGCCAGGGCCCTTCTGGAACAGAAAATCAATGAAATAGAGATAGAAGCGGACGGAATCCTGAACAGTAATGATTTGAAAGAACTGCAGCTTATGGTCATGGAGGAATATGATCCCTATGAATATGTCATGGGTGTAAAAAATATCAAAGAGTATCTGAACAGACGCCAGAGAAGCAATGTGGGCATGTCAGAATTCATATTGTACTGGCCGGAACAAAACTACCTTATATCCACGCTGAATAAATCGGACGTAAGGCAGAAAATGCTGGAAAGGGCGGAAAATAACCAGTGGTTCTATTGGGAAAAGGAGGTGTATTACGTAAGACGGTATTCGGCGGACTGGATAAGAGCAGATGAAGAACCCTTTCTCTTTATTAAGATGGAACGGGACTACCTGTATAAAATCAAAAATATGGCTTCAGGTATGGGAACCGGGGGGACTCTTCTTGTGCTTCCTGACAGACAAAGCCTCTTTTCTGCCGATGGAATGGAACAGGATCTGCTGGCAGGGCTGGTGAAAAAACAGGATAAGGAAGCCTTCGAACTGGCTGTTGACAACGAAAAATACCAGATTATCAAATCAGGAGCCGTACAAAACGGGCTTGAACTCGTCGCCTATTATCCCCTGAAGGAAATGAGAAAGCCTATTATGGATATGATGGGGATAACCACAAGGCTGCTGGGAGTGATTCTTGCAGTCGGTTTCATTTTTATGGTATTATACTACAAAAATATCCTTCTCCAGCTTAAAATAATTACGGAAAAGCTCAGGCAGGTGGAAGACGGTGACTTCACCTCCCAGATTGAGGTGCTGCCGGATAATGAGTTCTCCTATGTCTTCCAGCAGTTCAATCAGATGGTATCCCGGATCGGCGATTTGGTATTGTCCACGATAAAAGAACAGCAGCTCAGAAACCAGGCGGAGCTGCGTCAGCTGCAGCTTCAGATCCATCCCCATTTTCTTTATAACAGCCTGTCCTATATCGTGACAGTGGCGGATAAACCGGAGGCTGTAACGGAAATGGCCGTTCATCTGGCGGATTATTACAGGTATTGTACAAAAAAGAAGGCAATAACAAGCATCGGGGAAGAGGTATCCTATGCAAAAGCCTATCTGTCCATCATGGCTATGCGCAAAAGCCTGACGTACAATATAAATGTTTCCGAGTCCCTGTATGACACACCGATCATTCCTCTGATTCTGCAGCCTGTCATTGAAAATGCCATCGAACATGCTATTGAAGAAAGAGAAAATGCCAAGTATTTATTTGTTAAAATCTATAAACTGCCGGACGGTTCCGTGCGGTTTGAGATTTCAGATGACGGCGATGGAATGTCTGAAAAGGAGATTGAGCTGCTGCTGGAAAACCTGCATAAAAAGAAGCGGGATGAGGAAGAAAGCGTAGGGTTGTGGAATGTAAACCAAAGGCTGATTAATTATTATGATAGTTCTGCGGGACTGCGGTTCGGCAGGAGTATTTGGGGAGGCTTACTGGTTTCCTTTACTATTTTACCGAAGAGGACGGAAAATGAAGCTGTTGATTGCTGATGATGAATTATATATGGCCGAATATATACAAAAACTGGTGGATTGGAGGGATTATGGATTTGATCAGGTTTTCGTCGCAAACGGAGGCTCCATGGCCAGGGATATCCTTCAGGATTTCGTACCGGAGCTTCTGATAACCGATATTAAAATGCCTCGGATATCAGGGCTTGATTTGTCCGCATTCATTGATGAGAAAAAATACCCGACAAAAGTAATTATTATATCCGGCTACAGTGATTTCGGGTATGCCAGGCAGGCGCTGCATTATGGGGTGTCGGAATATCTGGTAAAACCTGTCCTAAAGGGCGACCTGGTGGAAACGCTGGAACGTATCCTGCAGAAGAATTTTGTGTTGGAAGAGAAAAAAGAGGAGGACAAAATCTGCCTGGCCGGCGATAAAAACGCACTGATTTCCTACGTGAAGAATTATATATATGAAAATTTTGATCAGAATCTTTCTCTGGATGTATTGGGAGAAGTCGTCCATCTCCATCCGGCTTATCTGTCCAAGATATTCAAGGAAGTAACAAATATGAATTTATCCGCTTATATTACGGATATCAGGATGCAGAAAGCTGCTGAACTTCTGGAGCAGACCGAATTAAAGGTCCATGAGGTTATGGAACTCATCGGATATCGGAAAAGCCAGTATTTTTCCAGGCTGTTTAAAGAAAGATTCGGAGTGACGCCTGTTGAATACCGCAGGACGGTGAAGAAGGATTTATCAAATGTATGACTGCCGAAAAAAGGCATCTCCGCAAGAGATGCTTTTTTTTGATCCATTGGCGCAATCACACTTATTTGGATAATTGAATGTACTATTGCGATATCAGAAGGCGGAAGACGTCGGAGCTTCCGGAACAGATTTCCATAAAAAATATAATCAAAACGTAATTATTTGAAATTGATAACCAGCCCCATATCCTCTTATCATATGATTGCACAATAAAATACCGTTTACCAAAGTGAGGAGGAAAGAATATGGCAAAGCTTGTCATCAATGCGTGGGACAGAAAAAGCAAAATCAGCAGGGAACTGTACGGACAGTTTTCCGAGCATCTGGGCAGAGGAATCTATGAAGGAATTTATGTGGGAGAGGCCTCTGACATCAGGAACGTAAAGGGCATGCGGTGTGATGTGGTGGAAGCCCTGCAGCAGATACAGCTGCCGGTACTGCGGTGGCCGGGAGGCTGCTTTGCGGACTACTATCATTGGAAGGACGGCATCGGCCCCAGGGAAAAGCGTAAAAAAATCGTCAACGCAAACTGGGGTGATGTGGTGGAGGACAATTCCTTCGGGACGCATGAGTTCATGGAGCTGTGTGAGCAGATAGGCTGCGAACCTTATATATGCGGAAATGTAGGTTCAGGCACCGTGGAGGAAATGAGTGACTGGATAGAATACCTGACCTTTGACGGAAGCTCGCCCATGTCAGAACTGAGGGCTGAAAACGGACATCCTGAGGCATGGCATGTAAAATACTGGGGTGTGGGAAATGAAAACTGGGGATGCGGAGGCAATATGACGCCGGAGCAGTATGGACAGGAATTCCGCCGTTACCGTACCTTCTGCAGGAATTATGGGGATAACCGGCTGTATTGTATAGCCGGAGGAGCGGATGTTGCCGACTATCAATGGACGGAAGGTGTAATGAAGACCGCAGCTTATACAGGAAACCGGCGTCTTATGGACGGTATTTCTCTTCACTATTATACACAGCCCAATACCTGGGAGCATAAAAAAAGAGCAACGGAGTTTGAACTGCCGGATTATTACCGGGGGTTTGTACGTGCCCTGCGTATGGATGAACTGATCGAAAAGCATTGTGAAATCATGAGCAGATATGATCCTGCCCATGAAGTAGGGCTGGTGGTGGATGAATGGGGAGCCTGGTATGAAGTGGAGGAGGGGACGCATCCGGCTTTTCTCTATCAGCAGGGAACGGTCAGGGATGCCCTGCTGGCAGCGGTGCAGCTGGATATTTTCAACAAGCATTCAGATCGTGTAAAAATGGCTAATCTGGCGCAGATGGTCAATGTAATTCATTCGATTATCCTTACGGAAGGCCGGCATATGATACTTACGCCCACCTACTATGTTTTTGAGCTGTATAAAGGCCATCAGGATGCCTCTCTGCTTGGAAGCTGGCTGGAGACAGAAGAAATCGGGGATGAGGAGAGCCGTATCCCTTCCTTATCCCACACGGCGTCCATAAAGGACGGAGAGTTACATCTGACTGTCAGCAATCTGTCTCCTTTCCGGTCGGAAGAAATAGACTGTTATCTTCTGGGCTATACCCCGGAGATTATGGAAGGAAGAATCCTTCAGGGAGACATGGCCGCTCATAATACCTTTGATAATCCGGAAAATATAAAGCTGAATGAATTGCAGGAAATCAAAAGAAAGGACGGCGGGATAAGCTTTATCCTTCCGGCATGTTCCGTGGCTGAAATTATCCTTAAAGAAAACAGCCCAAAGAAATAAAATCATAAAAAATAAAAAGAAATCGAAAAAACCTAATCTTGTTGGAAGTACTTTGAGCCATTAGTATAAAGATACAGGAGCTGCCCGGGAGCTCAACAGAAAAAGTAGGAGGATATGCAATGAAAAAGAAAATAGCGGCGATACTGCTCACCTTATCCATGGTGGTTTCCATGGTGGGATGCGGACAGGATGCACAGACCGGCGGTACTCAGCCGGTAGGAACACAGAGCGAAAGCAATTCCGGCAGTGCCGGTGCGGAAAGTATGCCTTCCGACGGAATTCCGGTTCCGGCAGGCTGGGATGATCCTTATGAGGAAACGCTGACGGTCACCATTGGAGGTCTGGGGAATCCGCAGGATATGAACCTTCCGGAGGGTGATACTCTGGAGGATAATGAATTCACCCGCCTTTATAAGGAACGCTGGAATATGGATGTGAAGGTTGAATGGATGGCAGTGGATGAGGCGGCGCTTTTCCAGAAGGTCAGCCTGGCTATCACCTCAGGCCAGATGCCCGATATCATGATGGTACCCAATCAGGTCCTTCTTTCACAGCTTGTGGAATCGGATCTGGTAGCCGATTTGGACTCCGCTTACGAAATCGGCATGAGCTCTTACAATAAGGCTGTGCTGGATACTTATGGAGACCGGAAATTCGATACCTGTACGTTTGACGGAAAGCTGAAGGCTATTTCCAACTATGTACCCGGCTATTCCTATGCCTTTACCTGGATCAGGAAGGACTGGCTTGATAAGCTGGGACTGAAGGAGCCCGGTTCGCTGGAAGAGCTTCAGGCGGTAGCAAAGGCTTTTGTGGAGGAGGATCCGGACGGAAACGGACAGAATGATACCATCGGCCTTCTCTGTGACCAGAGGGTGGGAGGCATCTATAATTCCAATCATACCATGGATCCCATTTTCGGTTATTACGGCTCCTATCCCCGTCAGTGGCTCAAAGATGAAAGCGGCAATGTGACATATGGAACTATCGCTCCGGAAACAAAGGAAGCGCTTGCCACACTCCGCCAGATGTATGCGGATAAGCTGATTGACGAGGAATTTGCGGTGAGGAACCCTAATGACATCAACTCTCCTCTGGCAGCAGGAAAATGCGGTATTATTTTCGGGCCCTGGTGGGCGCCGTATACCTTGCAGGATAGTGTAAATAATGATCCGGATGCCGACTGGCAGCCCTATTTATGTCCTTTGGATAAAGACGGGAAATTTAAAACATATCAGCAGGAAATCCATACATACTGGGCGGTGGTAAGAAAGGATTTCCCTCATCCGGAAGCCATTATGAAGCTTCAGAGCCAGCTGAGCGAGTGGCTGGAGCCGGTGAAGGATTTGCCGGAGGGGTATGCTTATCCCTACAGAGGGACTCCTGCAGACGGGAAGACAATCATCCCTCTTAATCTGCAGTTCTCCGAGCAGGATTACATGCCCAAAGAATATGCGGCGCTGAATGAAGCGGAAGAAACTAAGGATCCCAGTATTCTCAGTGATGTCATGGTGCCGGTTTATGAGGCAAGGCTTAAGTATAAAGAGGATCCGGAAGCAAACAGGGATCAGTGGTCAGGCTATATGGCCCGTACAGGCGGATATGAAGTGGCCAGCATGGAAAATGTAAAGGTGGCGGATAATTGTGTTTTCTTTGCCATGACGGATTCTATGACGGCAAGATGGACATCTTTGGAAAAGCTGGAAAATGAAGCGCTGCTTGCTATCATAACCGGAGAAAAAGACCTGGATTATTTTGACGAATTCGTATCTCAGTGGAAATCACTGGGCGGGGATCAGATTATGCAGGAAGCGACTGAAATAATAAAGAATCAGGGCTGATAATGAAAAGCTGACGGCAGCCGGATGCCTGCAGAAAGCAGACATCCGGCTGTTGTAAGGAGGAGGCAACGTGAAAAACAGAAAAGCTAATATTACTTTTCATGCTATGATAGCTCCGGGCATGATTTTTATATTGTTATTCAACATTATACCGCTTGCGGGGTTTATTATGGCCTTCCAGAATTTCCTTCCGGCAAAAGGCCTTTTAGGATCAAAGTGGGTGGGGCTGGATAATTTTAAATTTATGTTCCAGCTGCCCGACAGCAGGCAGATATTTGTAAATACTTTGGTTATTGCTGTTTCCAAAATGATATTAAATCTGCTGGTCCCTCTGGTTTTCGCATTGATGCTTAATGCAATCCGATGTAAACTGTTAAAAAGGACACTTCAGACAATTGTTTATCTGCCTAATTTTATATCCTGGGTAATCCTGGGAAGCATTATTGCGGATATCTTTTCCAAATCAGGAATTATTAATACCCTTCTTTCGGGAGTGGGGATAGAGCCCATTATTTTCATGGGCAGCAATACATGGTTCCGCCCGATAGTGATACTTTCCGATGTATGGAAGGGCTTTGGATATAACAGTATTATTTTTCTTGCCGCGCTGGCAGGGATTGATCCCACTCTTTATGAGGCAAGCGCCATTGACGGGGCGACCAGATCCAAACAGCTGATCTATATAACACTGCCCTCCATTGTGAGCACGATAGTGCTGGTGGGGACGCTGAGTCTGGGCAATGTTCTGAATGCAGGCTTTGATCAGGTATTCAACCTTTATAACCCGCTTGTATACCGGACCGGGGATATTATAGATACCTATGTATATCGTATGGGACTGCAGAATGCCCAGTTCAGCCTTGCGACCGCCGTGGGTATGATGAAATCCGTCATAAGCTTCCTGCTGATAATTATTTCCTATAAGCTGGCGGAGAAATTTGCCAACTACCGGATTTTCTGACAGAGTGAGAAAGGTGATGCAAACTATGAAAATAAAAGAAAGACCCGGAGAAAAACTGGGACATTATCTGATTGTCATAATTGTTGTGGCTGTCAGCCTTACCTGCCTGATTCCTTTTTTGAATACGCTGTCTCTTTCCTTCAGCAATAAATCCAGGGCGGCGGCAGGGGAGGTTTTTCTTCTTCCCAAGGGATTTAACCTTGCATCCTATAAGATGCTGCTGAAGGACAGCGGATTTTTTACTGCCTTCGGAGTGTCCGTCCTGCGTGTCATTGTCGGAGGCGGCCTGAACCTTATACTGACGGTTTTGATGGCGTATCCTCTGTCAAAATCTCCGAAGCTGTTCCGGGGACGCAATGTATATATGTGGATTTTGATTTTCTGCATGATGTTTTCAGCCGGACTGATTCCGCTGTATCTGACGGTCAGCCGTCTGGGACTGATCAATTCCTTCTGGTCACTGGTACTGCCCGGAGCCGTACCGATTTATAATGTTATCCTGCTCATGAACTATTTCCGCAATATCAGTCCGGGTATGGAAGAAGCGGCTATCATGGACGGGGCGTCCCATGTGGATATCCTGTTTAAGATATTTCTTCCGATTTCCCTTCCCTGCCTGGCTACAATCACGCTTTTCAGTATTGTTAACCAGTGGAATTCCTTTTTTGACGGAATGATATATATCAATACGCCCTCCAAGGTTCCGATGATGACTTATATACAGCAGCTGGTGATTCCTACGGACACCACCAATATTACGGATCCGAGGCAGCTGGAAAATATCATGCAGTCTTCCAACAAGACCCTGAATGCGGCCAAAATTATGATTGCCCTGCTTCCTATATTAGTGGTATATCCGTTTCTTCAAAAATATTTTGTAACAGGAATAACGCTCGGTTCCGTTAAGGAATAAAATGCCGAAAACCGGAGAGATGAGGGAGGGAAACATGTTATCGGTATTAATTGCTGATGATGAATGGATTGAAAGAGAAGGGATTGGCCTGCTTCTGGAGCAGAGTCCCTATGAATTCCAGGTGTATATGGCGGAAAATGGGGAAGAGGCCATGAAGTGCCTGGAAACGCATGCGGTTGATATCCTTTTTACCGATATTAAAATGCCCTTTATGGATGGGCTGGAACTGCTGGTACAGGCGAATCAGAAATTTAAAGGCCTGAAAATTGTGATCTTCAGCGCTTTCGCAGATTTCAGCTATGCCAAGACCGCTTTGGAAAACCGGGTTCTGCATTATTTTCTGAAGCCGATAGATCCGGATGAATTTCAGAATATCCTTTCCGAAATCGTGGAGACGGTTACAAGGGAACAGGAAGAAAGCAGGCGCCTGCAGCGTCCTGGTGTGGGCGTTGTGGATGTGATGGGAGCCTTTCTGCATAAAGAAGGGCCTCCGCCGTTATGGCTGGGGGAACTGCTTGACGGCAGCGAAGCCTTCCGGCTGCAGCTTTATGATATGCAGGATGAAAATGAAACAGCCATCGCTTCCTTTTATGAAGGCATAAAGGATGCGTTTGTTCTTATGCAAAGCTGTATTGCCGTAAGTGAGGGGTTATTTCTTTTGTTTCTGCATAAAGGGGATGAGAGCGGTCCGTCTGTTATGGGATTTCTGGAGCAATGCGGTATCCGGCAGGCATGTGTCGTGATGGGAAGGGAAGTTTCCGGCTGTGAAGAACTTCAGGACTGTTTTCTGCGGATGGAGGAGATGCTTCGTTTTCATTTTTTCATGGATGGCAATCAGCTGCTCTATGTCAATGAAAGCAATACGGGATCGGGCAGTTCCGAGCAGATTATAGAGAGGATTGTAAAGGAAATCTATCATGGGGTGGATAATAAGAATCTTCCCTATGTAACGGAAAACCTGACCCTGCTTCGGGAAGAGCTCCGTTCTCATATTATGGATTCCCAGATTTATGTCAAGTATCTGTATTCTAATATTTTAAAAAGATTATTTGATAACAGCAGTATAGCTTATGGGGATTTTAAAATGTCTCTGGACAGTCTGTTTGAGGAAAATTCGCTGTCCGGAATTCATAAAATGATGCTGGCTCTTTCCGCACAATTTATGGAAATGAATACGGCGGAGGAATCAGGAGGTTCCGAACATAAAAAGGTGATACGTTCTGTCATTGAAATTGTGGAACAGTATTATCAGGAGGATATCAGCTTACAGTCCATTGCGGAGGAGGTATATTTATCCCCTTCTTATTTGAGTTATCTTTTTAAAAAAGAGGTCGGGGTCAGTCTGATTAAGTATATAACTATGACCAGGCTGGACAAAGCAAAGGAACTGCTTCTTTCCGGGAACATGAAAATTTCTGATATCGCTGCAAAAGTGGGATATCAGAATTATTCTTATTTTAATATAACCTTTAAAAATAACGTCGGGGTGTCGCCGGCTCAATTCAGGGAACACGGAAGATAAATAGAGAAAGTAAGATTGTAAGAATAACGGGCTGCGGCAGGGAGGATAAAAGGATATGAAGGTATGGAGCGGACTGAAAAGAAAAATTCAGAATACTAAATTTTCCCGGAAGCTGTTTGCCGCTTTCTTCATTACATCCAGCATCACATTGATTCCTCTGGGAATTTATTCTTATTACCAGGCCCACAATAATTTACTGGATAAGCAGAAACAGAGTGTGAAGGAACAGATATGGCAGGCCAATACCATGCTGAACAGCCAGATCGCCCAAAGCCAGACGGTGATATCCAGCCTGTTGTACAATTCGGAAATCATCCAATGCCTGAACACGGAAAATATCAGCTACTTTCAGCAGTATCTGATGTTTCAAAACAGCCTGGAGCCTACGATAGAAAGTATCGTAAGCTCCCATTCCAATATACTTTTTGTGAAAATATATACGGATAATGAAACTTTGAAAGGGCATTCCAGATATCTTTATGATCTGGAGGAATTACCGGATTATGATAAAGCCTCCGGCAGGATGCTGCTTAATTACAAAATCAATGACGGAAAGCTTACGGCACTATGTCAATATCCTTTCCAGGGGGCGGATTTGACAAATGTTCTGTATATCGAGTTCCGTATTTCGGAATCTCTCGGACTCATGCTGAACGGAGAGAAAAAATTATTATTGATTGACGGCAGTGAAAATATTATATTCGAAAGTCTCGGTATACAGGAGTATACGGAGTATGCAAACGCCGAGAATTATCAGGAAGTCAGGCTGGACGGAGAAAAATATATTCTGTTTGTGAATAATATACTGGAAACAGGATGGAAATCGCTCTGTTTTGTTCCTGAAAAAAATATGGAAATCAATGATCCGTCCATATTAAAGGCGACCTTCCTTGTACTGATCCTTGCCATTTTTCTATGTCTGCTGATGAGCTGGCTGCTCTGCCGCTGGCTGTTAGGTCCGATGGAGAAGCTGCGCAAGCATATCAGGCAGGTGGAGGAAGGGGATTTTTCCATTGAGGTTTCTTCCGAGGCGGAGGATGAAATAGGGCAGCTTACGAACGCTTTTGGGGCCATGATTAAGAAGCTGAACGTATTGGTGAATGAGGTATACCGGAGCCAGATCATTCAGAAAGAGGCGGAGTTCAAGATGCTGCAGGCCCAGCTGAATCCACATTTTCTGTACAATACTCTTTCCTTTATTAACTGGAGCGCGCTCAGAGCGGGGGAAAAAGAGATTGCCAAAATCAGCAGGGATATATCCTCCTTTTACAGGACAGCCTTAAATAGCGGAAAGGCGACCACTACGGCAGAGGAAGAGCTTTTAAACGCCCAGAGCTATATCAGTATCCAGCTGGCCCTGCATAATAACAGCTTTGATGTGGAGTACGAAATCGGGGAGGACTGCAGGCCGTGCCAGGTAATATGCAATATCCTGCAGCCGCTGATTGAGAATGCACTGGAGCACGGAATAGATAAAAAGCGGGATGGCCGCGGCATACTCCGTATTTTAGCCCGGAAAGAGGGGGATGAACTGGTATTGGCGGTTACGGACAACGGGCCGGGGTTTGCAGGGGATGAAGAAAAACGGGCCATAAATCAGGAATCGAAGGGGTACGGGCTGAAAAATGTAAATGACAGGATCCGTATTTTCTATGGCGATGATTATGGGATTGAAATTTACAGCAATGCAGGAGAGGACACGAGAATCCAGATCCGGATTCCGGTTACAGCTGAAGAAAATTGATTTGATTAGTAATAAGCGGCAGCGTATTTGTGGACAGGATCCGGAAATTTGTCTGCCGTTTTTTCATTTTTCATTCTTTCATTGAAAAACGGATATCTATTGCTATTTGTAATGGCTTTTGCTATAGTAAAATATATATGCATATGAGCAATAAACGATTTCCGACGGTGACGGATACGGTGATGACAGACAAGTAATGAAGGTAAGCCATAGGAGCACAATCGGATTCGGGATTGAGAGGAGATTTACATGAAAAGACTGCTGAAAGGGCTCTGCCCGGAAGGAGAGGCCCTCTTAAATCTTATCCCCGGCGGGGTTATGCAGTGCAGGAATGACAGTAGCTATACCATCGTTGAGGTCAACGATGGTTTTCTTAGCATGTTTGGGTTTACCAGGGAAGAGCTTGACGAACAGTTCCAGAACCGGTTTTTCCATATGATTCACCCGTCGGATCAGCAGAATTTTCTTATTGAAGTGGAACGGCAGCTGGAAAAAAGCGATCGGCTTTCCCTAAGCTATCGGGTTTTGTGCAAAGACGGAAACTATAAATGGATTGCCAGCAGCGAGCAATTGTTTGGGGATGAGAAGGAAGAACGTTTTTTCTGTATTTTTCTTGATCTTACCGAGGTCCGGGACGCACAGGAGAAGCTGCGTCTGTCATTGGAACATCTGGAAATTATTATGAACCAATCCTCCGACATTATTTTTGAATGGGATCTCATAGCGGATTCCATATCTTTTTCCCCTAACTGGCTGGAAAAGTTCGGCTATGCCCCGCATTATGACGGCAGGCTGCAGAAGGAAGAAATGCTGCATAATTTTTATCCCGATGATGTGGAGCCGATGGCCGCATTTATGGAAGAAGCCAAAAGGGGCATATCTGATTCGGTAATTGATGTCCGGATCCGCAGCTTAAAGGATCAGTATATTTGGTGCCGGATACGGGCTGCGACCCAATACAGTGCGGAAAATACACCGCTCCGGGCGGTGGGGACGATTTCAGATATTGATGAAGAAAAACGGATGGTGGAAGAACTGCGCAGGAGGGCGGAGCTGGATGCATTGACAGGCCTTTATAACCATACCGAAACAGAGCGGAGATCGGAGCTGTATCTGGCTGATAAGCCGGATACAATCTGTGCGATGTTCATCATAGATGTGGATAATTTCAAGCTGGTGAATGACGGTCAGGGGCACCTGTTCGGGGATGCGGTGCTGGCCGAGCTGGCGGCAGGCATGAAGAAAATAACGCGGAAATCGGATGTGATCGGCAGGATTGGCGGGGATGAGTTCGCCATGTTTCTCAAGGATCTTCCGTCGGTAAGCATCGCCGAGGATAAAGCCCGGAAGCTGTTACAGCTGTTTCAGGATCTGTTTCAGGGAGAAAAGCAGTCTGTTGAGGTGACCTGCAGTATCGGTCTCGCGGTTTATCCGTGGGACGGCAGCAGTTATCAGGAACTGTACCACTGCGCAGATCTGGCGCTGTATCAGGCCAAATGCTGGGGGAAGAACCGGTATGCACGGTTTGATGCCGAAAGCATGGCGGCGATGGAGCGGATTGGCTATTCCTCTTTGGGAGCGTCCATCGATTCGGATCAGACTACTGGCGGAAAGACCGGTGATTTGGTCAATTATGTATTTCAAATTCTATATGATACGAATGATATCGATGACGCCATCAAAACAATTCTGGAAATCGTGGGCAGGCGCTTCGATGTGAGCCGCGCCTATGTGTTCGAAAACAGTTTCTGCGGCAGCTATACGGATAACACCTATGAATGGTGTAATGAGGGGATTATGCCCCAAAAGGAGTTTCTGCAGCAATATCCCTATGAGAAGGTGGAAGGCTACAGGGAACTTTTCCGGGATCATTCTGTTTTTTACTGCAGGGATATCCATTCCCTCACGCCCGCCCAGAGCAGGCTTTTTGAAAGCCAGGGTATTTGTTCAACCCTTCAGTGCGCGCTGTATGATGAAAAGGAATTCTGCGGCTTCATCGGCTTCGACGAGTGTACGGGGCTGCGGATGTGGAATAAGGAGGAGATTGGCATCCTCTCTCTGGTCGCCCAGATGCTGACCACATTCCTGTTGAGAAAACGGGAGACTGACCGCAATAAACAGATCATGGTTCAGCTGAATACCATTCTGGATATGCAGGATGCCTATATTTACGCGATTCGGCAGGATACCTACGAGCTGCTGTATATGAATCAAAAGCTGCTCCGGCTGGATCCGGCAGCCAGGGCCGGCATGGCCTGTCACCAGGCGTTTTTCGGCCGCAGCGCTCCCTGTGAGAACTGCCCGCTGACCGGAGCCGCGGAGGTTTACAACCCACTGTATGGCATCTGGGTAAAATTTCAGTTTTCCCCAATGAAATGGGGGGATGACAGCGCCTATCTGATCAACTGTGCGGATATTACGGAATACAAGCGGCTGCAGGAAAAGAAAGGCAGCCAGGAATAAAAGATCGGTAAAATACATATTACGGTACTGAGCATGGCAGGAATTGTGGTTACTTGGTGTAAGGAAGCCGCATCGAAGTGCCGGTCGGGATAAAAAGGTGGATGCAGTGGCGGTGACGGCAAAAAGAAAAATTCTGGTAGTGGAAGACAACCCCCTTAACAGGGGGATTTTATGCGAAATATTAAAAACCGAGTATGATGTTGCGGAGGCGGAAAACGGCCGGGAGGCTCTTGCTCGTTTACGGGAGGAGGATGGAAATTTTTCCCTAATCCTGCTGGATATAGTCATGCCTGTTATGGATGGCTATGAGTTTTTGTCCGCGGTCAAGGATGCCCCTGATTTTTCCGCCATCCCGGTGATTGTCACCACACAAAATGACGCAGAATCGGAAGAGGTGACAGCCCTTTCCTGCGGCGCAGCCGATTTTGTGGTCAAGCCTTACAAACCGCAGATCATTCTGCACCGTGCTGCCAATATCATTCATCTGCGGGAATCCGCAGCCCTCGTCAATGAATTCCGGTATGATCGGCTGACCGGCCTTTACAGCAAGGAATTCTTCTGTCAGCAGGCAGGGGAGCTTCTGCACCAGAATCTGGATAAGGAGTATGATATCATCTGCTCTGATATTGTCAATTTTAAGCTGGTCAATGATATTTTCGGCATTCCCGCAGGAGACCGGCTCCTCAGGATGGTTGCGCAGGTACATACCGGTCTGACGGCCGGAAGAGGAATCTGCAGCCATTTTCATGCGGATCAGTTTGCCTGCATCATTGAACGTAACTGGGAATACACAGAAAAGATGTTTCAGGATTCCTGCAGCCGGATTAACCTGCTGTCCCAGACACAGAATATCGTGATGAAGTGGGGAATCTACCGTGTTGAGGACAGAAATGTTTCCGTAGAGCAGATGTGTGACCGGGCGCAGCTGGCAGTTCGGAGCATCAAAGAAAGATATAATAAATATTTTGCCTACTATGATGATGAGCTCCGCAGCAAACTGCTGCAGGAGCAGGAAATCGTTGACAGCATGGAGGCCGCTCTGGCACAGGGCCAATTTGAAATCTACCTTCAGCCGAAGTACCGCCTTAAGGAT
>ERZ809152.545-NODE-545-length-19298-cov-3.715273_pt1 | contig 19298 bp, 14 predicted proteins | sample MGYA00520518_ERZ809152 | MGnify/ENA primary metagenome ERZ809152 (study PRJEB31570, sample SAMEA3212996) | Homo sapiens | biome: human-gut; feature: human gut; material: fecal | place: Sweden | collected 2011 ...
TGATCCTCATGGATATCCAGATGCCTGAAAGGAATGGACTGGAGGCGGCCCGCGCCATCCGGTCATTGGATCGCCCGGACGCGGCCGGCATTCCCATTGTGGCTATGACCGCAAATACTTTCACAGAGGATGTGGACGAAGCGATGGCGGCGGGTATGGACGAGTTTATCCCAAAGCCGCTGGATGTCAACTACCTTTACCGACTGCTTCGGGAATTGCTGCATGACGAGGGTTCCCGGTAACATGCTTTCAGAATTGATAAGGGAATGAAGATATTTGAATAAAGAGAAGATTACCGGCCGGTATTCTCTGTCACTGTGACAGGGGATACCGGCCGGTAATCTTATGCCTGGAAAACGGATCTGGCTATGCCGTGAAGATGCACCACCGAATGCCGTAACAGTCGGTGAGATCCGTCATACAGGAACTGAAAACGCTTGGACCTAAGGGAACATGGACACTTCCCTTATCGGATAATACTTCATATGCTTTCACTACTATATCTTCTTTACCTGGTTCAAAATGCAGGCAGAACTGCATGATATTGCCTGTAATATCGCTTGTCCCATCTCCGTCTTCTCTGTCTGCAACAGCTAAAATACAGCCGTCTATACTCAGTTCAGAGTGAAATACCTTCCCCTCCGGAGTATGATGGATTTCCAGCACTTTCGCACCAAAAGCCCTTTTGTACAGCTCGATTGCCGCCGTGGCATCGCTGACGTATGTCTGCAGCATAATACGTTTCATAATAATTGAAATCCTCCTACTTGGTGTTCGGTTTACTGGTTTAAAAATTTATTAATTATAGCACGGAAATGCGTTTGGGGCAATGGGGATAGGAGGGGTATATAATTCTTGTCCTTCGCGTTCATGATACATTTTCAGGAAGAAAAAGTGTCGGTGCCGGAAGATATTTCTGTAATTAGTCTAGGAGGATTGGAAATTGGCAGGTATATTTATCCTCACCTAACTACTATACCTTTATCGGCTTATGAACAGGGAAAGAAATGTGCACAGATTTTGTTAGATATAATAGAGGAGAAAAAGGTACCTATGCATAGTAAAATTAAAATAAAACCTGTTATAGAAGGAGGAAGTGTTAAAAGAATAAATATATAATTTCGTAATTTTATTGACACTATTAAGATTGGATTAAAACAAAAAATATCCTAACGAATAGAGTTGGAATATTGATGTGATATGATATAATGCAAAGAAATTATAATTGAAGATGAGTGTGTAGTTCATTTTTATATGAAAAACTACAATTGCAGGCCATCGAAAAGCTAAAAATCCCGTTGACGCTGCATCATTCCCATGCTATAGTAAAAATTAATACGGCGGTAGGTTTACCGCCTGTTAAAAAAAGATGATTGTCCGGAGGAGACCCATGAAGCGCTGCTGGTAGTAAACCACAACTGAAAGACTGACAAAGAACCGTATTGTTATAAAAGCGACGGTTTTTTGTTAAGGAGATTCGTAGGATGCGGAGAAGGCCCGCATACAATACGGATTTATTTTTGTTGTATTTACAAACAGGCAGCAGGGATCAGCATTTGACACAGACCATCATGCAGGGGGAAGAATACACTTCCATATGAATGCATGGCGGATGCTGTGCATGTGTACCGGTTTTTTGCACTGTTTGGAAACAAACAGTGTTTTTTTATGGAAAATCCGGGATAAGGGGAAAAGAGAGGACATTTATCATGTTATATCAGATTTGCAACGGAGCGGTAAAATTCGCAGCGGAAACAGTGCTGGAGCATATAAATTTTGAAATCCGCAAAACAGAGAAAATTGCGGTAGTGGGACGGAACGGATGCGGGAAGACCACTTTATTGAAGCTTATTGCGGGAGAGGTGGAACTGTCCAAAAGGGACAGCGATGAAGATATCTATATCGCCAAAGCAGGAAAGCCGGTGATCGGGTATTTAAAACAGAACGCATTTGAAGATGATACACTGACCATGGAAGAGGAAGTGCGGAAAGCTTTTTCCGATATTCTTCAAATGAAGGAAGAGATGGAACGCCTGGTGGCTGTCATGGAAGGGGAAGACGGAGAAGCGGTGATTTCCCGCTATGTGAGGCTGGAAGAACAATTCGCTTACCTGGGCGGCTATACCTTTGAAAAAGAATATGAAATCGTTCTGAAAAAGCTGGGCTTTGGTCAGGAGGATAAAAAGAAGAAGTTAACCGAATTCTCCGGAGGACAGCAGACGAAAATAGCCTTTGCAAGAATGCTTTTAAGTAAACCGGATATCCTTCTTCTGGACGAGCCTACCAATCATCTGGATATGGCGACCATTAACTGGCTGGAAGGGTATTTAAAGGATTATGACAGGGCCGTAGTCATCGTATCCCATGACCGAATGTTTCTGGATCGTGTAGTGGATGTGGTATATGAAATAGAGTATAAAACAGCGGTGCGGTATCCCGGGAATTATTCCGCATTTGTGGAACGCAAACGGCTGAACTGGGAAAAGCAGAGAAAAGATTACGAACTGCAGCAAAAAGAAATCGAACGGCTGCAGACACTGGTGGAACGATTTAAAAACAAACCTACTAAAGTGGCAATGACCCGGTCAAAGCTCAAACAGATAGAACACATGGTTAAGATCGATGCGCCAGTCAAATATGATTTGAAAACCTTCCATGCTGATTTTAAGCCGGACAGAGAAAGTGTTACGGATGTACTGCGGGTATCCCGGCTGTCAATTGGCTATGAGAAACCCCTGGCGACAGTGACATTTGAACAGAAGAAGGGGCAGAAAATAGGCATAATCGGTGACAATGGTGCCGGAAAGTCAACGCTGCTGCGTACGCTGACCGGTCAGCTGGAGCCTTTGGGCGGCAGTTTTGCCTTTGGGGACAGAGTGGATTGGGGATATTTTGAACAGCAGATGGCGCAGTACACCAGTGATAAAACAGTTCTTGATGATTTCTGGGAGGAGTTTCCGGATCTGAAGCGCCTGGATGTGCGTTCCTGGCTGGGAGCTTTTTTGTTCGGGCAGGAGGAAGTGTTTAAGAAAATCAATATGCTGTCGGGCGGGGAGAAGGTGCGGCTGGCGCTGGCTAAAATCTTCCGCAGGCTGCCTAACCTGCTGATTTTGGATGAGCCTACCAACCACATGGACATTGTAGGCAAGGAATCCCTGGAGTCCATGCTGAAGGAATATCCCGGAAGTGTGCTTTTTGTATCCCATGACAGGTATTTTGTAAAAGAAATTGCGGATTCCCTGCTGGTATTTGAGGACGGCGCGGTGAATTTTTATCCCTATGGTTATGAGCAGTATTGGGAAAAAGTTCAGGCCGAGCAGCAGGAACAGCAGCCGTTGGAAGACGGAAAAACGCAGCGTCCTGGAAAATCTTTCAATATGTCCCGGAAGGAAACATTGCCGGCTGAACCGCCGGCACATGGCCGACAGCCGGAAGTGGATCAGAGCAGCCCCAAGGGCTATAATCCGGGAAAAGAAGCGGCAAAGAAGAAACGGCGACAGGAACGTCTGGAAATGCTGATTGCGGAGAAAGAAGAGCAGATAGAAGCATATCAGGCACAGCTGGTGGAACCTGCGGTTCAGGCAGATTATGAAAAATTGATGGAACTGGAAGAACTGCTCCGTGCCGCAAACGGGCAGCTGGAAGAACTGATGGCGGAATGGGATGAAATAATTTCTGACTAAAGAAAAATATTACAATACAGAAAAAAGTTAGGGAAAAGAATAAATCGTAATACGCTATAAACCAAACAAAACCCCTTTCCTTTTACAACCTACTGCCAATCCCTGTATGGTTAAGCCCTATTCCTTTTTGAAAATTCACTATCTGACAGCCAAAGCTTGCCACTGAAATTTATATCACTGGGCCAGCTTTCGTGATAATCGGGGATCTCAGAGCAAAGATCCCGGGAACACAGTTTCAGGGCATCAAGTTTCCTTTTTGTTGTTAAAACAACATACACGTCAGAATAGTTATAGTATATTAGATTCACAAAGTAAAGATGACAATGTTTTCAGGAGGTACAAAATATGGTTCGAAAAATTATAAAATTGAACAAGAGATGATTACTGTAACGAATTGGGTGGTTTCCCATGAGGAGACCGTTTGAAAAGCGAGGAGTATATGAAAATGGATAAGAAAATGTTTTGCTATCAGTGTGAACAAACTGCCGGCTGCATCGGATGTACAGGAAATGCAGGGGTGTGCGGAAAGACTGCCAATACTGCAAAATTACAGGATGAGTTAACCGGCGCATTGATTGGCCTGGCTCGCGCCTGCTCCAACAATCCTAAAACGGAACATACAGATCGTCTGATTTTGGAGGGACTGTTTACTACAGTCACTAATGTAAGCTTTAATGATCAGACTTTGGAGGAACTGATTGACCGCGTACGTTCTGAGAAAAACAACATTGTCCCGAATTGTTCCGGCTGTACTTCCCGATGTGGGAATACAGATGACTACAACATGGAAGAACTTTGGAATGCAAATGAAGATATCCGTTCATTAAAGTCACTTATTCTTTTCGGTATTCGCGGCATGGCGGCCTATGCTTATCATGCGGCTGTGCTTGGTTATGGCAATGATGAAGTGACTGCTTTTTTCTATAAGTCACTGTTTGTTCTGGCCGAGGACTGGAGCATGGAGGAATTGCTGCCAATTGTGATGGAACTGGGCAAGGTGAACCTCACTTGTATGGAACTGCTGGATCGGGCAAATACAGAAACCTTTGGTACGCCTGTACCTGCAGAAGTACCTTTATGCATCGAGAAAGGGCCGTTCATCGTCATCACAGGTCATGATCTCTGGGATCTGAAGCTGTTACTTGAACAGACAGAGGGAAAAGGTGTGAATATCTACACCCACGGAGAAATGCTGCCGGCGCATGCTTATCCGGAATTAAAAAAGTATCCGCACTTAAAGGGAAATTTCGGCACAGCATGGCAGAACCAGCAGAAAGAGTTTGCATCTCTCCCTGCACCCATTCTCTATACAACGAACTGCCTGATGCCGGTGAAAGAAAGCTATGCCGATCGGGTTTTTACTACTGAAGTCGTATCCTATCCGGAAATGGTTCATATTGGTAAAGATAAGGACTTTACCCCGGTAATCGAAAAGGCTCTGACACTGGGCGGTTTTGTACAGGATACAGAATTTACAGGAATCAATGGCGGGAAGGTGGTTAAAACGGGTTTTGGCCATGGCGCTGTCCTCGACGTTGCAGATAAGATAATCAATGCGGTAAAAACCGGTGCAATTAAACATTTCTTCCTGGTCGGTGGCTGCGACGGTGCAAAACCGGGACGTAATTATTATACAGAGTTTGTGAAACAGACCGCCAACGACACTGTGGTACTTACTCTCGCTTGTGGCAAATACCGTTTCAACGATCTTGATCTCGGAACCGTCGGAGGGCTGCCCAGGCTGATGGATATGGGGCAGTGTAACGATGCGTACAGTGCCATCAAGGTGGCGATAGCATTGTCAGAAGCCTTTAACTGTGGCGTCAATGAGTTACCGCTTTCCATGATTTTATCATGGTATGAACAGAAGGCGGTCTGCATCTTGCTGACCCTGTTGTATCTTGGCATTCAGAACATTAAACTCGGTCCCACGCTGCCTGCTTTTATCTCACCTAATGTACTGAAATTTTTGGCAGAGCATTATAACATTGCTCCTATTACTACACCGGAAGAAGATCTCCGCACAATTTTGAACTTTCGCCGGACTCCCAAATAAAGTAATCCGAACTTTGATGGAACACGCTGGTGAAAGAGGATTAAGGGTGGTGAAATAAAGAAAAATACGAATATTTCAAGAACAGCAGTATTCGTCTGGTGGCAGACTTTTGGCAGACAGCAGATGTGGCACGCGATATGATGACGAAAATGGGGATAATGCCTCAGGTTGGGATGACATTTGAACTGCCAGAAGTTATGCGGGAAAAAATGACGAGGCAGTTCGTGAGGCAATGAAAGAAATATGCCCGCATTTCAAAGTTAGACTCACCCTTTCGTTGTATGATCTCCAGGCGCGGCAGGGCGGAGAAGAACGGTTGGCTAAAATATGGGCGGATGATGGATTTTACCCGGAGTCAATCGGAAATGTGGTACGGCATGTAGCCACACAGCTGCCGATTCCTATTCTTATTACTGAGAATGGAGTTAGCACGGATGACGATACCAGACGGGTAGAGTATATCCGCAGGGCGGTAAATGGGGTGAATAAAAGCAGGGAAGTTGTTGCAACCGTTTCCTTTTTATTTTATGATGATATTATGCATAAAATAGAAAATAATAATAAAGTGAATAAGATACTCCACTCTCATGGAATTCTGTACCGGGTTCTGCTCCCCTACGCTGCTTATACAATACTTGTGCTGGTGTTTTTTTTCGCACTGACAGAAATGCTTGTTGTACGGCAGATGAAAAAAGAAATACAGGATTCGGTGTATCGGACCCTGGAGCAGGCGTATAATACGTCTGATATTCTGTTGGAACAAAATTTTTCCTATTTTTTTAATCTGTATTATGCTCCGCAGATGCGAAGATATTTAAATGCGGAAACAATGGAGCCGAATGAGTATACGGAAGTCATTGATTATCTGCTGGACTGTGCGGGCAGAGATATGATTACCCATTCCGTCTGTCTGTATAATGAGCAGCTGGGAATTATTTTTTCCAGTAACGAGGGCGCTTTTCCCATAAAGCAGTTTTATGATCAGGAAATGATAGAGTGCATTGTGAAGAATCAGGGTAAAAATAAGCTGTATCCCAGGGAAATGCATTGGAAGATAGGCTCGGCCCGGAAAACCAGCAATGTAATTTCTTATGTGTTTTATGATGAGAGTCTGGCGGACGGAAAAAGAATGGCTCTGATAGTTAATGTGGATCAGGAAAAATATCAGAACTTTATCGGTAAAAATCTGGAGAAATCCTATGTGATAACGGAAGTGATCGATGCGCAGGGGCATCTGGTATCTGGGAATGCCGCCGGAATTGGCGAAAGGCTGACGGACGGGTATGTTTACAGAATAGTGAATTCAGGAAAAGAGAAGGATTCTTTTGATTTCCGGGCCGATGATAAAAACTGTTACATCTCCTGGCAGAATTCAAGTGTGTTTGGATGGACCTATGTGGGAATTGCGGATTATAATGAACTGTTTTCCGAATTTAATAAATATAACAGTGTGATTATTTTCAGTTCGTTTTGCTTTATCATGATAGGCTTGTTATTTTCCATCCGGTTTACCAGAAGGATTTATATACCCATGAAAGAACTTTTGAGCAATATGGATTTAAACGGGCTGGAAAATGACGGATATCAGGATGAATATGAATTGCTGAATTCAGCGGTAAAAAAGCTGTCGGCCAATACGAATGAAATGGAGGTAAAGAAACACAGGTATAACCAGGCTAAAAGAAATGAAATTATGAGCCGGTTATTATATGGAGGCAACTGGCCGGAGATAGATATAAAAGAAATGAAGGAAGTGGGGCTGATGCTGGAAGGTCCGGTTTTCTGTGTTGTCCGCTTTAGTTTCAACCATTATGATTCATTGAAAAGGGTTTATTCACAGAATGATTTGGGGTTGTTTTGCTTTTCCGTTATAAATGTTCTGGAGGAATACCTTGGGAGCAGAGGATACAGAGCATATGGAATGGAGGATGGTGATCAGTCTGTTTGTCTCATTCTGCAGCTTGACAGAGAGTATGAAAAGGAAGAGGATTACTGTCTGGATGACATTCCTTTCCGGAACATAACAGGGATCCAGAAAGTACTCGAAGCGGCCAGGGCTGAACTGGAGAAGGTGCTTAATCCGATTACACTTTCCGTCAGCGTGGGGCGCAGTATCAGGCAGTATGAGCAATTAAACCGATCATGGCTGGACACGAAATATGCGATGACTTATACCTTTATAAGGGGCACACGGTTGGTTGTTTTATTTACCTCACATATGGAAAGCTATGAAAGCCGTATTCCATATCCGGTGGAAGTGGAGAAAAAGCTTCTGGCCGGGGTGAAGGGGACAAAGGAAAGTGTGATAATGTCCGGAGTGGAGGAGTTTTTTCATGCAATTGAGAAAATGGCTCCGGTGGAAATGAAGTGGTCCATAAATCAGCTTACATTTTCTTTATTTCATATTGGGATAACTTATAATTACACGACAAAGGATGGAAGTCCCCTTGACTGGAAAAACTGGACAAACAGAATGAACGCCGCCGATACCAAGGAAGAAATGAAAAACGTGTTGATACAGCTTCTTACAAATATGACGGGACGGGTGGAGGACAGCGATGCGGCTAAAAGCAGGCTGGCGCAGAAGGTAAGGCAGTATATCGATGAACATTTTCAGGAAGAAAAGCTTTCGGTAACGGAGGCGGCTTCTCAAGTTGGATTTTCTACGAATTATGTCAGGGTGCTGTTTAAAAATGAATTCGGGGAATCGGTATCCGATTATATACAGAGAAAAAGAATTGAAGAAGCTAAAAACCTGCTGCGTTCAACGGATTTTACCGGAAAGAAGATTGCGGGAATGGTGGGGTATTCCGATAACAGATATTTTTATGTGGTATTTAAGAGAATTACCGGTGAAACCGCCGAAAGCTACAGACAAAGGGAGGGATTGCTATCAAAAAGCCTGGAGCAGGTAGAAAAATAAATAAAGCTTTCATTATTATGCCCGTTGTTCTGGTTTTGTTTTCCGGCCTTTTCTTATGGTATGGCGCAAATAGAGCAGGAACGGAGCAAATGGAGGAAATGACTCTCCATATATGCCTGTTTGGTACAAGGCCGGAAGGCTTTGATGATGTGGTTGCAGAAGCGGAGGAAAGACTAAGGGATACATTAAATGTAACCTTCAATTTTGAATTCATCTCTCCGGTAGAATATAAGTCCACACTACAGATGCAGTTAATGGCCGGAAGAAAAGTAGCATTGGCATATGACGCTCCCTGGATGACAAATAATGAGCTTGTTTCAAATGGAATGTATTATGATTTACAGGAATATTTTAACAATGACAAGTATCCCGGACTAAAAAAAGCATTTCCTGAGGAAGTTATCGAAGCGAACCGTATCAACGGGCATTTATATTGGATTCCCATTATGGGTGTGGAAAAGGATATGGTCATGCTTTATATCAGGGAGGATCTCAGAGAGAGATGCGGCGTTGGACCGGTTTCGGATATGGCCTCTCTGGAACGGTTTCTGGATGCGGTACGGGAAAAATATCCGGATATGATACCGATGGACCTGGGACGGAAAGGTTTTTATGAGTTTTTTAATGATGAGTCTGTAGAAAGAAACAGGGCAGGTATCTTTGAGCCGTTTGGAACGGGGAATATGGAATTGTACTGGGAGGCGGCAATTTCAAAGGATGGAAAGACCTGTCTGGGGGCGACTACCTATGGGGATGAGGATGCGGCATTTGCAGAATATCCGGAAGGGTATCAGTACAATTATTATATGGAACGGTTTGAAAAATTCACGGAATGGAATAAATTTCTTGTGGAAAATTCCATAACGGTAGCAACTCCCGGCGGATATGATTCGCAGGACACCTTCATTAATGGAGATACGGCGGTGTGCATCGGTACGTTAAGCCGCGGCAGTATTGAACGGGAGCTTCAGGAAAACTATCCGGAGGGAAAAGTGGCTTTCCTGCCCTTATATGCCGAACAAAGAGAAATGAAAGAGAAAGCCGTTTATACGAACCGTATTGCCAATAATTTTGTAGGGATACCAATAACGGCTTCGGAAGAGCAAAAGGAACGCACTGTGCTGTTTCTTGACTGGCTTTTTGCGGACAGAGAAAATTATGAATTGTTCCGTTACGGTATAGAGGGCAGGGATTATGAAATCACAGGCGAGGGCTCCTATACCGTGCGCAGCGCTGCAAACAGATATACTTTTCCTTATTATGAACTGGTCTGGAACGTCGGTTACGAGCTGAGCAACAGCGATACACCGGAAATATTGCTTGCGTATCAGAAATATATGGAAAAGGACAGCACATATGTGGACAGTCCCCTGGCGGGATTTGTATATAACAGCTCAGATGTCAGGACGGAGCTGGCGGCTGTCAATGAAGAGTACCGCAAAATATGGTTCCAGCTTTTTCACGGAACATATAGTGATGTGGAACAGGCATTGAAAGGATATCATGCCAGGGCGGAGGAGGCCGGTCTGGAAATCATACGTCGTGATTTAGTGAAGCAGATTCAGACGTTTCTGGATAATAAATAATAATAGGAAAGCCGGAGTTGTTAATGAGAACCGGGCGATGGAGATTGTATTCCATCGCCCGGTTTTCAGCTTCGCCGGCCGGGCATATGTTTGCTTTTACCAGGGGGATAAGGAAACAGGGACCTTGTGTTTAAATTTTCAAACACTGTTATAATTCACACATCGTGTTTGAAAGTTTCCACTGTGATTTCTGATACTTGAGTATGAGCCGGGGAGCTTGTTAAAATCACAAATGACAGGAGGCAGTGCTAAGTGGTTTTGGCTGGTATTGCCGGTACACATAATTTAAGAGTTTAAGAAAAGAGGGAGTAACAGTGAAGAGCGTAAGTCGTAAAAATTATGGAGGGACGGATGGAGGACAGTATAACAGAGGCTTTTTGCAGGAAATCAGAAAAAATGCTTTTCTATATGCAATGACAGTTCCGGGGATACTGTTTTTCTTGATTTTCAGTTATCTGCCTATGGCGGGATTAATCATCGCATTTCAGAACTTCAATGTAAAAGAAGGGTTTATGAGTCCCTTCTGCGGTCTGGATAATTTTAAATTTTTCTTTAACAGGAGTATTTTTCCGGGCTTATCAAAAGCCGCGGTCAATACCTTGTGGCTGAATTCGTTATTTATTATTGCGACCACAGCCGCTTCTGTGATACTGGCTCTTGCGTTCAGTGAAGTGCGGAATAAGAAGTATTCCAGAATCACGCAGACCTGTTCTTTGCTTCCATATTTTATATCATGGACAATTGTATCACTTTTCCTGAATAATGTTATGCTCAATTCCAGCAATGGGGTACTGTCCGGATTCCTGAGAGGAATCGGTCTGGAGGTGAATTTTTATTCACAGGCAGGGGTATGGCCTCCCTTGCTCATAGGTATGAAGGTGTGGCAGGGAGCCGGCTATGGCTCAATCGTATATCTGGCTACCATAACCGGAATAGATCCGCAGATTATGGAGGCGGCGGAAATTGACGGGGCGACAAGATGGGATCGGATCCGATATATAACGCTTCCTATACTAAGGCCTACCATAGTGCTGATGACATTATTCAGCGTGGGAAAAATATTTTATGGTGATTTCGGCATGATTTATGCGCTGGTAGGCGACAATTCCATGCTGTATCCCACAACGGACGTGGTGGACACCTATGTTTACCGGGCGATGAGGAACCTGGGGCAATACGGGCTGAGTACCGCGATAGGTATGATACAGTCAATACTCGGCTTTGCACTTGTAATAGCCGCCAACGGGATAGCGCGCAGGCTGGAACCGGATTCCGCCATATTTTAAGTCTGTTTTCAGGAGGAAAAATGAATGAAACAATCTAAATTGCAACGAAAGGTGAGCGGAGTAGGTATTGTAAGCTGTTGTATTGTTACGCTATTTGCTGTTTTGTGTCTTGTTCCGTTCCTATATATTATAGCAGCTTCGTTCAGCGATGAATCAAGCCTGATCAGGGAAGGCTACCATTTGCTCCCGAGAAAAATTTCATTTGAGGCGTATCAAATGGTGCTGGGGGGAAGGCAGATATGGGACAGCTATAAGGTATCGATTTTTACCGCGCTTGCGGGCACCTTCCTGAGCCTGTTTTTCAGCTCCATGCTTGCCTATCCGTTGTCAACGAAAAGAATGAAGTATGGGCCGGCTATTAACTTTTATGTGTATTTTACAATGCTTTTCAGCGGAGGATTGGTACCCACTTATATTTTGATTTCCAGATACTTAAAGCTGACCAATACCGTATGGGTTCTGATACTCCCGGTACTGGTTATTCCGTGGAACATGTTTCTTCTGCGCAATTTCTATGCCTCCATTCCGGCTTCTCTTGCGGAATCGGCAAAGATTGATGGTGCGAATGAATTCACTATCCTGGTAAGGATTATCCTGCCATGCTCTAAACCGGCGCTGGCTACTGTCGGGCTTTTTTACGCACTGGGCTACTGGAATGAATGGTTTAAAGCCATGCTCTATAACAGCGGGGATAAGGAAACCTGGCCGCTGCAGTATCTTATCATGCAGTTAATCCGGAAGGCGGAAACAATAACAAATATGGCTGCACAGGGAATGAATATAAGCTCTGCCAACATGCCTTCGAGTACGATGAAGATGGCGACTGCAATCTGTACGATAGGCCCCATTGTTTTAGCCTATCCGTTTGCACAGAGATTTTTTACCGGTGGGATTATGGTTGGCTCCGTTAAGGGCTAGACAAAGTGAAAATCGAATACAGGGCGGGAAAACCGCATGTAGAATAAAAAAGGAGGAAATGTAGTATGAAGAAAAGAAATTTCCAGTGGAAAAAAGCGGCGGCAATTGTGCTGTCAGCGGCTATGCTTATGGGTATTACGGGCTGCGGAAAGGAAACGCAGTCAACACAGGCAGGAGAGAGCCCGGCGGCAGAGAGCGGTGCTGCTGTAACCCCGGAAGCGTCAGGGGAGGAAGCAGCGGCTGTGGGCGGAGCCCCGGAACATGTGGAGCTTACGGTTTGGTTTATGAATGAGGGAGATAATTATCAGAAGGTGTTTGACCGTTTTGAGGATCTGACTAAAGACACGCTGAATACCTCCATAAAGCTGAACTGGACAACGGATCATAAACAGGAAATGCCCCTGAAGCTGATGAATCAGGAGCCCTGTGATCTTACTTTTGATGCCTATTGGATGAATATGGCCAAGAACATTCAGGATGGCCTGTATGCTGATCTTTCATCCTATTTTAACAATCCCGAGTATCCGGGACTGCAGAAAGCTTTTTCCGGGGATCTGCTGGAATCTATGTATTATGAAAATGGAGAGATTTATGCAATACCTCTCCTGGAAGCCTATAATGACTGCAGATGCATATTTATAAGGGGAGACTGGAGAAAGAAATACGATCTTCCCGAGGTGAAAGATGAAGAGACATTCCGGATGTATATGGATACCATGATGGAGCATAAGGATGAACTGGGGATTGAAAGCCCTGCCGGTTTGGGGAACAGAGGTTACTTCTATTTCCTGTATGACGCTTTTACAAAGGCGGAAAATAATATCTGCGAGGTGGATTCCACAGGCGCACGTGCGACACAGCAGTTTGAGGCATTAATCAGTGAAGATGGGAAAACAGTCCTGGATGCGAGCGTATTAGGTGATCCGGATGATCGGTTCTCTGCTTATCCGGTAGGCTTTCAGACAAATTACAGAACCGCCGAGGCAGTCAGGCTGGGACAGGAGTGGGGAAAATACATTAATGAAGACTTCACGACTGCCACAGATTTGGGAGTACGGTTTAATAACGGAAAATTTGCGGTTGGAGAAGGAAATCTTTCCGGTTATGTGAATTCACTTCAGCAGCTCCAGGCAGTAAATCCGGAGGCGGAACTGGAATGCTATTTCTATGAGTCCCAGGTTCGGGACATGGGTAAAGCTTTCAGCAATCAGTCCTTTGCAAATAACTATATGGTAGTGCCCTACTACTCGGAAAACATAGACAGAACGATGAAATTCCTTGACTGGATTTTTGCTTCTCAGGAAAATAATGATTTATTCCATTATGGAATTGAGGGCGAGGATTACGAGCTGAATGAAGACGGGACTATTACCATACTCTCCCCCGCTAATAAATATAACTTCCCGGGCTATCAGCTTTGCTGGTCTCCCATTTATTACCATACAAACAGCTCCCTGGGTGAATACGTAAAATACGATCAGTGGGCAAGGAATAAAGACAATTTCCAGCCCAATCCGATTTTAGGATTTATCTTTAACCCCAATGAGTCAACAGAGCTTTCCACCTCACTGGCGGCATATAAGGCGCTTCAGGAAAACTATTACCATCACTTTATGGCCGGCGCATTTGGCAGCGAAACAGAAGCTAAAATAAACGAATTTTACGATTTGGCGGAGCCTGACATTGAAATTATCAGGGAAGCAATCATGAGACAGCTTCAGGAATATCTTGATAAGAAAAACTAATCCCCGGAATGAATGAACAGATGGGAGGAAATATGAAATATCATTTATCAAAAGAGGACAGCATATGGGTTAAGGACAGCTGCTCTATGTTGTATAAAAAAATGGAAGCAGTGTGCAGCCGGACAGGCTCAATGATTCCATCCGTACCGGAAAACGGAAGATACCGTACCGATTCAGGGACAAGGGATATCACGGACTGGGTGAATGGTTTCTGGGGAGGGATGATGTGGCAGATGTATCATGCCACCGGATATCCCTGCTTTAAAAATTCGGCGGAGAATGTGGAAAAAAGACTGGATGCCGCTTTTGAACAGTTTGCCGGGCTGCACCATGATGTAGGATTTATGTGGCTTCCTACCGCAGTGGCGGATTTTAAAGTTACCGGTAATGAGCACTCCCGGGTCAGGGGGATTCATGCAGCTGCGCTCCTGGCCGGAAGATATAATCCGGAGGCCAGGTTTATAAGGGCATGGAACCCTCATATCCGCGGCGGCAGGCCGGAAGCCTGTACAGGTTGGATGATTGTTGACACCCTTATGAATATCCCGCTTTTATTTTGGGCGGCAAAACAGGCTGAGACCCCGGCATTTGCCTATATTGCCAAAAATCATGCGGATACGGCGATGAAATATATATTAAGAGATGATGGGACCTGTAACCATATCGTCGTATTAGATCCTGAGAACGGGGAATTCCTCCGTGTTCAGGAGGGACAGGGCTATTCTCTTAATTCTGCCTGGTCGAGAGGCCAGGCATGGGGGATATATGGATTTGCGCTCTGCGCCGGATATACGGGAAAAGCAGAATATCTTTCAGCAGCCAAAAAAATAGCAAATTATTTTATCGCCTGCACGGATAAAACAGGGCATATTTCCGCATGTGATTTCAGGGCGCCGATGGAACCGTTCCTTCCGGATACTTCCGCGTGTGCGTGTGCGGCCTGTGGCCTGCTGGAGCTGGCAGAGCAGCTGGAGGATTTTGAAAGGGAATTTTATGTGGAAAGCGCGGTAAATATATTAAAAGCTATTGCGGAAAAATATGCAAATTGGGATTTGGATCAGGATGGTGTGTTAAACGGAGGAAGAGGGGCCTATCACAGTGATGAGCCGAGAGAGGGCAGATCCCTGATATTCGGCGATTATTTTTTTGTGGAGGCATTGCTGCGCCTGAATGGAAAGTATTTGTCAATTTGGTAGGATGAAGTTTTTTGCGGTATACCGGTGGAATGCATCGGATATACCGCATTTTGGCATATATCTTTATATTCTCTAAAATCCGATAAATAAAACTTTCTGTCACTACAGTGATGTCTGATATAGATATCTTTTCTTCATCTGAAAATTCATTCTTGTTCTGAAAAGCTTTTACGAAATTCCAAAGGGTATACTCCCGCATATTTCCTAAAAATACGGCTGAAATAATACACATCATCATACCCTACCATATTGCCGATCGTACCGACTGGAATATTTTTATCTGCAATCAGGAGACGTTTTGCCTCTCTAATTCGAAGACTTATTAAGTATTGTAGGGGTGTTTGTGAAGTTGCCTTGCGGAAAATTCTGGATAGATATGCAGGAGAATAATGAGTCTTTTCTATAATGTTTTCTAACGTAAAATTTTCACGGTAATGAAACAGAATATATTCCTTGATTATGTCAACCAATTCTTCGGGGCTTTCATGATTCATTGTGGGGGGCATAATTTGTTCTGCAATTGTATCACATCGGAGAATAATATTGTTCATTCCTTTTCTAAGAGTTTCTATGGATATTGGTTTTAGAAGATAATCTACAGCATTGTAGTGAATTGCTGCCTGCGCATATTGAAATTCAGCATAGCCACTGGTAATTAAAAATGGAATAGAAGGATAAGTAAAGTAAAGCCATTGCATCAGTTCAAGTCCGTCCATACCAGGAATACGGATATCTGTAATTACAAAATTCGGGAGGGTTGCTTCGATCTTCTGCATAGCGCTGTTGCCATCAGCAGCATAGTCAATTACCTGGATATTCATTTCCAGTTGTTCTATTTTCCGAATCAGGCTATTCCTGACAAGTGTTTCATCTTCAACAACTATACAACGATATTTATTCATTTTGATTCTCCTCCTTTAGGATCTGGTGAGGCAACATGTAACAATCCCCCAATAATAACAAGGCTTCCATGGGGCTTATTATTTTCAATGTTGAATATAGTTTCGTCTTTGTACAACAAAAAGAGCCGGGCGAAGATATTGAGTAATGCCAGGCCTGAAATTTGCAGAGAGGGTAACATATGTGTTTCCCGAAAGACTTCAATAGCCTCAAAAATAGCGTTACGAATCATAGGATCGAATCCGGGACCGGTATCGGAAATACTGACAGTCCAATGATTATCCTGAATATGCCCGGTAATGGAAATTTTCAAGTTAAGTTCGTCGGAGCAATATTTGATAGAGTTTTCAACAATCGGTTGGAGGACTAATTTAGGAATAAGAATTTCATCCAGTTCTTCTGGTACATCCCATTGGAGGGAAATTGCGTTCCCATGCCTTATTTGCAGGCATCCCCAATATTCCATGGTAAACTGCCTTTCAGCAGAGAAAGGTACGCGCTGATAAAGATCAGATACTACATATCTCATCATCCCGGACAACTGACAGCACATAGTAACGATCTGTTCATTCATACCTTCCTCAGCCATGGCAGCTATGGTGGAAATATTATTGTATAAAAAGTGTGGATTCATTTGTGCCTGCATGGCCTGCATGCGGCTGGTGACCTCCGATTCTTTCAATGACAATGTTTCATTGATAGAATGTCCCAACTTATAATACATATGAGTATAGGCATTTTGCAGCTGGAAGATTTCACGGTAATGACAGCGGGCATTAGTGAAAGGGGATGCCAATGGCACATTCTGAACCTTTTGTAAATTCAGGTTCTCAAGAGCTTCACTAAGAATGCGTAAAGAGGTCGTCAATCTTCGGGAAATCGAAAAAGTGAAGACAAAGGCAACCATTAGGATCAAAAGGAAAACCCTGGTGTATACCTTGAAAAAACCATCCAGGGAATTCCATATTACCGTTTTAGGCTGGAGGACAATAACGACAGTATCAAGAAATGGATCAATGGAATAGGTCATTAACAAGGGGATATCCGGGTGGGAAAAGTCGCTGATTTCATACATTATTCCGGGTTGATATTTATTGATCTGAAGATTGTAGTAGTAATATTGATACTCTTCCTTCAGCGGTGTAATCGGATAAATACATTCTTCGTTTGTATTATAAATGAAGATATCAGAATACTCCGGATAATTATCCAGAAACTGAAAGATTTTACTGCTCTCCTGTGCTGCCTCGACAATACCAATCGCTTGATTACTGCCCACTGTTTTGAAGGAACGGCATACAGAAAGATAAGGGGATGCTGTACCTTCGGGTAAGATCCACTCGAAATGGTGAAGGGTGCTGACATACTGTTCACCGTTTTGCTGCAGTGTGGGGAGGAAAAAAGGAATTTCCGAAATAGAGCATGACTGCTGCCCGTCATAGCGGCTGCAGCCCATGATATTTCCTCTGGTATCATAAATATTAATATAATACTGATCCTGTTTTGTCCCTGCAATTTGTCTGGCATAGTCTGTGCACTCTTGAAATGTCTGTCGAATTTCCGAATGTAGATACCGATTCTTTTCGGAAATGTTGGCAACTTGCTGGGAATAAGTATAAAATTTTTCACGGATAAAATCGGAAGCGGAAATATTGCTGGCCACATAATCGAGCGTAGCAAGAGAATCGGTTACACTTTGCTGGATAGCATTTGCATTCTGTTGTTGCGTTTTACTAACCGTATCATAACTTTCATGCCAAAAGTATTGGTAGGTAATGCTGTAAATTAACAGCAGAATCATCAATATCAGGCAGGAAAAGCTGGAAAATAAGATAAAGCTGATTTTAAATTTATATGGAGTGATGGGCTTTTTCATGTGCTTTACCTCAGGGAAGTTGTCTGGTACATGTTAGCATTCGGTATTCAGAAGGGGTAATACCAATCTGATTTTTGAACCACCGATAAAAATAACTCTCATATTTGAAGCCTATGGCATACCCGATTAAGTTTATTGGCATAGAGGAAGAACATATCAGGCGACAGGCCTTGGTTATTCGCTGGTCATTGATATACTGTTTGGGTGAACAGCCGGCATGGAGCATGAAAATTCGATACAGTTGGGCATTACTTAAAGATATATGTTTAGCCACATTACATACGGTCGGTGGAAGATGAAGATTGGCAGCTATATAGTCGATAGCCTGTCGATAAGGTTCTGCCTCTGACTGGCTACGCTGTAGTTCGCTTTGGAGGACATCAAGCAGCAAACATAAATATCCGTGGCTGGATAGGATACGATGTTCCTTTTCCGCCTCACTTAGGCTATGGCATGTGACAGTAAATAGTTCAGGTTGATTCATGATACGAAATGGCAAAATATCTTTGGAGCATGTAAGCAGATTTTCCAAACATGTTGGATCCAGGGAAAGCATTAATGCTGTCGCGCCGTTATGTGAGGTTTCAAGCGTGTAGGTGGCTGTGTGGGGGGAAAATAGGGCACCGCCTTTGGCATTTATCTGCAAAGAAGACTGAGGTGCGGAGAGGCTGATATTTCCGGAAAATAAGTACAACAAACTGCCATATGATGAAGCTGGAAGAGAGCGGCAGCCCGAGAAATGTAATTCTGAAATGTTCTTAATCTGTGCAGTATTTATTGACACAATAATCCACCCCTTTTAGATAAGTATTCTTTACCATCAAAGTGTACCATAATTAAAGTGAAATAAAAATGGATAAAATATCCCCGGATTTGTACAAATTGGACTAAATGAATGATTTTTATAGTAGGATGAATGATGTTTCTATATTCATAATCTTAAAAGAATTCTATAATTTATTAAAAATAAACAAAGAGGAAGCGGACTGGCCGATTGTTTGGAAATTGGTTTGTTCTACCATCCTGTTGAGTTATCAGTTAATCAAGTAGCTATTTCTTAGCTATACCATTATTAAGGTAGTGTCAAGGGATTTATGAAAACCGATAGCCGGGGAACCCGGCATAAATG
>ERZ809152.551-NODE-551-length-19091-cov-3.128809_pt1 | contig 19091 bp, 18 predicted proteins | sample MGYA00520518_ERZ809152 | MGnify/ENA primary metagenome ERZ809152 (study PRJEB31570, sample SAMEA3212996) | Homo sapiens | biome: human-gut; feature: human gut; material: fecal | place: Sweden | collected 2011 ...
TAACGGAGTTCCAAAATCAGAAGCACTGACTTTTTTATCAAAGGAAATCGATTTACTAATATTATACTTTAATCCGATCTGTATTGTCGACCAATTAGTAAAGACAAATATGGAGCCATTACCCGACAGGTTGATTGAACCATCATCATTTAATCTGCATTTTATATCCAGTTTATAATCTCCCTTTTCGATATCATGGGTCCAGGTTCCTCCATCATAATAATAATTTCTTGCTTTACAATTTGATTCCGCTAAACCTGTTGTTGAACTCCATTGTCCACACAATCCTATCCAATTACTAATGCTGTTTAATTTTGTAATTAGATCTGCAGAATTGGTGCCATTATATGAGAAATTATCCGGAAGCGTTCCCAGTTCCTTTTTTGCCTGATTAAGATTTCCTTCCTCCATATTCTTTTTTGCCGAAAGTAAAATACAGGCATTGGACATTTCAGAAGAATCCTGATAATCGGATATTTTTATAAAAAGCTTGGATGCTGATGTATATTCTTGAGAATCCATGAATGATTTTGCATTGTTATATACTGATTCCGCGTATAGTCCTTCTGCATCAAAAAGAGTACCAGCTTTTTCAAAGTATGCTGAAGCTTCTGCGTATTTTTTATTATTAAAACTAATCATACCCTGCGCATATTGAGCGTATTCATCATTTTTACCGCCTTTAACATACCCAAATACGGTCAGAGCTGTTTCATAATCTTTGTTCTTTACATATTCCCGCCCAATATCCAAAATCTTTTCATTAGAATCTTCATAACCTTTCGCTGCTTTAAACTCTTCTGCTGCAGATAGCAGATCACCTGCTTCCAAATACAGATTTCCCCTCGCATAGTTACATTTTTTAATCATCTCGTCGGAATTCTCATAACCTGCAGCATTTTTAAATTGTGCTAAGGCCTCATCGTATTCTTCTTTCCCGAAAAATTCAATACCTTTCGCATAATGATCTGCAATGGTTGCTTCCGCCAATTTTTCCTGAGCATCCTCATAATCGCCGGCTGCCGTATAATACTTAATAGCCCTTTCATAGTTACCGGCAGCGAATGCATCTTCGGCCTTATTATATTTCGCTGCTGGTGTAGAATTTACGGCAATTAATATAACAATTATTATTACAGCACATATGATTCCAATGATAGAAAAGAGGATATTAAGGGATATTTTCCCTTTAGAAATAGTATTTGTGAAATCAGATTCTCCTAATTGATATCCGCAGTTAGGGCAAAAGATACTTTCGTCAGGTATTTCATTTTGGCATTTGGGACAGATCATAAAGTCGATCCCTCCTCTATCTCACTCTCTTCCGTTGTTCCCAAAGTATTCACATTACGAATTAAACTTTTAACTACAGCCGCTTTATCTGTAAAATCTTTTTTGCTTGTTTCTTCTTTTGCTTTAAAATTATTAACTGAAAAATCCCCTTCCACAAGGAAACTATATCTCTCACAATATGCATAATAATAGTCTTCCATGGCTTTTTTCAGTTCCTTAACTTCTTCCTCATCACATCCAATATCCTGAAGTTCCGTATATATTTTATCAATCTCTCTCTTTCTGTCTTTTTCCGTATTGATTTCAGAGGAGCATAGTCCTTCGACATAGTCCGTGAAAAAATCAGGTCCAAGCAACCCTGTATTAATACCTGTTGAAGTATCATACATGGAACTGAGTAAATTAAAATTATTTTCGGTACCATTAATCGCATTATTCAATTCCATTGCTTTAGCTCCATACGCATTTATCAACTCCTGACGTGCACGTTCAGCCTCCTGACGTTCTCGTTCAGCAGCTAACTCCTGTTCATATCTTTCCTTTTCGACTGCCTTCTGATGAACTACAACGCCAATACCACCGCCAATACATATAACAGCAATTAAAGCGACTATCCCAATAATAAGTTTCTTTTTTCCATTGCCCGCTGCTTTTTTTTCCATACTATAGCCACATTTCAAACAGAACTTCGCATCTTTTTCCAGTTCCGAACCGCATTTCGGGCAATTTTTTTTATCAGAAACCTCCTCTAAATTTTTACCACATTTTTGACAGAATTTAGCACCTTCCTCTACTTCTGCACCACAAAATCTGCAATTCATTTATTCATTTCTCCCCTCTTGGTTTAATATGCCTATATTTATAAATACCCAATGTTGCTTTCTCTGCCTTTTTATTTTAATTTGTCATTAGACACAATTCTGTATTGACACAATACCTGATATTTTTTTAGCGTTATACTTTTTTATCAAGCATTTTCGCTTACAATGTATTGTAAACAAAATCCACTTAAAATAAAAAAACTACTGAATATCAGCAGCATATAACAGATTTGCAACTGGCTACCATATTACAGGCCCTATAGCTTTGCGTCACAATCTTTCGACTGTTTTGCTAAAATTTATACATATAACTTAACACTTTTGTAGAAAAATGTCAATTTCCGCCGAACTTTTCATTGAACATTAATCCAATTCCCGCCATAATATAAGCAGTAAATATAACCGCATATACTGTTTTTATCCACTGCTCAAATAAATATTAATGTATCATACAATATATAATAACTGCCTGCTGAATCTCCAGCAAATATTTCTTAAACTCATATCCCACAAAGTACTCAGAATCTATTACATCGCCGGATACTTCTTCCCCTCGATAAAAGGGCGGGCATGGATTCAGAACTGCACCTTTATTTGCTTTTTCCATGACTGCTTTTGTCACCTGGCAATCGGAAGATTTTTCAAGTACATCCGATGGCAGCGAATCCGTGCAGACAATATCTTTGCCGATTATGGCATCCTCTATATTATGATATACCGGAATTCCTTCCATTTCATATCCGTCCGCACAGCACTGGGATAACTCAAATCCCATGACATCTGCCGCCTCTTTCCATGCCAATCCGATATTTCCTTTCAGGCCGCAAAAGAGATACTTATCCTTTGTAAAATCTTTTCTGATTTTTGAAAGCGCATACATATCTGCAAGCATTTCACAGGGATGATTTATAGCTGTAAGGGCATTGATAACCGGAACCTTTGAATATTGCGACATAGTTTCCAGCATGGTTATATCCTTATGACGCACTACAATTACATCGGCCCAATTATTCAAATATCCTATAACATCCTTACTATTCTCTTTCTTGTCCAAGGTATCCGACGGGAATAAAACGGCTTGCCCGCCCAAAAGCCGAATTCCTTTTTCAAAGGTAACTCTGGTACGGATACTGCTGTTTGGAAAGAACAAAACTACTGTTTTTCCGTTCAAAATATCTTTATACTTCCCCTGCATAATTTCATTGACTATATCAAATATCTCATATACATCTTTTGCCTTGTAATCGGTAAGTCTGATTAAATTCTTCATATGGTAACCCTCCGGAAAATTAATGATACTTCATCTTGTTAATTGCTATCTTGTTTGTAATGGAAAAACGTCCAAAATTGGCAGACATTATCTGAACACGGTCAAGTTATCTTCTCTGTATGATAACACTCGCTGCGCAATTCATCCCGCTTTCCGGATATCAGCATTTTACAGCATTCTAATTATACCATATCGTCTCGGAATAGTCGTAAAAATAATCTAATAAAAAAAATCCTCCAAACCCCAAAAGGATCCGGAGGATTTTACTACTCTGTCTACTGCTCTTCATACTGCATAGGCACATAGGGAAGTATGCCCCATGTAATTTCATCTGCATAATGAACTTCTGTATGTATCATCGAACGATAATCTGCTGATGTGGCCTTAACACATGGGAATTCACCGCATTCTCTGCATTCCGCCAATCCTTTCTGCGGTGCGCAGCCTTTTGCATTGCATGGCTCATCTTTACAATAGCAATTCTCACTATAGCATCCTTCGCAGCGCATGCTCCAATCTGTCTGTCCCCACATCTTAATCAGCTGAGGAATCATAATATCCCGCATATCCTCATCTAAATCTGCATAATGAACACATAAATCACAGCGTTGGCCACATTTGGAATATAACGCATTTTCTTTTTTAAAAGGTTTGCGGTTGGGCTTCTTTTTGATAAGTATAAGCTTTTTGACTTCTTCTAATTGTTCCAAAGTACTTACATCAATGAACATCCATTTTCCATCATGGTAAGTTTTTGAGTTATCATAATAATCATGTATATATGTTGAAAATTCGTTCTTCTGCATTTCAAAACATTCACGCTCTTTTTTTCCAAAGATAATCAAAAATGTGAATTTATCATCGTGTGTGTACACTGTAAGAATAGTTTTCTGCCCTTGCTTAAACTTTAATTCATCTTTGCCGTCTCCGATTTCATCCAGGCGATACTTACCGCGCATAAATACCATCGTTTCATGACTAACCTGTTCAAGAATTGTCATAAGCTTTATCCCCCATATTTCCGTTTTTTCATTCAGCGATAAATCTGATATAAAATACATCTCCTGCTTCAGCATTTGGAAAAAATTATTTTTCTTTTATCCTGCTACACCTTCAATCCAAAGTGCACTGAAACTATCTGAACCATCTCATCTATCGAATTTCCCCCATCATTAACGATCGAAAGATAGTTTAATTCCATGCATTCCTTACATACCGTATCAGCAAACAGACTGTCTCTGCCCATCCAATTTTGAAATGCCTTTTCTTTATCACTGCATCCTTCTAAAATGTAAGGCACCCATTCCCGTTCTTTATAGTGAGAAATCTGAAAGTCTTTGGTCGGAGTTATCGCCGCGTACTGTTCTTCCGGTACATGCAGCTTCTTCATTATATGAGGAAAATATGCTGCCCCTTCTGTAACAACGGCTCCCTTTTGGTTTACTTTATTTAAATCCTCCCATATATAATCAAATATTTCTTCATAAAAAATAATCTCATCTTTGCACTGCAAAACCGGATCCCGCATCCATATTTGTTCTGCATTCCATTCGATTTGCTTTTTACAAATGGGGAGATTATCTGCCGCCCCACGAATTGTATATTCTTCCAGATGATCATCAACTTTAAAGTATTGAAGTCCATATCTTTCTGATAATATTTCTGCTATTGTACTTTTGCCGCTGCATGGTGAACCGCCAATAAAATATTTTTTTGCCATATAGTTTCCTTATAAACGAAGTTAACAGTTACATGGGGATATCCAAATTTCCATCTGTCTTCCCTCCGACCTTCTAAGTATAATACTCATTAGGAAAAACTGATAATCCATTTCAATATATAGTCAAAACGTTCCTGCGTCAACTGATGACCGCCTTTATATTGTTTCATATACAAATTACTCTCCGCATTTTTTGAAATATAGTGTTCTTTCACAGACTCAAAAATTTGTGGTGCATCCTTTGAATACTTATCTTCATCAGCACAAACTATCAGGAAGTGTCTCGGCGCTATTTCTTTTATTACATCTGCTACTTCAAATTCTTTTAGAAATCCGGGAATAATACTGGACATTTCTATTCCTGTCGAATTATCCATACGATATTTGTAACTGACAACACTTCCGCTTGACACGGCATAGCTTATTCTTTTATCAAAAGCTGCCGCAAAAAATGTAGTTGTTCCCCCGTAAGAATGGCCTAAACAGCCTATTTTTGTTTTATCTACAATATTCAGGCCTTCAGAACACTTACTGCACCTATCGCATCTTCTATGGCAATTTTCGCCAGGGTTTCTCCTGTCAAAATACCGTGACATAAAGCAAGAAAATGATTCCATTCATCTTCTTTGTGATTTGCTTCCGTGCCCACTGCGTTTACTCTTCGTTCTTCAAAACATATTGCATCCGGAGCAATTACGACAAAACCTGCACGAGCAAGTTTACTTCCAAAATCCTGCAGTGGATCACCTACCAGTCCGCAAACCTCACTTTTTCCCCAATTTCGTTGGCTATGGTGTTGATGATTAACCAAAACGGCAGGAAACGGTCCTTCACCTTTCGGAATAAGCAGAAAAGCAGGGATATTGCGGCCGTTTACCAGATATTCAATTTTACTTCTTGTGTAAGCATCACAATCAACAACGGAATCGCAGATAAATTCTATCTTATCTGAAATTGGTGCAAGACCGATAATTTCAGACATTCTATTTATTACACTCATCTCTTTATTCCCCTTGTTATATAAAGAATCTGTCGTACACCTTTTGGATAAAGATATTTATTTATTTCTATTCTGCCATAATTTCTCTGCGTTGAAAAGAGAATAAGTATCAAACATCCGTTAACTCATAAATCTGCACGCTGGTTTTGGCTTATTCTTCATTATACCGCCACTCCTTTAGTTCTTCATAATCGTCCAATACCTTATTGCCATTAGTTGTGCATACCTCCCGCTTTCTTATCTTAAATGGAATCATTGATAATTAATGGTGTTGAATAACTGGTTTGGGGCATTTTCATTTTGAGTATTTTAATATATCATAAAATAAATATTTTTTATATGATATATTTGTGGTGATCTTATTATATCAAAGATTTGATATTATTTAATGTTAAGGTTATAATTTATTTCGTTTTCTGTTTGTAACATCAAGTACTAATTCCAGTTATACTGGCTGTTTAGCTCAAAGAATGGATATTGTTTTGGAAATGACAAAGGAATTGTAAATGCCTATCTTATTGGTAAAGCATCGCGTGATTGCCAACTGTGCATAGATAATTGGAGTGATATCGGTGACATAAATAAAATGTCCAACTGAAAAAACAGCTTTGGCATACTGTAGCCTTTTGGGGTTAAAATGGCATAATCACAGAAGATGATTCTAATCAAAAAGGCCTGACTATCCACGATGGTATTTAAATCTTTTTAATGCATACAAACTCAACCTTTCCTTTGTATATATTAATAATAGAAAATAGGATTAAATTTTGTTAGAATAGATATATTATAACAATTATTTACGCAAGGAGAATTTCATATGTCCGATTTAGATGATAAAGATATGGAAATCATATCCAAAAGTGACATGGATAGAGAAGTGTCCCCACAGCTTGACGAGCAATTAATTACAGATATTATAAAAAAAGATGCTTACGGAAAAAATACAGATTTAACACTGCGTCCCGATAAGGACGGTCTCACTCTAGCAGGAAACAGTCAATCGCTGCGGGGCGATTTTACCCGGATGCGATCACGGATCAACCCCGGCAATCTGAACAGGGAACTCCTGATAAAGGCCTCTAAAATCAAAGGGAAAGCTGAAGGCCTGACAGCAGTTGACGCTACAGCGGGATTGGGGGAGGATGCTTTCTTGCTGGCAGCAGCAGGCTTTTCCGTACGGCTTTATGAACGTGATCCCGTAATTGCGGCACTTCTGCGCGACGCGCTTTCCCGGGCCGCAGAACTTCCGGATCTGGCGGCAATTGTTGGGCGAATGGAGTTTTTTGAAACAGACAGCCTGACCGCATTGCCTCAGCTTGGATTCAGGCCGGATGTTGTCCTGCTGGATCCCATGTTTCCGGCCAGACAAAAAAGCGCACTGATTAAAAAGAAGTTTCAGCTGCTCCAGCAGTTGGAACAGCCCTGTACTGATGAGGATGCGCTGCTGCATGCTGCTATTGCCAGTGCTCCGTACAAGATAGTTATCAAAAGGCCGCTGAAAGGAGCCTGGCTGGCTGATCGTAAGCCTGATTATTCCCTTAAGGGAAAAACGATCCGCTATGACTGTATCGTACTGACAAATAGCGGAAGGGAAGGCCTTTAATTAAGGCACTTCCCTTCCGCATCTTGTTCCTGACGGTGGAACTGCTCTTTCCAGAAGCCAAATTATAACTTTAATTTGGAATATCCCGAGAGTTTATCCACAGCACGAGAAACACTTGGCTGAAAGTAAATATCTTTTCCTCTATTGCTCTCGTACATAAAGTCTTTTAACGGTTTGCTTGTATATCGTGAAAAATCTCCGTATATTGCAAATCTCACACCGTAGTTAATGAATTTCTGCAATATTTCTCCCGCCATACAGGTGCTTAAAATAAAAAAGTCATCTACAATCGCACTTTTATTTAAAGCAAAATTAGTACAGCCAGTTTCATATTTTACAGACATAATTAAATCTAATGCTGATTGAACATCTGTAATTAAGTGTTCATCGCTATGAATAACAGCAACAGACACATTATTCTTATTTACAACTTCCGTTTCCATTTTTAACCTCCATCAATTTTGTATTGTTTTTATTACCGATTTTGTTTGCCAACGATTACTTTTATATCACAAAGCACAATTACCCTTGATACATACCATCCGCAGCAAGAAGCTATCGCCTGTTCCTGACAGGACGCCACCTAAGCCGTATATTATGGCATTAACTGAATAAAACCACAATCAAACCTTGAAGTAACTATAACCACGTAAAATCATTGCTTCGTTATTACCAATAATCAATCCCAATATTTGCTTTCCACCCAGTAATAAAGCAGCGGACAGTGTTATTATGACCGCAATAGATTATATTGGAACTGAAAAACCTATTGCGGATAATGCACTATCATTAACCAAACGACCTGCAATAACTGCGTCAATGACATTGTAAAGCTGCTGCAATAAAAGTTCCTAAAAAAATAGGAATGGAAGTAGCGCAAATTGTTTTTTTACATTGCCAGAGGTCAAATCCATCATCTGACCCGCTGACTTTTTTGGGATTGTTCCTTTCAACTTCCTGTTATTCGTATAAATTATCAATCAAATGGTCGGCCATAAAATCAAAGACTTCCAAATGATTTTGCGGTAAAACATCTTTATTTTTGATATTCATAATCAGTGAATAGATAACGGAAATAGCCATATTGGCATCAACTCTAAATTTCAAATCAGGGTGACCAGAAAAAAGTTGTCTGCTTAATTCTCCTGCTTGTTCCATTTCTTTTGCCTGTTCCTCTGATACTTTGTTCATTAAAATTGTATAGTCAGCAGTATCCGAACCGTACAAAAAAGAATTCTTATCATAAGCCCGATAGATAAGTTTCAAGGCTTTTACCACACCTGGTTTTCCTTTTTCTTCTTCCATTGCCGCTGCAGCCATTTCACAAATTTCACGCTGTACAGAGCATAACACCTCACAAAAAAGAGCTTCTTTCGACTCAAAAAAAAGATAAAATGCTCCTTTTGATATGCCAGCCTGTTTACATATTTCATCAACACTTGTTTTTTTATAGCCATACTGTGTCCAGTTCTGTTTGCAAATGTCCATCAAACTTTTTCTAATATTTTCTTTTTCTCTTTCAGAAAAGCTCCTTGCCATAATTCAATCTCCCCGCTATGACTCAAAATACTATTTCGGTCATAGATATAGTAACACTCAATTTTCCAAAAGTCAAGCAGGACAAAAATTTACTTTTCATACAAAAACAGACAGAGTTTTTACACCCTGTCCATTCTAAGGCATTTTCCGCCTTTAGCTGCTCCGTAATACCCTGTGCCTGTTTCATCTGCTCTGTGAGCATTTCAAAGCATTCCTGTGCATGCTCGCTCTAACAGACTGTCCATCTGCTTACTTCCAAACACTTTCCGCAAAAATTTATAGTCTTTGTATTCAACCTATAATAGTTATCCTCCCCCTCAAAGCAACGGGCAAGTACCGTTTTCTTCTTAATACTCTCGTTGCAGTAATCTATATTGAGGTGGGATCGGTACTCGTAAAACCTGTTCCTTCCGCAATCGCCCTTATGCCTATGTCTGCTTATGAATTGCCGTATGAGAGGGCAAAAGAAATGCTCTTAGTCGATGATGTTAACAACAAAGAATTTCTTTGCAGCCTGTTTTTATCTATGTACGAAGAACTTCCTGTCCCAAAGGAAAAAACTACCGCAAAAAAACCGCAAAAAAGCCATTAGCTATGAGTTTCTACCCACAGCTAATGGCTCTGAACATCTTGCTGCACAACCACCTGTCAATCATTCTCTAATTCCAAAACCACTGGATTTCTTCGACATCTCAATTTATTCAAACTCAATCGTAGCCGGCGGCTTCGGCGAACAATCATAGCATACCCTGTTCACATTCTCCACCTCTGCCAGAATCCGGTTAGTAATCTTCTCCAGCACTTCCCAGTCCACCTTCTCCACGCTGGCGGTCATCGCATCAATCGTATTGATTGCCCGGATAATCACCATATATTCAAAGCATCTCGCATGGTTCTTCATCCCGACAGACTTGAAGTCCGGCACTACAGTAAAGTACTGCCATACCGTCTTATCCAGTCCGGCCTTTTCGAACTCTTCACGCAGAATCGCATCCGATTCCCTTACGGCCTCCAGCCTGTCTCGTGTGATCGCGCCAAGGCAGCGCACGCCAAGTCCGGGGCCGGGGAACGGCTGACGGTATACCATAGCCGCAGGCAGTCCCAGTTCAATACCGCAGGCTCTTACTTCATCCTTAAACAGCTGTTTTAAAGGCTCTACCAGTTCAAACTGCAGATCCTCCGGCAGTCCTCCCACATTATGATGGGATTTTACCATCTTTGCGGTTTTGGTTCCGCTTTCAATAATATCCGGATAAATCGTACCCTGTCCCAGGAAATGGATGCCGTCCAGCTTGCGGGCTTCTTCTTCGAAGACACGGATGAATTCTCCGCCGATGATCTTTCTCTTTTCTTCCGGATCCGCAACTCCTGTAAGCTTACCTAAGAAACGTTCCGTGGCATCCACATAGATCAGGTTCGCATGAAGCTGATCCCTGAATATCTCCACAACGCTTTCGGATTCATTTTTCCGCATGAGGCCATGATTTACATGGACACATACCAGCATGGCTGCCACCACAGAGGAATCCACGCCGCCGGATAAGGCAAGCAGAACCTTTTTATCTCCTACCTGGCGGCGGATGAGTTCCACCTGGTCTTCGATAAAGTTCTTCATATTCCAGTTTGTTTCCGCTTTGCACTGTCCCAGTACGAAATCCTTCAGAACTTCCTCTTTCGGAATGGAAGGATAGCGAAGTCCGCACTGTGCCGTGGGATGGTCAATTGCCATAACCGGCACGCCGCAGCCATACAAAGCGGGGTCAATATCAACCGGTCTGCCGTCAACCACACGGTTTTCACCGCCATTTAAAATAATACCTTTCACATTGTCCAGAGCTTTCAGCTCTTCCACGGTGATATCATGGGGATGGATCTCACTGTATACGCCCATGTCACGGATCGCCCGTGCCACCACCGTGTTTTCGGTACTTCCCAGGTCCAGAATTACAATCATGTCCTGCTTCATCTTTCGTCTCCTTTTCCTATCGCCCCGGCAGGCCGGGCCTGCAGCGGATTGGGACTTCCACTCCCCTTCCGTTCCCCGCCTGCCGGGAAAAGCATTTTTCTATACAGATTCATTATAACTGCACGGAGACATTTTTTCCACGGGAATTTTAATTCGGAGGCATTCTTTCTATGCCCTGATTTCCTGCTTCATAAAGCATATATAGGACAGGGCAAAGCACACCATAGTCAGCGCCACCATACACACCAGATGCGGCCATACCAGCAGCAGGCTCTGTCCGAAGGGCAGATATCCCGCAATGGCTCCGGAAAGCTGGGAATTGGTGACGATTCCGATACTCCTGATATTCGGATTCAAAATGGTAGACGCCGCTTCCCCAAACAGATAATAGGGAGAAATCCGGTTCAGCCCCAGTTCCAGGGAATAATTGCTTTTCAGATTAAATAACCCTTCAATCCCTTCTGTGGGATAAGCGATATCGGCCACCGCGCCTGCTATCATACTCATAAAGAAGGAAAGGAAAATCCAGATGGATATCCCTGCCAGAGCCGCCGTTGCCGCATGTCTCCATATAACGGAGAACAGGATGGACAGCCCCAGCCAGAAGGCGATATAGAAAACGGTAAAAAGCAGAAAGGCCAGTATCCTCAGCACCTCTTCCGTCTGCGGGGCAATTCCTATCACCAGCAGGCCGATGGCACTCACGAGAATCCCCAGGGAAAATACCATAAGAAAAACCGCGGCAAAGCCTGCCATAAACTTTCCGTTGATCACCGTATCTCGGTAGATAGGCTGTGCTGTAAGCCTGTTCAGTGTCCCCAGGGATCGCTCCCGGTTCATACAGTCAAAGCCCAGGACAATCCCTGCCAGCGGGCCGAGAAACGCCAGAAAGGTGCATATGGACGGCAGGGAATTTCCGCTTGTGGTAAACAGGGACAGGAAAATAAATTCACTGTTTTCCGTAGCCTGATCCCGGATATTACTGAGCGCCCCGTACAGGCTGGCCATACTAGTCAGAGTCAGCAGCGCAGTCATCAGCAGGAAACGGGTGCTGCGCAGATGGTCGGCCAGTTCCTTCCTGAACAGGACAAGGAGTCCGTGGACAGAGCTATTTTCCTTTTCCCGATGCATGCCGGACAAGGCTCCTGAAATTGTCGCGGAAACCTTTTCTTTTACCTGTATCGCTGTCATAGGTCTCACCTGCCTTTTCAAAATATTTACTGTATATTTCGTCCAGATCACCGCCGCGCTGGCGGAGTCTGCGCAAATCATAGCCGTTCATCAGCAGTGTCACAATCACATCATTATGGCAGTCTCTGTCGGAATGAACAAGAATCATCTCGTTTTCTTTTGCGATTTTCTTTACGCCTTCCACTGTATGAAGCAGGTTTTCCAGCCTGTCGTCATGGGGATAGGCCTCCAGCTCCAGAATATAGTTTCCTTCGCTCTGCAGCTGCACCGCCAGTTCACCCACCGAACCGCATGCGATAAGTTTTCCTTTTACAAAAATACCCACACGGTCACATATCTGCTGCACCTGGTGCAGCTGGTGGGACGAAATCAGTATGGTTCTTTGATCTTCTTCCGACAGCTGCCTGATAAGGGCGAGAAGCTCCCGCATGCCCTCAGGATCGATTCCGAGCGTGGGCTCATCCATAATAATAATCTGGGGATCCTTCATCAGAACATCCGCAATTCCCAGCCTCTGCTTCATACCGCGGGAGTAGGTGCCGGTCTTGCGATCGGCAGCATTTGTCATGCCCACTCTTTTCAGCATTTCGTCAATTCTTTTTTCCAGTTCTTCACCCTGCAGGCCATTGAGGCGGCCCGTAAACCGCAGGTTCTGCCTGCCGGTCATATCCGGGTAAAAGCCCACATTATCCGGAAGGTACCCGGTTATTTTTTTCACCTGAAGGGAATCCCTGGTGCAATCATAACCGCAGATCTGCGCTCGTCCCCCGGATGGCTCTGTCAGCCCCAGAAGCATCAGCGTGGTAGTTGTCTTTCCTGCCCCGTTCGGTCCGAGCAGGCCGAAGACCTCGCCCTTGCGGATTTCCAGAAAAAGCTTGTCCACCGCGGTAATTCCGCCGTAACGCTTGGAAAGTCCTTCTGTTTTAATTATTGTTTCTGACATAATCATCGTCTCCCATACTTATGGAATACCCAGCCAAGGCCGGCAAATACGCATACGATCAAGAGAACGCCCACCACGCCCCATATTGTCTCCGTCTTTACGGAAATACGGAATTCCGCGCTGTCCGAGGTATCGGAATTTGAGGCTTTGACAGAAACCACGTAGTCGCCGGAAAGGGCGTCTTCTCCCGGAGTTATGTATGCGGTCACTTCCACGGAAGCACCTGCTTCAATGACATCAATGACCGGCTGGCTGAAGCTGACATTCCAGCCGTCAGGGGCCGTGGATGACAGATTCACATTTGTCAGATCCGTGTTTCCGTTATTGACGATTTTCAGAGCCACTTCTTTTTGCTTATTGGCATAGGCTTCGGTGCTCAGCCGGCCGCTGGGTGTTGTCACGTCCATGGCATATTTTCCGGTAATGGTTGCCGTAAGATCGGTCTTGAGATTCTCCCCTGCGGAAACGGCCGCACAGGAAATGGTATATGCCCCTGCTTCCGCATCGGCAGCAGGCGTTACCCCTACCGTAATCGTCTGGCTTTTACGCGGCTCCATGGAAATACTGTTGACCGGGCTGCTCTCTCCGGAGGGTGTAAAGGTCACGCTCCAGCCGGCAGGAGCATTGGATGAAAAACTGTAGTTCTGCTCTGTGGCGCTGTTATTCACCAGTGTGGCATCAAAGCTGAAGCTGGCTCCCGATGCCCCTTCCTGTTCAGGGTATTCGGATCGGAAGCTGCTGCCTCCCACCTCTTCCTCTGTCACCTTCAGGTTCAGCGTGAGCGTATCGGAGGCCTCTCCCGCTGTATATGCCCGCAGGACCACCTCATAATCTCCGCCTGCCGCTTCTTCCGGTATGGTCAGGTTATAGACTGCCTTTCCGTCATTATCACCGCTTTTTACATATACCTGGCTCACTTCACTCCCGTTTCCGGTAAAATAGCCTTTCCAGCCCTCCGGCAGGGATACCGTCTCCAGGGACACCGACATACCAGCCCCTGTGGTATTCGAAAAATCAAGGGAAAAGGTCAGTTCATCCCCTGCCGTCACCGACATTCCCGGATATCCGGTGCTCATCTGCAGCCCTCCTGCCGCAGATACCTCCCTGCCGGCTCCCAAAAGCAAAAGTACCGGCAAAACCAGCGCTGCCATTATATGCATGGCTGTTTTCCTCCGCGAACCTGCAAATCCATTCATAATTCCTATCTCTCCTTTTTTCTTATTCTCGCAAAAGCAATGGCTAAGATTGAAAACCAATTTCCCCACTGCCCGCGGACTGCTTTTTGTATTTGAAATTATATACGTCCAAGTATAAATGAACTTAAAAAAAGACTCCGCAAACGGCCCCCGTTTACGGAATCTGTGTGAAAATTTTGTGAACTTTGTCAAAGCTGTATGTTTTTCCCGGCAATCCCCGGCAGCACCACCGTAAACACCAGATTTCCGGCTTCATAGGCCGCCCCGATTCTGCCCTTGTGGCCTTCCGTCACCGCCCTTGCAATAGAAAGTCCGATTCCATAACCGCCGCTTTGGCGGGAACGGGAACTGTCCGCCCGATAGAACCGGTCAAACAGATGGGGGACCTGGGCCGTATCCATATCCCGGCATGGATTGGCCACCTGGAGCACCACCTGTCTGCCTTTCTGCCGCAGCCGCAGCTCCACGGTGCCTGAGGGATCACAGTATTTTACCCCGTTGTCCAAAAGTATTGTCATCAGACGGATGATGGAATCCTCCTGGCCTCTCATACACACACCCGGTTCGATTTCAGCATTAAGCTGCTTTCCCTGCATTTGGGCCAGAGTACGGAAGGAATCCGCATTGGTTTCCGCAATCTGGCTGACACTGAATTCGGTAAATTCGCTCTCCTTCACATACTCTTCGGATTTTGACAGCTCTATCAGATCTTTAATCAGACTGTCCAGCCGCTTTACCTGGTTGCGGATACTCTCCGTCCATTCATCCTTTCCCTTTGTAAGCTCCAGAACGCCGGTGTTGGCGGATATGATGCCAAGTGGTGTTTTCAGCTCATGGGAGACATCCGTCAGAAAACGCTTCTGCCGTTCTATATTTTCCGCAAAAGGCCGGATCACCCTGCCGGAAAGAAGCAGAAGCAGGAAAAAAACCAGAGTCACGCAGCATACGATAACCAGCAGCGTCACCTGAAGCACGTTGTAGACCGACTGCAGCTGGAGAAAGCAGTTCAATACCACAATGGTGCTCTCCTCCCCCTTCTCATAAACCTGATACCGGTAATAGCCGTTAAATCCGCTTTTCTTCCCGTCCCTGATTATTTCACTGACCAGATCCACCACCTTTTCCCGATCCAGGGCGGCGATGTGCTCCATTTCCACTTCCCGCACCTCCCGCTTCTTTGTCAGATGAACAATGCAGTATCTGGTTTCAAAGGGGGTTGGGGGCGGGTGGGGAAAACCGCCCGCCACATCAGGCCGTTCTCCATCCGAAAGCGGAAAGGTTCCGTCATTCTGATAGAGAAGTTCGATCGCCGTATCCGCCAGCCTTGTTATCCGGTACAGATTTCCCAGGTTTATGGATGCCCCTATCACACACAGCGTCCCTGTCAGGGACAGCATTGCAATCATAAGGAATCGTCTGCGCAGCGCCTCAATCATTCTTTTTCCTCCACCTCCAGCATGTAGCCCCGTCCGCGGCTGGCTGTAATTTTAACATTGGCGCCCAAAGCGGAAAGCTTTCTGCGCAGGTAAGATATATATGCCCATACGACGTTGATCTCACTCTCGCTCTCATAGCCCCAGATCCGTTCCATAAACTGCTCCGTAGAAATAAAACGCCCCTGCTGCCTCATGAGCAGCTCCATCATCTGGAACTCCTTATTTCCCAGACGGACAGCCATTTCATCACGGGAGAGTTCAAAGGTGGAACGGTTCAGGCTGATATTCCCCACAGTCAGTATATGGGAAGTGAACACCCCGTTTCTGCGGGTAAGCGCCCTCACCCTGGCGATAAATTCTCCCACATCAAAGGGCTTCGGCAGATAATCATCCGCCCCGCAGTTCAGCCCCTCTATCCTGTCTTCCACCTGCCCCTTGGCTGTCAGGAGCAAAATAGGGGTGGAAATGTTGTTTTCCCTCAGCCGCTCCAATACCTGCAGGCCGTTAAGCTTAGGCATCATAATATCCAGCACAAGGCAGTCATAGGTTTCCGCCAGGCCATAATCCAGCGCCGCCTGGCCGTCATACACAATATCCACGGAATAATGCTCATGCTTTAGAATGGCTTCCAGAGCCTGCGTCATTTCCCGTTCATCGTCCGCTATCAATACACGCATTTATCCCCGTCCCTTCCTTCCTGATTTTCCCGGATCATTTCCCTGATTGTTGACAGGGAAAGGTCTGTGGACGCGATTTCATCCGCACACCGCTTCAGTTCTTTTTTCATAAACTCCTGATTGGATATATCCTTTTTATATTTCAGCCCATGCTCGATACTGGCCCAGCAGTCCATGGCGATAGTTCTCAGCTGCAGCTCCAGCCAGAGGCTGTTATCCGCTCCTGCCTCTCCCATAAAACGCAGGGGAAAATGGATGATCATGTGGTAACTGCGATAACCGTTGGGCTTCGGACTGGCAATATAATCCTTTGCCTGAAAAAGTCTGACCCCCGGAATTTCCATAATCAAATCCACCATGCTGTATACATCCTCTACAAAAGGACAGATAATACGCACGCCGGCTGCATCGTACACTTTCTGCAGGGCATTCTCCCGGCAGACCTCCAGGTCCATACGCCGCAGCTTTTCCGTCATGCTGTCCGCTTTTTTAATACGCGCCCGGCAGGAGGACACCGGATCCCGTCCTGTAACGGCTTTCCGGTACCGCCTCAGCATTTCCATACAGGATAGAAATTCCGTAAGCGTTCCCGTAAGCAGTATCAGCTGATCCCCGTATAGATCCTTTTCCTTTTCGGTAATATCCATTTCAAAATATTCCATAAATACTCCTTTATTGTAAAATTTCCATGTTTTCCTGTCAATATCTGCGGATCCGTACGTGTAGTCTGTGTGCGGATCCGTGTGTGCGGTTTTGGAATGTCCTCATTCCCGGTATGCCTTCGGTTCTGTCATACCGCCCCTCTGCTGTCTCTTCCTTAATTTATATATTTCTTTCCGGCCCCCGGCAAAAGCTCTTACAGCCATCGTTCTTCAGTCCAGCTTCAGACTGCACAGGATCCCTCCCATCCCATCAGGCCGGAAAATAACATCCACGCTGGCGGTATTCCTTGCCGCACAAATCCGGATATGATTATTCTCCAGCACAGCCGCATCCGTGACCTGGCTTGTCAGCATTTTCAAAACAGCCTCTCCCAGTTCTGTTCCTGAAGCGCTGTACATCCTTATTTCCATTATTTCATCTTCCTTCCACCCGGAAATTTCAAGTATTCCTCTGTCATCCGCAACCCATTTTCGTATTTCCCTGCCTTCCTCCGCTTCTATTTCACCGCCGGGCAGTGCAGCCCCTTTTGCATCCTGCAGCGTTACACATATCCTTGCCTGTCGGTTTTCTTCCTCCTCCTTTTCCCCGCAGGCCGCCAGTATACAAACAGCGGCCAGCAGTAAAACGGCGGTTTTCACGGCTCTTCTGTCCATATATTTCCTCCATTCCTCCACTCTATAACGCAGCCTGATACTTTATTTAATAGGAAGATACTAACAGACATACTATAAAGACACTTAAAAAAAGCCGAGCTGACACCCGGCTTTTTTCTCCTTCCTTATTTTATGTAAAAGCTATAGACAGAGGGATTTATATTATACAAGGCCATTCGTATGAATTTCAGAGGATACGGTACAATAATAGTGTAGTATTTTAAATATGGAGGAAAACATCATGCGAAAAAAAGACCAACTGAAAACGATTACCCCCGAGCTGATACGCCAATACAGTGTCTATCTGCAGGAACAGGAAAAAAGTACCGCCACCATTGAAAAATATATCCACGATCTGACCGCCCTCTACAAATATCTGGAAGGACAGGAACTCACCAAAACCGCCCTGCTTCGCTGGAAAGGCCATTTGACAGAAGAGTACGCTCCTTCCAGTATCAATACCATGCTTGCCGCAATGAACGGTCTCCTGGATTTCTGCGGCCTGGCTGCATTAAAAGTGAAACCGCTGAAAATTCAGAGGTCCCTGTTTTCCGACGGTGAAAAGGAGCTGACCCGTGAGGAATATATACGGCTGATACGCGCCGCCGAACAGGATGGCAGCGAACGCCTGTCCCTAGTTATCCAAACCATCTGTGCCACAGGTATCCGTGTGTCGGAACTGCAGTTCATCACAGCAGAAGCCATTCAGTCCGGCAGGGCGGAAATCAGCAACAAAGGCAAGCGCCGTACCATTTTTCTGCCCGGCAAGCTGTGCAGGCTGCTGAAAAAGTACCTGAAAAAAGAAAAAAGAACAACCGGAGCCGTTTTTGTCACCAGGACGGGAAAACCGCTCAATCGTTCTAATATTTGGCGTGATATGAAAGCCTTGTGTGAAAGTGCAGATGTAGAACCGGAAAAGGTATTTCCTCACAACCTGCGCCATCTGTTCGCCCGGACCTACTACACACTTGAAAAGGATCTGTCCCGGCTGGCTGATATTCTGGGCCACTCCAACGTCAATACGACACGCATATATACCATGGAGAGCGGCACGGTCCATGCCCGGCAGATGGAGCGTATCGGGCTGATTATCACATAATTTCGGTTCTGTTGTAGCCAC
>ERZ809152.552-NODE-552-length-19051-cov-3.828227_pt1 | contig 19051 bp, 18 predicted proteins | sample MGYA00520518_ERZ809152 | MGnify/ENA primary metagenome ERZ809152 (study PRJEB31570, sample SAMEA3212996) | Homo sapiens | biome: human-gut; feature: human gut; material: fecal | place: Sweden | collected 2011 ...
CCGTCCTTGTCTCCGGCCTGTTTCTCTCCCGGGACAGCCGCAGATATGTTTTCGTATCCATGGGAAAAAACGGTGATGTTTCTTAATGTTCCGTTCCGCCGGGAGTATGCCGCCCTTAGCGGCCTGTCTGACGAATCCAGGCGGCTTCAGACGCCTGGACGAGGAGTTTTGCCGCGTTGGCAGACTCCCGGCGGAACGGAACATTTAGAAACACCCCGTTTTTGAGGCTGGATACGAAAACATATCTGCGGCTGCCCCGGGAGAGAAACAGGCCGGAGACAAGGACGGGCAGGAGAGGCCTGCGGCGGAGATTTTTTTACGGGGGCAGGGTTTGAAAGAGGGCAGGGGGGAAGAGGGAAGAAGGGAGGATATTGGGGGAGTTAAAGATTTTACCAAAATACAAATTATATGACATAAAAATTGGGGGGAGGGGTGTTTATAATGGTATAAGGGATATTGTAATATTTTGGAAAAATATTTTGGGTAAAGGGGCCTGGTGGATGCTTCGGTTTATAAGGGAAAGGGTTAGGGGGAGGCATAAAAAGCTGCTTCATGATTATATTGCTATCTTTTTTATTATGGGGACGGTGCTTTTTCTGTCTTTTTTTGTTATTGGGTATATTGCTGATTCTACGGCTATGGGGCAGTCACGGGGGGCTTCGCGGGTTATATATAAGCAGGCCAGGGAGCAGATGGAGCAGTTTGAGGAAGATCTTGCTAATATGCAGATGAATGTGGTTAAGGATGAATCGGTGCTTTGTTTTTTGGAGGCGTCGGATGTTTATGAGAGGCTGTTGGCGCTGGAGCGTGTGCAGGGGATGGTGGGGATGAACCGGAGGATTAACCGGAACCTGGAGAATATTATTTTTTATGATGAGGGCGGGAACTTGATTTTTGCTTTGGGGAATGTGTTTCTGGATAAGCCGGATCTGGAGCTGAATGAGATGCTGAATTTTTCGGGGAGGATGTGGGATGATGCGTCAAAGCAGGCCTGTTTTGAGGTGGGGATGCCTGTTTATAAGGAGGATGTGGGAGGTTATACTCTGCTGGGGAGTGCTTATCTTTTGTTTAATGTGGGGAATCTTCAGGATATTGTGAACAGGGCGCTGCTGAATGAGGAGTCGGCGATCGCGCTTGTGGACGGAAGCGGAAGGGCGATTGTGAAGGCGGGTAAATGGGAGGATTATTATGGGGAGTATGAGGCGGATATGGAGGATAAGAGCAGGCTGGTTTATGCGGAGTATGTGGGGGCAACCGGCTGGAGGATTGTGAATGTGATTCCGAAAAAGGCTTTGCTTTCGGGGGCGTCACAGATGCGTAAAATTACGTATGTTGCTTTTTTTGCAATGGTTTCTATGATGGTGTTTTTGTGTGCCATGCTTTATAAGCATATTCTTTATCCGATTTCCAGGCAGATAGCGTTTATGGAAGGGTTTACGAAGGATACCCACCGGCGTATCGAGGTGCTGGAGGATAATGAGATCGGGGATTTGGCGCGGAAGATGAATCAGATGCTTGATGATATTGAGAAGCTGAATGGGGAGATTATAGAATCGAACCGGAAGTTTCTGGAAATGGAGTATGCCAAGAAGCAGACGGAGATGATTGCCTACAGGAGCCAGATTAATCCTCATTTTCTTTATAATACATTTAACTGTATCCGGGGGATGGCTTTGTATCACGGGGAGAAGGAGATCGCGGATCTGACAATGGCGCTGTCCAGCTTTTTCCGGTACAGTGTGCAGGGAGAGGAAACGGTGACTGTGAGGGAGGCGCTGGAAAATCTGCAGCGTTATGCTCAGATTATCCAGTATCGTTTTAATGGAAAGCATAAGGTGGCGGTGAATGCGTCCAGGGATGTTTATCTGATCAAAATTCCTAAAATGCTGATACAGCCGCTGGTGGAAAATGCGGTGCTTCATGGGCTGGAGACGAAGGTGGGGGAAGGAACGGTGCGTGTGGATGTCCGGCAGGAAGGGCAGGGGCTTGTGGTGCGGGTAAAGGATGACGGATGCGGGATATCTGAAGAGAAGCAGAGGGAACTGAAATGGGCGATGGAGTGCTTTGACAGGGAGGAAACGATTCCGGACGGCGGGCAGGGAATCGGATTTTTGAATGTTTACCGGCGGATGAGGCTTTTTTACGGGCAGGAAGCGGTTTTCACGGTGAGGAGTACGGAAGGGGAAGGAACGGAAATCAGGATGGTATTACCGGTGGGAGGCAGATGAGTATGTATCATGTTTTTTTGGCGGACGATGAGCCGTGGGCTTTAATGACTCTGAAAAATATGATTGAGTGGAGTGATTATGGCTTTGCCGTGAGCGGGGAGGCGGAGGATGGGGAGCAGGCCCTGGCAAGAATCAACAGGACGGCTCCGGATCTGATTATTTCCGATATCAGGATGCCTGGGATGGACGGGCTCGCCCTGCTTCAGACGATAAGGGACAGCGGGCTGAGAGCGGAGGTTCTGCTGGTGAGCGGGTATACGGATTTCGAATATGCCAGAAAAGCGCTGCAGTTCGGCTGTGCGGGTTATCTTGTGAAGCCGGTGGAAGAGAAGGAGCTGACGGAGTATCTGGTGAAGATAAAGCAGCGTCTGGATGAAAATAAGGCGGCGGGAGAGGGAAAGGCCGGCGGGGATAAGCAGGAAGAGGGCTATCAGTCGGAAAAGCTGCAGGTACAGGCAATGGTAAAATACATACAGGAGCATTATGCACAGGCTCTGACTCTTCAGGTGCTGTCCGGTGAGTTTAAAATGAGTGAGAGCTATATCAGCAGCCTGATAAAGAAGAGGACGGGGAAGGGGTTCAGTGAGCACCTTATGGAAATACGGATCCGTAAGGCCCAGGAGTATCTGCGCACCACCAATGACAGCATAGAGACGATAGCGGAAAGAGTGGGCTATCCGGATTATTTTTATTTTACCAAGGTTTATAAGAAGGCAACCGGTATCAGCCCGGCGGCATACCGGAGACAGCTGTAGGCGGAAAAGGGGATTGGTGAAAACGCCTGACAGGGATCAGGGATGATTGTAAATGACTGTGCAGAATTGAGGGACCGCGGATAAAGCTGCCGCGGCCCTTGTTATTTTTGTATGAGAAAAGTCAAATATTTTACAAAAATAAAAAATTATATCCATACAAACGAAATCACGGGAATAGTAGAATAAAGCAATCAGGAAGCAATGCATTGTTCGGGGTTCAGGTTTGGCTGAACTGCACCTGGAAATCCAGAAGGAAAGAGGAATGGTTATGATGAGAAAAGAAGTAAGGAAAAGGAACGGGAAGAGCCTTTGTGCTTTGGCGCTGGCAGGAATCATGGCGTTCAGCCTGAGCGCCTGCGGATCATCCGCCCAGACCGGAGCGGCAGGAACGCAGTCCGGGCAGAGTGAAGCGGCAGGAGAAACCGCACAGGCAGGCACGGCGACGGCAGCATCGGAGGGGACAGGCGAGCTTTATTGGTTTTCCGACGTTTCCGGCTGGGGAGCGGCAACAGCAAACTGGTCTGTGAAGGAATCTCCCGCAACACAGTACATAGAAGAAAATTTCGGTCTTACGCTGAAAATCGAACAGCCTCCCACGGATGCGATCACCAAGCTGGGGCTGATGATAGCGTCAGGGGAACTGCCGGATGTCATGTCCATTACGGATGCGGACATGTACAAGCAGCTGGTGGCGGCTGATAAGGTATGGGATATGAAGTCTTTCCTGGAAACCTATGATCCGGACTCCCATCTTCTGAAGGATTTCCCGGAGGATATCAAGCAGGCTCTGACGGATAGCTCCGGGGGGTGGTCTTCTCTGCCCAGCCATATGGAATCCAAAGATAACAGAGAGGTATTCCCTCCTGATGATCAGGTTTGGATCGATGTGGTGGAAAAAGGCAGCAACATGTGTATCATGTTTAATAAGGAAATCATGGATGCTCTGGGAATCACCCGGGAAGACGTTCAGACGGAGGATGGCTTCTATGCTGCCTGTGAAAAGGTGAAAACCTCGGGCTATCAGGTTGACGGACAGAGTGTGCTTCCGGTCGTCCTGCAGTGCAACCTTTGGATCAACAGCAGTCTGGACGGTATCGTGGCATGGAACTTCGGCGCGGTGCCGGTAGATGAAAACGGGAATTACAGACATACGGAGCTGAGCCCCGGCTATAAGAACGGACTGAAATTCCTGAACAATCTGGTACAGGACGGGTATCTGGATGTAAATACCCTGACCATAGATGAGACTGCACTGAAAACCTATCTTGACGCGAAGAGAGTATTCTGCTGGATCGGAAACCAGGCGCAGCAGGACAAGACAAATATGCCGTGGGTATCTTTCGGCCCGATTCTCGCCTCCAACGGAGCCAGGCCGGCTATGCCCGTAAATCAGTCCGCAGGAACCGGATGGATTCAGACGCTTGTATCCAAAGACTGTAAGAACCCTGAAAAGATCGCCAAACTGTTAAGCTGGGCTTCCAGCCAGGAAGGGCTGCTAGTCAACTACTACGGCACAGAAGGAACCGATTATACAATAGATGAAAAGGGCATTGTTACAAGGACGGAGGAAGGAACAAAGAAGCTGGCTGAAGAGTATGACAATAATGTGCTGATGTGGCCGTTTGCCAATACCTCTTTTGAAAGAAATACGGAGCCTGTTCCCGATCCCACAAGCAACAGGGGCGTTGAGGTTGCCCTGATGCCTGCTCTGGGCAATTATGCCGATACATATATTTATGACGAGTCTCTGCTCGGCTTCAGGAACAGTACGGTAATTGAGCCTTCCAGCGACCTTGGCATCAAGCTTTCCCAGGTAAAGACTTATCTGGAATCCCAGAAAGCTAAAATTGTTACGGCAGCCTCCGATGAAGCGTTCGAAACGGAATACCAGAACATGATCGATACGCTGAATCAGTATGAGATTACAGCCATAGACGAGGAATACAACAAGGTATATCAGGAGTATTGTGAAAAGAAGGGCAGCAGCATAGAAGATGTGAATGCCGATCTGTACAAGTAATATCTGCATGTAAACCTGCCTCAAGGAGTGTATGGGAGCCGGAAAGCTTCCATACATTCTTTATGCATAAGGGCATGTATTATCTGCCTGAAGAAAGACGGAGGTTCCATATGAAAGGGAAAGAGAAAAAAAGGAAAGGGTTCCGTTTGGGCTACGACAGGGCCACTCAGCTCCAGCTGCATACGCTCATGCTGCCCGGAACCGTTCTGATGCTGCTGTTCAGCATAGTGCCGCTGTTCGGACTGCTGCTGGCCTTTAAGAATTACAGTGTCATAGAAGGAATCAAGGGAGTCTTTACCAGTCCCTGGTATGGCTTCCAGAATTTCAAGGTGATATTCGGCAACTTCGACTTCAAGCGGATGCTGGTGAATACTCTGGGAATAAACCTGATTGGCAACCTGGTGAATATTGTGATGGCAATACTTTTTGCCTTATTCATCAATGAAATTGCACGCCCTAAATTTAAAAGCTTTGTACAGACCGTGACTTATATGCCCCATTTTATATCCTGGGTGGTATTCGGCGGAATTGTTATCACGCTGCTGAGCGGTGACGGAGGGCTTTTCAACCAGATCCTGCTGAAACTGGGAGTCATTTCCCAGCCTGTCGTCTTTATGGCGGAGCCGAAATATTTCTGGGCTATAGCGATTATATCCAATCTGGTTAAGGAACTGGGATGGAGCACGATTCTTTATACCGCCGCGATTTCCGGCGTGGATCAGGAGCTTTATGAGGCCGCGGATCTGGACGGCGCGGGCAGACTGCAGAAGATGCGATTTGTAACCCTTCCGTGCATCAAGGGAACGATTGTGATTATGGTTATTTTCGCTGTCGCAGGCATTATGAACAACAACTTTGATCAGCTTTATGTACTGCAGAATTCTTTTAATCTGGAACGCAGCGAGGTCATTGACACTTACATTTATAAGGTCGGCCTGCAGCAGCTTCAGTTCGGAATGGCGGCGGCAGTTAATATTTTCAAATCCATACTGGCAATCATCCTTCTGACAACTGCCAACTTTGTATCCAACAAGCTGACAGACAGCGGGCTGTTCTGAGCGGAAAACGGAGGTTTCCTATGAATAAAATCAAATCAAGAAGGGAGAAACGCTTTTCCGTTCTCCTGACGATAGTCATGGTGCTTGTTATGGTGATTACGGTTTACCCGGTATGGTATTCCCTGATCAATTCCCTGAACAGCGCCCAGGACATTGCAAAAAACGGCTATGCCATGCTGCTTCCGGGTGAGTTTTCCCTGGAAAGCTGGAAGTCGGTGCTGAAGAATACGGATATATTCCGGGCATTCGGCATCACTCTTTCCAGAACCCTGATTGTAACAGTGGTACAGACCCTTTTTACAGCCATGTTTGCCTATGGTTTCTCCAGGGACAATCTGGTGGGGAAAAAATTCTATACGGTGCTCGGTTTTATCAGCATGTACTTAAACGGTGGCGTTATCGCTTATTTTATCCTGTTCAATGCCATGCATATATACAATTCCTACTGGGTGTATATCCTTCCGGCGCTGTTCGGAGGCTTCTATAACGTGATCATTTTCAATACCAACTTCAAGGCCATACCGGAATCCCTGTTTGAATCGGCCAAAATCGACGGGGCCAGCGAATATACAATATTTTTCAGGCTTGTCATCCCCCTTTCCAAACCGGTTATCAGCGCTCTGGGGATTTTTACGGCGGTGGCCACCTGGAACGATTACACCCAGACCCTGTACTATACCAAATCCTCGGAAATACAGACGCTGTCCTATTACATGCTTTCCATCACCAAAGCCAGCGCGTCCGCCGCACAGCTGGGCGAGACCATGAGTGCGGGCGCTGCCTCCGTGCTGACAACAGTATCCAACTCCTCAGCCAATTATAAGACTATTGAGCTGGCCTGTATGGTGCTTTCGGCGCTGCCGCTGATCATTATGTATCCCTTTGCCCAGAAATTCTTTGAAAAAGGGGTTATGGTGGGATCGGTGAAAGGATGATTGCCAGACGGATGAAAATGTGACAGAATAAGAGAAGAATAACCGTATTGGGAAGGGATGGAGGAGACGATAATGGCAGTGATTCAGGTGAAAGAGAATTGGACACAAAAGCCGGTGGACCGGCGGATTTTCGGGAACTTTATTGAATCGGGCTTCGGGCGGCAGGTAAACGGGATGTGGAGTGAGATGCTTTACAACCGCGCGTTCCGTGATGTGCCCGCAATCAAAATTGCCACATGGGAATGGCTGGGACTGGATAAAGAGCATTATAACAGTGAGGCGCCTTTCTGGCACAGCGGCTATGAGGAAAACGACTGGCAGCTGATCGGGGCGCCTGAGAGGTCTCATACCTGCGGGACTCATACCCATAAGGGAACAACCTCCCTGTTGCTGGAGAACAGGGACGGCGGAGAGTGCGGGCTCAAACAGGAAGGGCTTCATCTGAAAAAAGGAAAGAAGTACCGCTTCCGTCTGTTTACAGGAATCCGCGGTGATATGAGCGAGGCCGGATTAAATGGATTCGGGGACACCATATATACGGAGGAAGAGGAAAAGCTGACAGTAAAAATAGGGAAACAGCAGACCTGTTTTTCCCTGACTTCGGTTCCCCGTCTGTATGAATGGGAATGGGAGGCCCGGGAAGATGAGATAACGGATATCCGGATTACATTTACGTTCCGGGGAACACTGGTTCTGGCCTTTGCCTCCCTGATGCCGGACGACAACCTGGGCGGCTGGCGTGCGGATGTGGTGGAGAAGCTGAAGGAAGCGTCTCCCAGCGTGGTGCGTTTTCCGGGAGGCTGCTTTGTCAGCTTTTATAACTGGGAAAGCTCCATCGGGGATCGGGATACCAGAGAGCCGCAGCCTAGCTTTTACTGGGGAGGCCTGGAAGAAAACGATGTGGGACTGGATGAATTCCTGCACCTGTCCCGTCTGGTTGGCTTTGAACCTCAGATCTGTTTTAATATGATGACCTCCGATCCCTTTAAGGCGAGACAGCTTGTGGAATATCTGAATGCGCCTGAAACCGTGGGAATGGGACGGCGGCGTATGCTGAACGGGAACCCGGAGCCTTATGGGGTGAGGCTGTTTGAAATGGATAATGAACCGGGAAGAAAATGGACTGCACGGCAGTATGCGCAGAAGTGTGTAGAATTTGCCAGGGAAATGCGCCTGGCGGATCCCGGAATTGAACTGATGCTGGCAGCTTATGCCTACGATCCGGAGCTTCTACCAATGATGCTGGAAATCGCAGGAAAAGAGATCCGGTATGTGATATACAGACAGGGAAATCCGGAATTTGTCCATCAGATACTGCCTGTAATCCGGGAATATAACCGGAAGAACGGAACCGATCTGAAGCTGGTAAATACAGAGTGGCTTCCTTCCTGCCACAGCCCGGAACCCTTTGAGGATCCCAGGATGCCGCTTGATTTCAGATGGCATGGAGAGGTGACAAACGACTATGCCAATATTTTCGGAACCCAGCAAATCAGCTGGAATTATGCCCTTAACGGCGCGCACAGGCTGCTGGATTATATCAGCTACGGCGGAGAATTCGCCCTTGCCAATTTCAACAATATGTGCAATACCTGGGGGCAGAATATTATAGAGGCCACAAAGGATACCTGCTATCTGTCCTGTATGGGCAAGGTGTTCGCCATGTTTGCCCGTGTTTTCGAGCCCTGTACTGCAGCGGAGGCCCGGACAGGGGATGAAAAGCTTTTTGCGCTGGCTGTAAAGACCTTTACCGGGAAAAAGCAGCTGTATCTCATCAACCATTCGGGGAATGACTGCGATACTGAACTGCCGGAAGGGAAATGGATATGCCGGGACGGCCTGCAGGGAAGCGGCCGGATGGCTCATGAGACAGAAGACAGAAGCTGTGCAAAAAGGTGTCTGGCAGCTCCGGAGGGATCACGGATCCTTGTTCCGGGACTCAGCTTTTTATGCCTGGAAGAATCGCAGGATACGGAAAGCAATGCATTTATATAATGGTTAAATAATGAAAAAGCCCGTCTGTTATTCTTATTATGTGAGTTCCTTAATGTAAAGGAATTATACAAAGTAAGAATACGGACGGACTTTTTTACCGGTTATCAGTCGTTCACAGGGATGAGCTCGTATTCCCGGCTTCCCACACCGAGCTCGGCAGCGGCTTCTACCGTATGGACGCCGTTGCGGGATTCGATTCGTTCAAGCAGATCCTTTTTCCCCGGATCCTGGGAAGCATAAACGAGATCCAGGCAGGCCTGATCGAGAGCTACGGGATCGAGAGAAGAAAGGATTCCGATATCGGCCATCTTGGGATCCTCCGCTACGGCACAGCAGTCACAGTCCACGGACATGCTGCACATCACATTGAGGAAGGCGATATTGCCTTTTTTATAATCCATAATGGATTTTGCCGCATCGGCCATGGATTCCAGGAAGGAGTCATGATCGGCTGTCCAGATTTTATCGGGGTTTCCGGCTCCATGGATGTGAGCCTTGCCATGGGAGGAGGCTATGCCGATAGAAATATTTTTCAGTGCTCCGCCGAACCCGCCCATGGGATGCCCTTTGAAATGGGAAAGAACGAGAACGGAATCATAATTCCTGAGATGATCGCCCACATAATTTACAGAAAGCTGTTTTCCGCCCGATACCGGAAGTTCCATTTCTCCTTCCTCATCCATGATATCCACCTGAAAGAAACGGGTCCAGCCATGGGACGCCATAGTCTTCCAATGCTCCTTCGTTGTATTGCGTTTTCCTTCATAGGCTGTGTTGCATTCCACAACGGTTCCCTTAACATGATGGATGATCGGCTGCATGAATTCCGGGCGGATAAAATTCTGGTTGCCCATTTCACCGGAATGAACCTTAACAGCCACTTTCCCGGGAAGACGGAGGCCCAGGGCTTCATACATCTGTATCATGGCTTCCGGGGTAATATTTTTTGTAAAATAAACCTTTGATTTTTCCATTTCAAAACCTTCTTTCCTGACTTTGCCGGACTGATGCTGAAAATCAGCCGGTGTTTTTTGTTTAAGTAATAGCAGTGACAGTAAAAGTTTACCCCCTGGAGTTAACTTTAAGTCAAGAAAAAAATGCAGCAGCGCCGTAAAATATTTGATTAAATTCGTATCAGAAGATATTCCAATTTATCTGTTAGAGAAAAGAAATAACAGATAAACCACTTTTATACATAGTGAATACTTTATTTCAAAAGGAATCAGTTCCGGATTATTATATAAGTCATTAATTATATGTTCTTCAATTCCGGATATTTTAGATAATATAGAGTTGTTAAGGTGGTATCTGGCATATAGTTCATCTATATAAGCGGTTAATCTTGCATCATCACTAATGGTATTTAATAATGAAATAGCGGCAGTTTCTGTATCAAGAGACATTAACTTTTGTTTGCTGACTATTTTTCCATCACTGATATTTGTACTCTCAATATCAAACAGGACACATAATTCTTGTTCGGTGAGATTATATTTATTTTTCAGTATCTGCATTTCTGTCACAGTATCGTTACCGGCAGTTACGTTGTTGATATACATATTTGATTCCTCCCATTATTCGTTTGGCAACATGTTTCAGGCCTGGTGCTGTGCCTTTTTTGTTATAAGTGATACGCATATGAATATTATATAGTATTTCCCTGTTTCAGCAATGCAGCAGTAAAAGATCATAAATTTATCAGAATCTATATTGGCATGTTCAAAAGACTGTGCTATAATCAGTTCATCTTTTAATCTCATTTAATTCACGGCAGTTCTGCCGCAAAATTCCGTATCTCATATCTATAGCAAAAAGGAGGGATGCTTATGTCTGATTTCTGTTTGTAATAGTTGAAGCAATTCCTGTAAATATGATAAAATAAAGGAGAATTCAAATGACAGACAGTAAAAAAATGATTCCGCTCAGTGAACTGACACTGTTGGATCGTTTCCTTTTTGATGCAGTTATGGAAAATGAAGATATCCATAAGACGATACTGCAGATAATTTTAGGTAGGGATATCGCCCTTTTAACAAAAAATCAAACAGAGAAGGAACTGAGGACAAGCCCCCTTTTACGTTCGATTCGAATGGACGTATATGCTATGGATGAAGAAAAAATAATCTATAATTCCGAAATGCAGAAACAGCTGAAGTATGATTTGCCGAAAAGAAGCAGATTTTATCAGTCACTGATGGATGCTTCCCTGTTGGAGCCGGGATCCATTCATTTTAATTTATTAAATGATACCTACATAATAGTTATAACACCATATGATATTTTCGGACTGGGGAAGTATAAATATACCTTTCGGGCCAGATGTGATGAGGCTTTGGACTGCATTCTTCCTGATGGTGCCGTCCGTATGTTCCTTAATACCAGGGGCAATAACAGAGAAGAGGTTGGAGCGGAACTGGCCGGTTTTCTGGAATATGCCGAGAAGACGGATGAAGAAACCATGCTAAAAACAGGGAGTGATGCCGTCCGGAAAATACATGAACACATTTCTAAAATAAAAGCCAGTGAAGAGATGGGAGTGAGATATATGCAGGCATGGGAAGAAAAAGTGCAGGAACGTGAAGAGGGCCGTTCGGAGGGCCGTGTTGAAGGGCGTGCTGAGGGAAGAAATGAAGGGATTGAAGCTTTCATACTGGACAATCTGGAAGAGAAAAAGACGGGAGAGCAGATATTGCTGAAACTGATGAAGAGGTTTTCTTTGAGCCGGGAAGAAGCCGAAGGGTATTTGCAGAAGTATAGCGGAAGCACAGAATAGTTATGTCTTCTTTTTTATATAACAGCCGAAGTTAAAATATGTATAGGATTAAAGCTTAAACAAAAAAGGGAAAGTCCCGGCATTTTATGCGTTCTGGACTTTCCCTTTCACAATATTTAATTAACCACTGTTTATATTTAACCCTTTACAGCGCCAATGGCAATGCCTTTGACGAAATACTTCTGAAGGAAAGGATAAATAATCATAATCGGCAGAACACCCATTACAGTAAGCGCCATGCGGACCGAGGTAGAAGGAAGGTCGGCGGTGTTTATATTGCCGCCCGACTGTGCCTGCTGCCGCAGAGAATCGAGATTTCGCTGGATATTCATCAGCAATACCTGGATACTGTACATTCGGTCGTCGTTAAGATAATACAGACCGTTCATCCAGTCATTCCAATAAGCCAGCCCAACCAGCAGACCTATTGTGGCGATGATAGGCAGGGCCATAGGAAGAACAATACCGAAGAGAATCTTAAATTCATTTGCACCGTCTACCCGGGCTGCCTCGATGACGGCATCAGGGATGTTGGCGGAGAAATAGGTCCGCATCATGATGACGTTGAAAGCGCTCATCAGCAGATTGGGGATAAGCAGAGCGAATATAGTGTTGCGGATATGGAAGGATTGAGTCCACATCAGGTAAGAGGGTACAAGGCCGCCGGAAAACAGCATGGTGAAGAACAGATAGAAGGCAAATATATTCCGGCCCGGCAGCTCCTTACGGGAGAGCGGATAAGCATACAAGGTGGTGAACAGCAGGTTGCATATCGTACCGATCAGAGTCACCATAAAAGAAATACCATAGCCGCGGACCACGGCGGCGGATTTCGTAAACAGATACTCATAGGCATAGGTGCTGAATTTTGCAGGAAAAAAGCTGTAGCCGTTCGTAATCAGAGTCTGTTCCTCGGTGAAGGAGGACATAATCAACAGGATGAAAGGCGCAATCGCGCATATAATGAGAAAACTCAGCAGGATGTGGGCAAAAATTTGAAACCCTTTTCCATTTTCTACCATAATCTGCTACCTCCTTCTTAAAACAGGGAGCTTTCATTATCCACCTTGCGGACAATGAAGTTGGCGGTTACTACCAGTATGAATCCTACAACGGACTGATATACGCCTGCTGCGGAAGACATACCGATGTTGTTGGTCTGCATCAGGCCTCGGTATACATAGGTGTCGATGGTCTGGGTCACGCTGATCAGGGGACCGGAATTCTGGGGTACCTGATAGAACAGACCAAAATCGGAGCGGAAGATACCGCCCATAGCCATCAGAGTCAAAATGATAATTGTAGATTTCAGTCCGGGCAGTGTGACGTTCCAGATTTGCTGCCAACGGTTGGCGCCGTCTACCACAGCAGCTTCATACAAAGTATGATCAATGCCGCAGATGGTGGCATAATACAGGATCATGTTATATCCCAGGCCCTTCCAGATATTGACAATCACCAGAATGAACGGCCAATATTTCGGGCTGTTGTACCAGTCGATAGGCTTTGCTCCAAAAGCCGCCAGAAGGGAGTTGTTGATATAGCCATTACTGGTGCTCAGGAAGGCAAATGCCAGATAGCTGACGATAACCATGGAAATTAAATAAGGGATCAGGATTACGGTCTGGTACAGCTGCTTGGCTTTTTTGCTGCGGATTTCGTTGAGAATAATAGCTACCGCAACAGCCAGTACAGTCCCCAGTGTAATAAACACCAGATTGTAGAGCAGGGTGTTCCGGATCATGATGAAGGCATCGTTTGTACGGAACAGAAATTCAAAATTTTTAAATCCGCACCACGGACTGCCATAGATGCCGTCTCTGGCATTATACTGCCGGAAAGCGATCTGGATACCGAACATGGGAATGTAGCAGTTGATAAACAGATAGATAACGCCGGGCATGAACATCAAATAAAGGGGCCAGAAACGCTTCATCGTTTTTCCGACTTTCTTCATATTCATTCCTCCATCGTAGATTTGATATTATGTAAAGAAGAGGCGGGCTGGGAGCTTCCCATACCCGCCTTCCTTTTGCTTCATGATTCATATAAATGCCTGTTTTAAAGCTTATTTTTTACTGGCCAGGAATTCATCCAGCTGCTTCTGTTTTTCTGCAATGATATCATTGATTCCGGCGCTTTCCAGTTCTGCAATAAACTTGGGAAGGTTTTCATCGGGATCCATAGCACCCCAGCGCAGAGCGGTGTGATATGCGGAAATTACATTGTTGCAGGCGGTAACCTGATTCAGTACGGGATTGCTGTCCCAGGAAAAACCATGAGCAGGGCTGGCAACGCCGCTTTCATTGAACTTGTTAAGCTGTTCCCACAAATCAGCCTGGCCGCCCTTCCAGATAGGTGTGAGCTGCTGATTAGGCCATCCCCAGTCAACGGAAGAATAACCGCTGGCGTTAGGGTCAACACCTTCAGGAGTAGTGATAAAGGTCTTGGTGTCGTCGGTGTATTCCCAATGCTTGCCTTCAATACCATTGATAAACAGATTGGATATCTCAGGGTCGGTATACATCAGGTTCCACAGCTCCATTGCCTTCTCAGGATGAGGGGAACTGAAAGGAATGATGAGAGAATTGCCGTTGGAAACATCGGTATATTTGTAGGGCTCGATCACCTTCATGAATACGACTTCTTTACCGTTGGACTTATAGTTTTCCAGCTCCTTGCCGGGTTTCCAGTTCTCGAACATGGCGAAACCATTGCCGGAGAGCAGGTTGTTCTCTGTAGTTGTGGTGGCATCAGGCATGATCAGGCCTTCCTGATTCCATTTGTACATCATCTCACAGAATTTACGATAGCTGTCCGTAGCATAATAATTCACGACTGTGGTGCTGTCATCAAAAGCATTCTCCAGAACACCCATGTTATCGCCCAGGGGATCAACAGGCAGAGTTTCCTGCATACCGCCGGCGCTCCAGGTAGGAACCAGAGGATACATATCGGGATAAGCTTCATGAACCTGAGTCAGGATTTTGTACATATCATCGTAGGTGCCCATTTCAGGAACTTCAATGCCCAGCGCATCCACAATGTCCTTACGCATGGAGAAACCGGCAGAACGGGAAGTATCCTTCATGTCGGGGAGGGCATAGAGTACGCCGCCGAACCGACAGGCATCCAAATCCACAGGATTGATTACTCCGAGAGCGCCCTGTCCATATTTTTCAACAAGGTCATCCAGAGGTGTTGCATAGTTATTGCGGACAATAGTAGCCAGCTGGCCGGCAACATTATTGTAATTCAGAAGGTCGATAGGCTCGCCGGAGGTGAGCGCCAGATTGATCTGTTCTGCATCCTGACCGCGAACCAGTTCGATTTCAACTCCGATTTTCTCCCGGGTGATTTCGCTGATGGCTGCGGCAACTTCTTTACAATCTTCTGTATCGGCAGTGCCGACACCCCAGACAACAAGCTTTACAATATCACCTGTATTCTCAGTGCTGCCGGTATTGCCGGCACTTTTATCTTCCGTGGAAGAGTTTGCATTATCTGAATTTCCTGTACTGCCTGTACTGGTGCTGCCGCATGCAGCTAAACCTGCTGTCAGGACACCTGCCAACAGAACTGCAGCACTCCGTTTCCAAAATTTACTCATTTTACGCCACTCCTTGTAAGATTAGTAGTAGTTATTAAAGCCCCTCTCCAAGGGCAGTATGCCGTCATGCAGGATATTGTATATTGGTCCCCTGAACTGTAAACCGTCTAAAAAAGGATTCCAATTATTGTTCCCTGCATTTCAGATATGTGTGATTACTGTCAGATACATCATAGATATTTTCGAAGGTCTTCTCCAACAGATTGCCCACTGTAAAAAAGTCAGACATCTGCTTCACCATCTTTCTTATCCTCCCCCTTTCCATAACGTTCGTTAAACCCATTGTTTGTGTAAAATCCTCCCCCTTTTTTTGTGTACTCTTTGATTTTTTAAGTCAAACACCCTTGCAATGGATGAATCAACCCTGAATTTTGCTGTTGTTCAGTTGCCTGTTAATAAGCGATCCGCATTCCTGTTTAATTTTATATTTATCGTTAAACTAAATTTATATTATATAATGTGTTAGTATTGTGACATTTGTCAATATAAAATGAGCACGGTTTCATAATTTTGGGATAATTAAACAAAAAATATAGCTAAACTTTGTAAAAGTTTGCCGCTTGCATCGTTAAACTGAATATGGTATTTAAGTGTGAATATAAGAGTATACAGAATCAGAAGACTGATAAAGCTGATTGAAGGAATAGAATGAGACAGTATATTTTCTTTTATTATTTCGATCAGATAATTTGATTGACCAGAAAAATTTGATTCAGGAGGTCTGCTATTGTTTTTTCGGAAAATCAGATGCTGGTACATGGGATGACGTAAGGTATATATCTTTCACCAAAAGCCATTTAATACCGGAATGGCAGCCTTTTAAAACACACCCCAACAAAATTTCCGATTGCCATTTCCTTCTTCATATGATATATTTCCCCTTGAAGATAAAAGAGGGTTTCTGAAGGCGGAGGTTCATTCAGGAGCTCTCTTTGTCTTTTTCCCGCAAAAAGGGAAATACCAGGAAACTGTTGAACAACACATGAAAGGAAGGCAACAGATGATGAAAGTAGAAACGATCGAGAATATGTGCGGCGGAAAAGGACATGTGATCATTAAACATATCCTTGGAGAAAAGGAACTGAACGGAAAGTGCGGGCTCTATGCCGAGGTAGTAATCGAACCGGGCTGCACTCTCGGCTATCATGAGCACCATAATGAAAGTGAAACCTATTATATTCTGTCCGGTACCGGCGATTATGACGATAACGGCACAGTACGTCCTGTAAAAGCCGGAGATATAACCTTTACACCCGACGGCTGCGGCCATGGCCTTGTGAATACCGGTGATACCGATCTGGTTTTCATGGCGTTAATCATACTTGACTGATTGCGGCAGCAGATACCGCTCCCGCTTTTTCAGGTCAGCCGGCGGAAGCTGCGCGGAGATATCCCTTTAACCTGTTTGAAAAATTTACAATAATAGCTGGCGCTGTGAAAGCCGCAGGCATAGGCGATTTCCGTAACCGTCTGCCGGGTATCGGAAAGAAGGGGCAGACTCTTTTCAATGCGATAGGTCAGAAGGTAGGTGATTGGAGACACCGAAAGATGTTTCCGGAACAGGCGGCTGCAGGTGCTTTCGCTGATATGAAAGGACGAGGCAAGTTCTTTCAGCGTAATGGGATCCATATAATGGAGATCGATAAAATGCAGCATTTCCTTCAGGAGCTCCACATCCCTTCCTCCGCTTTGCATCGGTGCGAAGGCAGAAGGCATGTGGACGGCAAGGGTATGAAACAGAGAGAGGATATGGCTTTGAACCATCAATTCGAAGCCGTATCCTTTTTTCTGCGATTCTTCATACAGGGACTCCATAATGCGGACACATTCCGCCTCCCAGGAAATATCCCCATGAAAAATACAGCTGGAAAAGCTTTTGTTCCGCATCAGGGGAAGCAGGTATTTTTCCATGACAAGACTGTCAGGAGACGATTGCAGAAGCTCCGGAGCGAAGACGAAATTATGCATGATACAGTTTTCACAATCCACAGGAACAATGCTGTGGAGGACGTCAGAATTGATAAAAAGGCCGTCGCCCTCCTTCAAAAGACAGGAATCCGATGCGGTCAGAAAGGATGCCTGGCCGGACACTACCGCGGTGAATTCGAATTCCCTGTGCCAATGCCAGGGAATATAGCCGGCAGGATATAAGGATAAATCATCCAGATAATCCTGAAAAGGAAAAGCCCTGGAGCCATGCTTTGTTAATTCCTGTAAATCGGCCCCGATTTCTATATTGACTGGTTTCATTGAGAAAATCCCCCATAATGACCGGATAATTATAAAATGCACACTTACTATGACCAAAAAACGCTATTTTTATATTTTCAGTGACTTTATAATACTAAATTGTCGGACACTTTACAAGCATATTGACAGAAGAGACTGGAAAGAGAGATTAGAGCCATGGAAAACTATGTTGTCAGCGGAAAAAAATCGGTATTGAAAAGCTACCGGCATACCTTGTATGCCAGCTATCTGGGCTATATCACCCAGGCCATTGTAAATAACTTTGTCCCCCTTCTTTTTACCACATTTATTGCCTCTTACGGGATTTCCCTTGAAAAAATAACATTGCTGGTCACCATTAATTTCGGTATTCAGCTGGTGGTGGATCTGCTGTCCCCCCGCTTCGTGGATCGGATTGGTTATAAAACCTCGATTATCATTGCCCATGTTTTTGCCGCCCTGGGCCTGGCAGGTCTTGGAATCTTTCCGGATCTTCTGCCGGATCCCTATGTGGGGATGCTGGCCGCCATTTTCTTCTATGCAATCGGCGGGGGGCTGATCGAGGTGCTGATAAGCCCTATCGTAGAGGCCTGCCCCTTTGATCAGAAGTCGGCGGCAATGAGCCTGCTTCATTCCTTTTACTGCTGGGGGCATGTGGGCGTTATCCTGATTTCTACCCTGTTTTTCGCCCTGGCCGGAGTACATAACTGGAGAATCCTCAGTTTTATATGGGCGTTGGTTCCCCTGCTGAACGCGGTATATTTCTGTCTTGTACCGGTTCGTTCCCTGAATGAAGGAGGGGACAGCATGTCTGTAAAAGAGCTGCTTTCCGGTAAGCTGTTCTGGATATTTGCCCTGCTCATGGTATGTGCGGGGGCATCGGAGCAGGCTATGAGCCAATGGGCATCGGCCTTCGCGGAGTCCGGGCTGAAGGTGTCCAAAACGGTCGGCGATCTGGCAGGGCCATGCATGTTTGCGGTGTTTATGGGAATATCCAGGGCATTTTACGCCAAGTTCAGTGAAAAAATAAATTTGATTGTATTCATGACCGGGAGCGGCGCGCTGTGCGTGGTAAGCTACCTGCTCGCATCCCTTTCCCCGGTTCCGGTTCTGGCGCTGGTTGGCTGCGGCCTCTGCGGTCTGTCCGTGGGAATTATGTGGCCCGGAACCTTCAGCCTTGCGGCGGAAAAATGCCCAAAGGGCGGAACGGCCATGTTTGCCTATTTTGCGCTGGCCGGTGATTTGGGCTGTTCTTCCGGCCCCACGCTGGTGGGAATGATATCGGATGCCTTTGACGGAAGGCTGACGGCCGGACTGCTCGCCGCCATCATTTTCCCTCTGCTGCTGCTGGCAGGGCTTCGGTTATGTAAAAAAATGACTGATAAATAAATGGAAATTCCGCACATGCCCCTGTGTCCTCCGTCCGGTGGTTTAGGGACTGCCTTTCC
>ERZ809152.578-NODE-578-length-18337-cov-4.224647_pt1 | contig 18337 bp, 15 predicted proteins | sample MGYA00520518_ERZ809152 | MGnify/ENA primary metagenome ERZ809152 (study PRJEB31570, sample SAMEA3212996) | Homo sapiens | biome: human-gut; feature: human gut; material: fecal | place: Sweden | collected 2011 ...
AACATCGCCCGCCGTCTGAGGAAGGAATTCCGGGAGATATCCCTATACATATAAACTCAGCATTCACCGCAAAGGGAAAACATAAGCGTATCCCCCAAACGCATTTCAAGCTCAAGTTTCGTTATGTTATGCCCGTAATATTTCTTTTCATATACCTCAAAGGGACTGCATGGATTTTTGAAATATAAAGTATGTGTTCCTTTATATGAGGCATGGATCATCACAAAGTTCTTATTGGCACAGAGAATATCGTCATCCTTATTGTAAAGGTGGCAGCCCGCATATTCCGCAAGGGAGGCCAGCAGTTCAGCCCTCAGGATCTGCGGAGCGCAGTATACGCTCGTCCAGCCGTCCATTTCCTTCAGCCCGTAGGCGGGAAGTCCCAGCTCACAGTAGGTTCCCAGAATTTCAGCCTCCGGATCATCAATATAGAACCCCGGATTCATATAGGCGGGCAGAATCACATTTTCCAGCCATACATTGGAGTGCACATCCCTGTCAATACAGCCATACCGGCGATCCTCCGCCGCATACCTTACTGCGGGATGCTTCAGGCTGGTGATTTTAAACCTCGGCGAGCAGGTATGATCGATCCGTCCCGTTTTAAATCCGGTCAGCTGTTCTATATTTTCATTATCCATCACAAGGTCAGCATCCGGGTTAATAAAGCCGGGGGCATACAGCCACAGTACTACCGCGTGGTTTTTCCTGGCTTTTCGGAGAATCACTTCCCATTCCTCGTCCGTCAGACGGAAAACATTCATCATCACATAAAGCTTGTAATCCGGCATATCCTCCCGTGCACAGTCGTTGTGAAAATAATAATCCACCGGCGCGCCGATCCGCGGCAGATCCGAGGTCCTGTAATAATCCAGCATGAGCGTATTCGTATACATGGAAACGGTATGACAGCTTTCCTGATCATAAATCAAAGCGATTTCATTTTCCTTATTCCGGTCAAGGCCGTAGGCGAACTGCGCGATTTCCTCCTGTCTTCGGAACAGCTTATAAATCTCCTCATGCTGATACCGTCCGCCTTCCGCATGCTGGTCAAACCACCAGGCATAGATGTCTTCGCACAGGACTCTTGCGAAATCCCGCTTCAGGGTGACGATGCTGTCCCGCACATCATAAAGTCCCATGGCGTCCCTGTAAAAGCTGTCCTCCAGATGGGTTCTGCTGTCCTCCTCCGCCACAAACATCTGACCCCGCAGCCGGAAGGAATCCTGCATCTCTCTCTGCGCCACGCTGCCGCCCGGCTCTCTGTTATTATAAACGCCCGGCGCCGCGAGAAAATCCACATAACCGGAGTCCAGAATCGGAAGAGTGGAGGTGGCTGTACTGCTGTTAAAGAAATCGGTGCATCCGTAGGAACCATAAAAAGCTCCCACGATCTTTCCGGCATAACGCTCCTTTAACAACTTCGCAAAATAAATAATTGCCTCCGCCGTCGCCTCATGAAAGGCATCATAAAAGTCAGCCACATATCTGTAATCCTTCATATTTAAAAATACGCCCAGGTTAGCAGCCTTCTCCGCGTCCATATCGATATTTTTCCCGATGATCCGCTCCGCGCTTTCATAATACTTCATGGCATCCATGATGCCCTCTTCCATAAAAATGAAATACTGCTCCTGCACGTTGGGAATGATCGGCTTTTCAAAAGAGGCATCCTCCTTTTTCCAGGCCTTTTTCAGCTTTTCCTCCGTACCGTACCGTTTTTTCAGGAATTCCCCGTAAAATTTCACGAAAGAGGGTGAAAAATCCCCATATTTATTTTTTCCCCTGTCACAGAGCACATTTACGGGATACCATTCCGATGTGCCGCCCGCCGCCAGGAAATACCCGATGACCCGATCGGCAAATGGAAGGGAATCCACTTTATCGCAAAACTCCTTCAGGGCCTTTCCTGCCGCTTCCTGCCATTTCCCGGAAGCAAAGGAATACATCCCCGGAATCTCATCTTTATGTACCTCGGAAGACAGGATCGCCGGTTCATGGCTTCCGTCCTGATAGGTTATCAGTTCATCCCTGTTGGCCTCCATCCAGTCCACCGGCGGATGAAGCCCGATTCTTACGATGATATAAGCATCCGGCACCTCTGCCAGCAGCGTTTCCGCATTCCTGACAAATGCTTCCATTCCGCCTGGCTCATGCTGCCGTATGCCGTTCTCATCCGTGTAATCCCTTCCCGGCCGCAGCCAGTCTGTATTGGTCATCAAAAAGAAAACCTTCAGCCCGGACTCTCCCAGGCGTTTAATATACTCCGGCTTATGGAAACGTGTTGTCATAGCCATGGGAGGATAAGCCCTTCCGTCAATCACCAGGGCCGGACTCCCATTTACCTTCTTAACCTCAGCAAAACTCATACCCTTACCCTCTCTTCCCCGATATTATATTCACTGCCCATTCTTTTTCCTTCTATTATTCCTTTACAGAACCTACCGTAATTCCCTTCACAAAGAACTTCTGAAGAAACGGATAAACCACCAGAATCGGTATGATGGAAATGAACAGCTGGGCGCTTCTTACCGTCTTTTCACTGAGACTGGAAAGCAGGGCGAGCTGCTCCGGCGTCATATTCGTCATGCTCTGGTTATTGTTGATGATCTGCGTTGCCAGGTAGGTTGCCATTGGATAATTGTTCGGATTATTCATGTAGAACATGCCGTCAAACCACGCATTCCAATGCCCGATCATGGAAAAAAGAAGCAGGGATGCCAGGGAAGGCTTGGACATGGGCAGAATGACCCGGAACAGTGTCTGCCAGTGATTGGCTCCGTCCACAAAGGCGGCTTCCTCCACCGCACGCGGCAGGCCTCTTATAAAGTTCATCATGATGATCACATTCCATATATTCATGGCGCAGGGAAGGATCAGAACCCAGAAGCTGTCCAGAAGATGCAGGTTTTTAATAACCATATAGGTTGGGATCAAGCCCCCGCCAAGGAACATGGTTATGGCAAAATAGGTCATATACCAGGTACGCCCCCGGAAATGAATGGAGGAACGGGAGAGCGGATAGGCGGTCAGCACGATCAGAATCATATTCAGGGCTGTGCCTATTACCACTCTTCCTCCCGCTATTCCCACGGAATGGAAGAAATCGTTCTTTTTCATCAGATACTCATATGCGGAAAGGGAAAACTCCACCGGAAGGAAGGTGACACGTCCGGCCATTGCGGCATTGCTGCTGCTTAAGGACATGGCGAGAACATGCAGTATGGGAAAAATACAGGTGAGCGCCACGAGAGCAAGAACTACTGTATTAAACACCTGATAAATATAATAAGAACCTGAACGCTTGATTTTCATCTGCCGCACCCCCTTTAAAATACGCGGTAATCGCTCTTTTTATAGAGAATCAGATAGCTGGTTCCCACAAAAATCAGCGAAATAACCGATTTGAATAATCCCATGGCCGCTGCGGCCGAATACTGGTGGCTGGTCATGCCGAGCCGGTAGACCAGGGTATCCAGGATATCCACTGTCTTCTCGACGGTAGGATTATACATGATCAGAATCTGTTCAAACCCTGCATTCAGAATATTTCCCAGCCCGAGGACGGTCAGGACTGCCACCATCGGCAGGATGCAGGGCAGTGTTACATGAAGCACCTGCTTCCAGCGTCCTGCGCCGTCCACCTGGGCGGCTTCATAAAGAGTGGGATCCACATTTGTGATGGCCGCCAGCAACAGAACCGTATTATAGCCCATTCCCTTCCATACATCGGAACCGATGATAATGGTACGGAAATATTTGTTGCTCACCAGAAAGGCTGTGGGATCCGTGCCGAAAAGGTGGAGCATGGTATTATTAATGATGCCGTCATAAGCGAAAATTTCCAGTATCATGCCGGCAAGAATTGCCCAGGAAAAGAAATAGGGGATGAATACAATGGTCTGCACCGACCGCTTAAACCAGCTTTTCGTCACCTCATTTAACATCAGCGACAGTATCATGGGAACAAGAATACTCAGAATGATCTTGAAAAAGGAAATGATCATGGTATTTACGAAGGCCGTCCGGAAGCTGGGCATGGTAAAGATATACCGGAACTGCTGTAAGCCTACGAAGGGAGATTCCCGGAAGCCCATCAGAGGTTTAAAATCCTGGAATGCCATCACCAGGCCGAAAATCGGCAGGTATGCAAAAAAAGTGGTGAACAGTACTGCCGGTATCAGCATAATGTGAAGCTCTCTCGTCCTGTACAGGCTCTTTTTTTTCTTTTTCTCTTTTCCTTCTGTTTTCTGCTGTGCCATGGACTCTTACTCCTTTCCAAACCGATAAACAACGGATGCCGCGCGTCGCGGGCCATCCGTTGTTTAAGAAAATGCCATATTTTACGTATAAAATATGGCATAATTCCTTATAATGGCTGCATTTTTAGTTTATTTGTTATTCTGATACCATTCATTTACTTCTTTGGCTATTTCATCGCCGCCCTGTGCCTTCCACTGTTCTACGAACTTGTCAAAGTCTGAAACAGGTGTTTCGCCCATTACCATGCTCAGGAAGGTATTGTTGCGCAGCTTGTCAAGCTCTGCTTTTCTGGAAACCATGGCGGGTGTGGTCACATAAACCTCATCGTAAATGATGTCTGCGGTTTCTATCGTATGAATCATGTTGGCGACACCGCCGTCCGGTGCGAGCCGGCTGAAATAGGTTCCCCAGGCAACGCCGTCGTCCGGATTCTCCTTATAATTCAGGTAGGAGGCCCAGGCACCCCAGAACTCATTGTTTTTAGCGGCATCCGCATCTGTGATTTCCGTCTTGCCTTCTTCGGCAAGCTTGTTGATAACTTCGAAATTGGTCCGTAAGCAGGTAGGAGAGTAAATACGGTAAGGAAGCCATGTATAAACGTAGCTGTACCATTCTGTTTTTTCTTCCTCTGTCATGGCATTCTGTCTTTCGGGATTGCTGTTTTCCAGCGTATACTGTAAGGACCAGTACATCATCTTGAATACGGCTTCCGGGTTCTTGCAGTCACGTCCTACCACTACAAAGTTATTTACCGGATAACGGTCAACCATGATAGTTGGCTGATTTCCGTCGGGAGAGAGGTTGGGTCCGATCACCCAGTTGGAATCGGGATGCTCTACCTTATTGGTATTAAGCGGCCAGTTGGGAACCCACCAGGAAGCGGGAACAATGGCATATTTTCCGGCTACGATATCATTGACAACAGGAGAATCTGCGGCCCAGATATCATATGCGGCGAAATCCTTCTGGAAATAGCCCTTGTTATACCATTCGTTCAGCTTTGTCAGAGTGGTCTTGATCCCTTCGTCGATACCTGCATACTGCAGAGTCCCGTCTTTATCATACCAGCCGTCCGCCCATGTTTCATAAGCATGGAAGAAGGGCTCAAAATCTGCCAGCTGTGCATCCATATAGTTCTTGCAGGCAGGAATGACAGGGCCTCCGGTCTTTCCGTCACCGTTATAATCTACTTCCATCAGCTTGTCGCAGAGCGCCTCAAACTCCTCAATGGTTTTTGGTAGCTGATCCGGGGAAGTAATGCCCACGCTTTCCAGCTGTGTCATGTTGTAAATCATCTGGGAGGTCATCTGTGCGGGATCCGTGCCCATAGGCAGTCCGTAGATTTTCCCGTCCTTTTTGGCGACGTTGATGAAGTTTCCGTCATAGTTGAAAATGTTGTCCAAATCGTCACAACGGTATTTTTCATAGTATTCGGTCAGATCCGCAAGTCCGCCCTGATTGGATAAATCTTCAAAATCATTTGGATTTACCATGAAGACATCCGGAAGATTTCCGGCCGCCAGCTCAGCGCCGAATTTCTGTTCATACTGATCCGCATTCACGATCCAGTCATATATCAGATTGATATTCATTTCTTCCTTCAGAAGCTTCACTGCCGTGGATGTTTCCGGCGTACAGTCTGAAGGCGTATTGGGATCCTCGGATTCCCTGTACTGAAGTACGATGTGAATATCCACCGGTTCGTCATAGGGCTCCAGCAGAAGCTCCTCCACACTCTTGGCCTGCTCCCCGGAATCTGTCTGTGCAGCGCCTGTATCCACCGCCGCTTCGGTATCGGCGGTTTTGCTGTCGGTATCCGCGCCGCCGGAGGTGGTCTTACTGTTTCCGCAGCCTGCCAGGCATCCCACAGCCATAGCTGCTGTAAGAAGCACTGCAATTAATTTCTTCTTCATACTTAATCCCCCTTATTTATCGTTTATTTATTGATTATAATTATATCAAATGCAACATAAAAACGAAGGGCGCTTTGTGCATAAAAACGGGATAATTGTATTTTTTTATTTTTTAAAATACAATTATCCCCTTTTGACGATACAATTGTGCAGTTTTGATATTCTTACGCTTGCTTCTGTGAAATTTCAGTTATTTTCACGGTACTGTTTTGGATTTTTCCCTGTCCTTTCCCTGAAAATCCTTCGGAAATAGTGTTCGTCCGTATAGCCTACCTGGTTCGCAATCCAATATATGGGCTGTTTTGTCTCTGCCAGATACTTTTTGGCGGATTCAATACGCATGTCATTCAGATAAGTCACAAAAGTCTTTCCGGTGATCTTTTTAAAGTTTTTGGAGAAATGGCTTTTACTCATTCCGGTCAGATGCAGAAGCTCCTCCAGCGTGATTTCCCTGTCCATATGCTCCCTGATATAATTCATGGCCTTATGCATGGCTTCCATTGTACTGATTTCCGCATTCGATTCCCCAATCCGTTTCAACACCAGGCTACGGGTTTCATCAAACCATTCTCTCCATTGGTACCACCACCGGAAGCCGCTTACCTCTTCAAAATACCGGGTAAAATCCTTCCCTGAAAAATCGGACCAGTAAAGGCTGAAATGATAGAAAACAGCTGTACGCTCCTCCGGGGAAAGCGCGGCATGGCAGATTTTTTCCATTCCCTCTTCATAACATTCCCCATTGAGCATAAATTCCATTTTCAGGCACAAATCCAGGATCTCCTTTCTGGAGGCGCCGGAATGCACCTGCAGAAGACTGGGGTAAAGATAGGCGTAGGTAAAGCAGCCCGGCCTGCGGTCCTCAAACAGCTTATCTGCCATGGCGGCCTTCAGCGTATCCGCCAGCTGGTCATAGGCGATACCCTTCACCTGCTTGATTTCCAGAAGAGAAGAATCCTCAGGCCCGAAATCCTCGATGATGGATTTCAGTCTTATGACATTGCATTCCCCGGAAAAAAGAAGCCGTGTTTCACTTAAAAATTCAAAGGGAAACCTGTTTCTTTCCAGTGCTTTGACTGCCTCCTCGCACCTCTTCTTATTTTCCGTTTCCCAGATATAAACCTCGTTATAGAGCACATTTCTTTCGCCCAGCTGTGTATGGCGCATGGTTTCCAGATAACGGATTTTAATCCCGTCCATGAGGGCATCTATATTTTCTTCCTCGATCTGGGCCTTGGTGATGTAATCCAGGATGCCTATCCGGAGAGCCTGCTGGATGAGTTCAAATTCCTGATGCATGGTAAGAACGACAATCTGAATGTCAGGACGGATCAGCCTGGCCTCCTGCAGAAAAGGGATCCCGGAAAGCCCGGGCATTTCCAGATCGGAGAAAAGAAGATCCACCTCCCTTTTTCTTAGAAATTCCAGCGTCTCTTCCCCGCTTCCCGAATCGCCCACTACCTCCATGCCATATTTTTCCCAGTCAATCAATCCAAGAATTCCCCTGCGGACCAGCTTTTCATCATCCACAACAAATACCCTTATCACTTTACGGATACCTCCTCTCAGACTTATCCGGTTTCCCGCTAATTTCTTCCGCCTCAAACGGAATCCGGATTTCCACCACATTCACCCCGTCCTCCGTCCGCTCCGCTTTCAATTCAAACTCATTCCCAAACCGGTTTTCCAGCATGCGGGCCACGTACTGAAGCCCGATTCCGTTGGAAGAAATATCATTTTTCTGTACCAGGACCTCTTTTATTTTTTCCGGATTGATCGGAGTACCGTCGTTTTTTACAAGAATTGCGATTTTGCCGTTTGCCAGAAGCTCTACCTCAATCCAGATATTTCCCTCATTGGAACCGCTGTGCAGGATGGCATTTTCCACGATAGGCTGCAGGACAAACCGGGGCATGTCGGCCTGCAGGATTTCCGGATGCTTTCCGGTGTCCATGGAAAAACGGATATCATACTTCAGCTGCTGCAGGACAATGTAGGCGCTGACGGCATCCAGCTCACTTTTCAGAGTGGTATCACTTGTTTTCGACATATTATATAGCAGAAGCTTATTCAGGGCTGTGATAAAATGAACCATTTCCCGGTCCTTTTTCCCGGCTGCATACCATTTCAGGGTATCCAGGGTATTGTAAAGGAAATGGGGATTTATTTTGCCAAGAACCACCTTGAGTTCAAGCTCCGACCTCTTTTTCCCCTCCGCCTGTACCCGGTTCAGGAGAAGGAGAATGTTGCTTTTCATTTTGTCGAGCAAGGCAAAATTATCATCAAATTCCTGGATGTTCATCTGCTCCACCTTCGTTTCCACATCATTGTCCGATGCTATCAGCTGGAGCCTTTTTTCAAATTTGGTAAAAGGGGTATAGATACTTTTCCACTGAAGGACAGAAACAAGAATACAGGCAAAAACAGCCAGCAGGGTGACAACACTTAAATTGAGCGCCATCCCGTAAATCTGCCGGTAATATTCCCTGACAGGAACCCAGAGATGGATTTTCCAGCCGCCTTCCTCTGTCCTGACGTAGGTTTTATAGAGATGATTTTTTTCTTCCAGTTCTTTTCTGTAGGAATCCAGATCCGAATAAAGAGGAACCAGTCTGCTGTCGGAGCAATACATGGTCCGTCCCTCCTCCGATTCGATCAGAAAGACGGTATCCATGCCCATGACGCTGCCCGGGATGAGCTTCTGCAGATACTTGTACCCCGATTCCAGATAGATGTAGATATCCCCATATTCCTGTTCCATTTTATAGGAACGCAGCAGGGAGAAACAGGGGTAAGAGGCCACTTTGGATTTCGATTCATGCGGCCCGTAAAAATTCATATTCTGCCATTTGCACAGATAATAGGTATCATCCGGCAGTTCGCCGTTAGCCAGAGAGGTCTGGTTGATCTTGACAGGCGTTGTTTCGCCTCTGGGAATATAGATATAGGTAAGATTTCCGATGGAGGGGTTGGCGATTTCATAGTTGGCGATCTGCTCTCTGAGATAAATCAGAAGATCCCCCTTTTTTATCGTATCCTCCTCATCAAAATAAAGATGAAGGTTCTTCCCGACAGTACCGTCGGCTTCCAGCAGCCAGGATATAGAATTCATGTTGTTCATGAGATCCTTCATATCGACGGATACTTTGTTCAGATTATTTTCTATTTCTTCATCCACATCGTTATGGTTGATTCTGTAAAACTGCCACAGAATCAGCGATTCCACCACAAGAAGAGGAACCAGCACTCCAAAAATCCAGACCTTGATTATACGTCTGGCGAAAGATTTTGAAGCCTTTCCTCTTAACTTACGTTCATCATGCATGTTATATGTATCCCTTTACATTCCGGTCAACCCCATAATTTATTTACAGTATATCATATATCCGTTTTTCATTCTACCCATAAGCCCTTTATAAAAGTTCATAAAACGAATTGAGGAATAATACCCTGTTACACAAAATTAATGCTAAGATCACGCCTGCTTTCTTGACAGGTCCTCAGTATTTTCTTTATAATAAAGTTATCACTATCACGCAGAGAAAGGAAAGGTCTTTCATGGAAGACGCGGACCCTGAGGGGGAAACGAATCATTATTTAAATAAAATACGAAAACCTTTTAAGGGCATAGCCTGTTAGCATCAGCTTGACAGGCTGTGTCTTTTTGTGCTTTTCGGGGTAAAAGCGCTGCCGCAGGACGGCAAAGAGGGAGGACGGAATAATGTCCCGGACAATAGAGAAAAAAGGAGAGATTTATTTTGACATCAATACCAAGACAATTGCTTTTACAGGTTATTCTTATTTTATTGAATGCATTTTTTGCTGCCGCGGAAATCGCGGTGGTTTCCCTGAATGGGACGAAGCTGCGCAGGCTTGAGGAGGAAGGGGATAAAAAGGCCGGCCGGCTGCTGAAGCTGGTAGAGGAACCGGCTTCCTTCCTTTCCACCATACAGGTAGGCATCACCATGGCCGGCTTCCTGGGAAGCGCCTTTGCCGCGGATAATTTTTCCGAATATCTGGTAAAATGGGTATACGAGGATATCGGCTTTCATGGAATACCGGAAGCGGCGCTGGATACGATATCTGTGGTGGTAATTACCATTATCCTGGCGTATTTCACCCTTATTTTCGGGGAACTGGTACCCAAGAGGATCGCCATGCAGAAGTCTCTGGAGGTGGCGAAGTTCAGCAGCGGAGTAGTTTCCGGTGTGGCGGTGGTCATGAAGCCGGTCATCTGGTTCCTGTCCTTTTCCACCAACACGGTCTTACGTATCCTTCATATGAAAACAGAGGCGGAAGAGGATTCCGTTACGGAAGAGGAAATACGCATGATGGTGGAACTGGGCGGTGAGAAGGGTACTATCGATCAGGAGGAACAGGAATGGATACAGAATGTATTCCGGTTCGATGATATTTCCGTAAGGGACGCCATGACAAGAGAGGCCGATGTGGTTGCCTTTTCACTGGAAGAAGATGACGAAGAGATCATGCGCACCATCCGGGAAACCGGCCTGTCCAGATATCCGGTATATGACGAGGATATCAACGATATTGTCGGAATTTTGAATGCAAGGGATTATCTGATCAACAGAGGCAGCGATGAATCCAGGCAGATAAGGGAACTGCTGAGGGAAGCCTATCTGGTTCCCGACACGATTCATGCGGATGACCTTTTCCGTGATATGCAGACCAATAAGGTACACATTGCCATCGTCATTGATGAATACGGCCAGACGGCGGGAATTATTACCATGGAGGATTTGCTGGAAGAAATTGTGGGAAATATATATGATGAGTTTGATCCGGCCCGGCAGCCGGAGATTGTGCAGCTGGAAAATAATCTCTGGCAGGTTTCCGGAGGGACTGATATTGAGGAGCTGGCTGAGGCGCTTGATATTGAACTGCCGGAGGATCCGGATTATGATACGGTGGGAGGCATGGTATACAGCTGCCTCCGCACAATTCCTGCAGACGGCAGCCAGTTTGACGTGCAGGTGAACGGCCTGGATATCCATGTGGAAAAAATCAGGGACCAGCGGATTGAGACGGCCCTGATCCGAAAAAGGGAGGCAGCAGAGGAGGAGCAGAAATGATAAAAGTACTTTGTCTGGATTATGATAATACGGTTTTTGACCACAGAGCCGGTAAAATACCGGAAAGTGCGGAAAAGGCCCTGGAGGCCGTAAGAGGAAAGTGCAGAATTGTCCTGGCAAGCGGACGGTTCTTCAATGATGTATGGAATGCTCCTATAAAAGAGCTGATAAAACCTGACGGAATCATTCATTCCAACGGTTCCATGGTGGAGGCGGAAGGGCTTGTATTAAAGGAGACCTTCCTGGATCCGAAGCTGCAGAAGGAGGTACTTGATTTTGCCTATTCCCATGAGCTTTGCCTGGGCGGCCTGTATGAAGGGAAATGGTATACGACCAATCCGGAAAAGCAGTTGTTCAGATGGAAGGGAAAGGAGCAGCTTTTCCGCAGGGAGCTTTACGATGCAGGAATGCTTTATGAAATTCCCATGCATGCGCTGTACCTGGATGATACCGTGGAAGCGGCCCGGCTGATAGCGGAAAATTTCCCCGGGCTGAGGACGCCGCTCATGAATGAAATTACGGGAGGGGCGGATGTTATCCCTTCTTATCTTTCCAAGGCATATGGCCTCACGATTTTGCTGGAGCATTGGGGGCTGGGATTTGCAGAAACAGCAGCGGTGGGCGACAGCATGAATGACCTGGAAATGATACAGGCGGCGGGCGTGGGGATTGCCATGGGAAATGGGGTCAGTGCGTTGAAGGAAGCCGCGGATTTCGTGACGGCAGATATCAGTGAAGACGGCCTGAAACGAGCGTTGGAATATCTGGAGCTTCTTTCATAAAGTGTATACATGCTTTGAGGAATCAGTGAAAATATAAGAAAGCCGTTATTTCGTTTTTGAGGTTCTTCAAACCGATATAAAATCGGGGCGGAGAACTTTTTCCTGTACGAAGTGACGGTTTTTTTATATATTTTTTATACTTTTTTTCTAAAAAGTATATTGTAATTACAAGCTCTCAGGCCTATAATTTTTAACTATAACAATTATTAACATTGTTAAATGTTGTCCTTGCAAAACACATTTCGGTATGCGGCTGCCAAAGAAAAATGCCGGTGGGGAGATAACTTCCGGCGGAGAAGCTGCAGCTTCTTCTGCAATCAGGTGCAGCCAACAGCCGCGAAAGGAGAGAAAGAATGACGACGGATGAGATGCGCAGTGCTTTGCTTCGTACGACTTTCCGGTACGGGAAGGTGAATATGGGAATCCGCCTGGGGAACATTACTCATGGAGAGTTCATTACACTGCAAATGGTTCATAGATATATGAAGAACCATCCTGACGAACACGGCATCGGGGTTTCCGAACTGGCGAGATGTTCCTACATGTCCCCTCCCGCCATGTCCCGGACATTGAAGTCTGTGGAAGAAAAGGGGCTGGCGGTACGGATGGTAGATAAAAAGAACAGAAGGAAAACCTACGTCTGTCTGACTGATGAAGGAGAGGATGCCAGACTGCAGGCCTGGAAGACGTGTACGGATTATATCGACTGGGTCCTGAAGGAAATGGGAGAAGAAAAGATGGAAACGTTCCTGGAACTATGGGGGGAATTAGTGGACCTTATGGAGAAAAACATACCTGTGTTTTATGGAGAACCATCTTAATTAATAACAGCATCTGAAAGGAGAAACTGAAAGAATGTGGAAATTGTTTAAACATTTGGGCGAGCATAAGGTGACTGTTCTGCTCATTATTCTGCTTCTGATTGGCCAGGCGTACTGCGATCTGGCACTGCCTTCCTATACTTCCGATATCGTGGATGTGGGAATTCAGCAGGGAGGCATAGAAAATGCGGTGCCGGATAAAATGAGGGAGGAAACCCTTGACAGCCTGGGACTGTTTATGACAGCTGATGAGAAAAATGAAGTACTTCAGGCCTATGATTTGGTTGACGGCATATATGAGCTGAATACCTCGGATAAAGAAACGATTGATCGTCTTAATGATGATTTCGGAATGCCCATGGTTATCCTGAGTTCTGTCCAGGAATCAGGGATGACGGATATGGACAGTCTGAAGGGGATGATAGCTGCCCAGGGAATGGACGATACCAAGCTTACCGCCATGAAGGATGAGGCGGTAGAGGAAATGGGGGATATGGGCGATTCCATCATTACCCAGAAGGCAATCCTTTTTATCCAGAAGGAATATGAAGCCATGGGCATGGATCTGAATCAGGTGCAGATGAACTACCTGCTTTCCACAGGGGCCAAAATGCTCGGCCTTACGCTGCTCATGATGGCGGCCGCCATACTTGCAGGCCTTTTATCCTCAAGGACAGCTGCTAAAATCGGTATGGATCTGCGGGGAAAGGTATTTACCAAGGTGGTATCCTTTTCCAATAACGAACTGAATAAGTTCTCCATAGCTTCCCTCATTACACGAAGCACCAACGATATCCAGCAGGTGCAGATGGTAGAGGTTATGCTGCTTCGTATGGTACTGTATGCCCCTATCATCGGTATCGGAGGCATTGTCAAGGTTATGAGTACCAGAACCGGCCTGGGATGGATTATCGGAGTGGCGGTAGTGGCTATTTCCGCAGTGGTTCTTGTGCTGATGCGGATCGCCATGCCCAAATTCAAGAAAATGCAGTCTTTGGTTGACCGTCTGAATCTGGTATCCAGGGAAATCCTTACAGGTGTTTCCGTAATACGTGCCTTCAGCCGGGAAAAATTTGAGGAAGACCGTTTTGAAACAGCCAATAAGGATCTGATGAAAACACAGCTGTTTACCAACCGGGTTATGACGTTCATGATGCCCATGATGATGATGATCATGAACGGCATCACCGTCATGATTATCTGGTTCGGCGGAAAAGGGATTGATGCCGGAAACCTGCAGGTAGGCGATATGATGGCATTCATTACCTACACCATGCAGATTGTCATGGCATTCCTCATGATCACAATGATTTCTGTTATGCTCCCCCGTGCAGGCGTGGCGGCGGAAAGAATCCAGGAGGTTCTCGATACGGAGCCTACCATACATGATGCGCCTTCTGTGAAGGACGCTCAGTTGTCCCAGGTAAAAGGAGAACTTTCCTTTGAGGATGTTTCCTTCCGTTATGACGGGGCCAAAGCGGATGCACTGGAAAAGATCAGCTTTACCGCGAAGCCGGGAGAAACGACGGCGATCATAGGAAGCACCGGCTGCGGAAAATCCACGCTGATGCATCTGATTCCTCGTTTTTATGATGTAACAGGAGGAAAAATTACGATAGACGGTGTTGATATCCGTGAAATGTCCCAGCATAAGCTGAGAAGCATCCTGGGCTTTGTGCCTCAGAAAGCGAACCTGTTCTCAGGTGACATCGAATCCAACATCAAATACGGCGGTTCCTATATTACAGATGAAATGATGGAGCAGGCGGCGGATATTGCCCAGGCAGCTGAATTTATCGACAGTAAGCCGGAGGGCTATGAAAGCCCTATCGCCCAGGGCGGCAGCAATGTATCCGGCGGACAGAAGCAGCGTCTGTCCATTGCCAGGGCCATTGCAAAGAATCCGAAGATTTTCCTGTTTGATGACAGCTTTTCCGCCCTTGATTACAAGACGGATATGGTACTGCGGAAAGCTCTTCATGACAAAATTGCCGATGCCACAATCATTATCGTAGCACAGCGTATTAGCACAATCCTCCATGCCAACCAGATCATTGTGCTGGATGAAGGAAAGATAGCCGGTATCGGAACCCATGAAGAACTGCTGGCATCCTGTGAAGCATACCAGGAAATTGCCCGTTCCCAGCTGTCTGAGGCAGAGCTGAAAGGAGGAAGCGCATCATGAGTGAGAACCAGAGAAGACCGGTAAGGATGCATGGCCCCGGCGCCCGGATGGGCGGCGAAAAGGCCAAGGATTTTAAAGGCACCATAAAAAAACTTGTGAAATATATGGGCAGCTATTGGCCCGCATTTGTCGCCGTATTATTTTTTGCGATCGGAAGTACCGTGTTCGGGATCATCGGACCCAAGATCTCCGGTAAGGCTACGACGGAGCTGTTTAACGGACTTGTAGCCAAGGTCTCCGGAACCGGCAGTATTAATTTTGAAAAAATAGGACAGATTTTGCTCCTTCTTCTGGGGCTGTATGTACTGAGCGCAGTCCTTTCCTTCATACAGGGACTGATCATGACCGGTATTTCCCAAAAACTGGCCTACCGTTTCCGTGAAGAAATCTGTTCCAAGATCAACCGGATGCCCATGCAGTATTTTGAAAGCAGGACCGTGGGCGAGGTGCTGTCCCGCATCACCAATGATGTGGATACGCTGGGACAGAGCCTTAACCAGAGCGTTACCCAGCTGATCACCTCCCTGACCACCATGGTGGGCGTGCTGATCATGATGCTGAGTATCAGCCCTCTGATGACCCTGATAGCAATTGTCATTCTTCCGATATCAGCGGGACTGATAGGAATCGTAGTAAAAAAATCACAGAAATTCTTCGTTGCACAGCAAAAATATCTGGGCGAAATCAACGGCCAGGTGGAAGAGGTATACAGCGGACATAATATCGTAAAGGCCTATAATAAGGAAGAGGACGTGGAACAGACCTTCCATGACACCAACAATATCCTTTACCAGTCCGCATGGAAGTCCCAGTTCCTTTCAGGATTGATGCAGCCTGTCATGACCTTTGTGGGAAATCTGGGTTATGTGTCCGTAGCTGTTGTGGGAAGTATGCTGGCTGTGCGCGGAACAATCACCGTAGGTGACATCCAGGCATTTATCCAGTATGTAAGGAACTTTACCCAGCCTATTACCCAGCTGGCGCAGGTTTCCAATATGCTGCAGTCAACTGCCGCCGCCGCAGAACGTGTTTTTGAATTCCTGGAAGAGGAAGAAGAAGTACAGAATGTGGAGAACCCTGTCCATCTGGAATTCCCTCAGGGCAGAGTTGACTTCCGGAACGTAGTATTCGGTTATAATCCGGATAAAATTATCATCCATAACTTTAACTGTTCCGTGAAGCCCGGCCAGACCGTAGCCATCGTAGGGCCTACCGGCGCAGGAAAAACCACAATGGTGAAGCTTCTGATGCGTTTTTACGATGTGAACAGCGGCGCTATCCTGGTGGACGGCTCCGATGTACGCGATTTCAACCGCAGCGAGCTGCGTGAGATTTTCGGCATGGTACTTCAGGACACCTGGCTGTTTAAGGGGACCATTATGGAAAATATCCGGTACGGACGTCTGGACGCCACGGATGAAGAAGTCATCCAAGCAGCCAAAGCCGCACACGCCCATCACTTCATCCAGACCCTGCCGGGAGGCTATCAGATGGAGCTTAATGAAGACGCCAGCAACGTTTCCCAGGGGCAGAAGCAGCTTCTTACCATTGCCCGTGCCATACTGGCGGATAATAAGATAATGATACTTGATGAAGCGACCAGTTCCGTAGATACCAGAACGGAGCAGCAGATCCAGAAGGCCATGAATCATCTGATGGAAGGAAGAACCAGCTTTGTTATTGCTCACAGACTTTCCACCATCCGCGATGCGGATTTGATTCTGGTTATGAAAGACGGCGATATCATCGAACAGGGCAGGCATGAAGAACTCCTTGCAAAGAACGGCTTCTATGCAGAGCTTTACAATTCGCAGTTCGTGGATGCAACGGCATAGAAAAGGAGAAATGAAAAATGGGAAATCTGAGAACAATTACTATAGAACGTCAATATGCCAGCGGCGGCCGCGAGATAGGCAAACGGCTGTCGGAGAAGCTGGGGATCCCCTTTTATGACGGACAGCTTCTTATGCTGGCGGCGGAAAAATACGGCCTTAATCCGGAAGAAGTGAAAGCCAACGACGAGAAAGTCAACAGAAGCCTTCTTTACTCTGTGGCTGCTGCGGTGGAAAATTTCCGGGGAAATGACCGGGGGATGCTGCCTTACCGTATTTACCAGGCCCAGGCGGAGACCATCCGCCGCCTGAGCATGGAAGGCCCCTGCATATTTATTGGCCGCTGCGCAGGAGAGATACTGAAGGAAAAACGAAGGAGCCTGAACGTATTCATATACGCCTCATCCATGGCGGAAAGAAGGGAACGTGCCAACCAAATCGACAATATTCCCATGACTGATGCAGATTCCTATATACACATGAAAGACAAACAGCGCAGAGACTACTATAAAATGTATGCGGAAAAAGAATGGGGAGATCCCCTGAATTACGACCTGTGCATGAACAGCTCCGCACTGGGATACGACAGGTGTGTTGAACTGATAGAAAGAGCTGTGCGGATTTAAGGGGAAAGAGGATATACAAAATACAGGCTGGTTTTCATGGGAAAGCCAGCCTGTTTGGATCTTGATGTTTTCAGGGATTTATAACATATTTTGTTGCCTTGGCTTTTCCTGTTACACGAATCTTTCCCTGTGACAGCAAGGAATTAAGAATTTTTCTGGCCGGGAAACCGGAACATCCTAATAACAATTCTACGTCTTTGCGTGTGATTTCCTTTTTGGACTCCAATAAATCTAAAACCCTGCTTTCAATAAGTTACAGCCTGTAAAAGACATTTGCAAGGACCATGTTTCTTGACTGTGATATACCATGCATAATGTCCGGCAATGTAATCCCTTTTACCAATCCCCCGATAGACACGAATTCCATACCGCCCTCCTTATACTTCTTGAAATATTATATCGCAATTGAATCGCGATTCAATCGTGATTATTTTCTTATTTATTATGTTAAAAAAATGTATATTTCAGAAAAAAAGGGAAAAACTTTAGCTACATTGTTCTACAAAGTAAAAATCAGAAAAATAATTAATATAAGGAAAGGATTTAAGTATGGAATCAGTGAAAATATGTTTTGACAATGCGGATGAAGTATGGAAATTCGTAAACACCATAAGAAAATTCGACGGCGAATACGATTTAGCCATGGGCAGCTACACAGTAGACGCCAAATCGATCCTTGGCGTATGCGCCCTGGGAACCAAAAAATCACTGGAACTAAAGCTGGTAAACCCCAAAGGAGAAGAAAACCAGCTCCTGACAGCTCTGCATGAATACATGGTAAAAAAATAACGGCAGACGGACATGATAACCATCTGCCGCTAA
>ERZ809152.609-NODE-609-length-17733-cov-3.055323_pt1 | contig 17733 bp, 21 predicted proteins | sample MGYA00520518_ERZ809152 | MGnify/ENA primary metagenome ERZ809152 (study PRJEB31570, sample SAMEA3212996) | Homo sapiens | biome: human-gut; feature: human gut; material: fecal | place: Sweden | collected 2011 ...
TGAAGGATAAAATTTATTGAGTTTTTCATTTATGATACACCTTTACTTAAAGATATTTGTTTATAAATTTTTCATTGGTTGCGCTTGGATCGTGATCTATTTCGTTTTTGTTCTCGCTGATTGTTGAAAAAAATCCTTTTACGCCCCCTCTTTGTTTGTTGTCTTCATCTGTTTTTTTTTCAATTATATTGGTGCTTTTTCTTAGATCTTTTTGCTCAGTGCATTTTTGCCTTTTTTTGGCTCTCTCTGTCATGTTCATATAAGTCTTTTTGGCTAGTTCTGTCTTGGTGTTGTTATTTATGTAATCTGTTATTTGCTCCCATGTATAATAACTTTTTGCTTCAAGTATGTTCGATAAATACATATTGAAGACAGCCTGTTTTGATTTTGAATTTGTTTCTTTTATCGTCTCGCATATTGGAGATAATAAACTATCGATCTTTTTCATTTGTTATGTTTCCTCTCTCATACCTCCTACATTGGCACAGTACTTTATTTAAATCAATTTGCTTTTCGTTAGTGTGGGTGATTATGTGGGGTGTTGTGTGGGTTGTCAATAGGTTTTGTGGTCTTTTTTGTGGGTTTAAGTGTGGGTTGTTTTGTGGGCTTCATGCTTTTGTGTGTGGGTTGTTGTGTAGGTTGTAATGTGGGCTTGTGACTTGTTCAATTGATCTTACTACAAGACACAGGCACGACAGCGATGTATACACGGAATAAATTCCGGTATAATCGACGTGCTTAGGGGGATCTCCCCCTAATACCCCAGTATATCTCTACAACCAGGTCGCTATATGGAGGTTCTACGAACCATGAAAAAACAAGACAAAGGAAAAAAGGCTGTAGCTTCCACATCAAAGGTGGAGAGAAAACATGTGATATCACTGCGATTGACTGATGAGGAATATCAGTCATTTCATGAGTATTTTACATCTCTTGAAGTCAGTCGTAGTGAGTTTTTTCGGATGGTAATACTGAATCGTCTGGATGATATTCCGACTTTGAAACAAAAACGTCCAGTTGAATACAGAGAATTACTCAGACTTTTTAATAAGTCAAGCAATAATATTAATCAGATAGCCAAAAAAATTAACACAGAATATCGCAATGGTTTTATTTCAGAAAGTACATATTTACGCTATCTTAATGTTCTTGTTAATATTCGTGATGCGTTTGTTGCAGGGATTAATAAATGTTAGTCAGAATCAGCGGTGGCAATAAGGGGGTATGCGAATACCTTGAAAAAGGTCATAAGCAAGGAAGGGAATATACCCGAGATGAAATTGACCATCGATTAGTTCTGGATGGCGATCTGGCATTGACTGAATCAGTTATTGACGCGATATCTGATAATGGTCAGGAGCGCTATATGCATATTACGTTATCCTTTTTTGAAGATGATGTTTCTGAATCAAAGTTGCATGATGTAGTCCAGGAATACAAGTCTCTCATGATGAACGCTTATCATGAAGATGAATATAATTTTTATGCGGAAGCGCATCTTCCAAAAATAAAACAGATGCCTGATCATAAAACAGGAGAAATGGTTGAGCGTAAGCCTCACATTCACATTGTTATCCCTGAAGTTAATCTGGTGACAGGAAATAAACTAAATCCTGGGGGAGTTATTAACCATTATTTGAAACATCTTGATGCCATACAGGAGCACATTAATAATAAATACAATCTTGTTTCTCCTAAAGATGGTGTCAGAGTCAGTGACCATAACCACGCTAATGTATTATCCAGGGCTAAAGGCGATTTTTACCGTGAGCGGCACAGTGAGTTTAAAACCACGGTTTTTGATGCGCTGGATACAGAGAATATCCGAACAGAGAAACAATTTTCTGATTATCTTTCCCGTTTTGGTGAGGTAAAGGAGTATAATAAGGGGAAGTCTGATCGCTACTTTGGTGTGAAGCTCGAAGGAGACTCTAAATTTACTCGACTCAAAAGCCCTTTATTTTCACGTCAGTATATCTCTGATCGAACTATACCACTTTTAAAACCCACAAAGACGCAGATTGAGAGTTATCTGAAAGAGTGGAAGAGTTCGATCAGTCATGAGATAAAACATATTCATCCGGCAGGGCAAAAAATTCGTAAAGAATATGCAGCACTTGCTGGTGAAGATAAGCAAATGTATCTGAAAAAGGTAATTAATCGTTATGACGAAAAACACAACCTTCAAAGACAGGACCGACGACAGAATAGTGACCAGTCCGGTATTAAATACAATACCGGAAAGTTTGTATCCGGTAAGACAATCGGATTGCCACGTCTGCCAGCACGCGAACTGGTTTACGGACTTCACGGAAGATCAGGTGGGAAAAGCATTAATAAATCTCAGTTGTTATTGCAGCAAAATGAATACGGTTATTTATCAACGGCTGGACGACAAAAAGTCGATCCAGATCGATATGTGCGACGGTTGCAGGATAGAGCAGGAAGAAGAGTAGTTCAGTCAGCGCTTGAATCAAATATTAAAGCGGCGATTCAGCGCAGTGATGATTTACCTTTTTTGAAACAAATTCGCACAGAAATTAATGCTGAACGTTATTTGTCCAATCTGCAAACACGCTTTAACATAGATCCATCAAAGCATACTGTCACCTATGGACAGGATGGATCTCCGCGTTTCAGAGTTGGCAATCGAAATATGAATGCCAGTGATTTTTTAACTAAACATCTGAATCTTGAATGGGATGAGGCAAAAGAGGTATTACTTGATATCTGGCAGGATCAGAAAGATAACAAACCTTTTGATGCTGTTATTACCCGTGTAAATCTTACGCGTCAACAGGCAAAAGAAAGATTTATTTGTTTAAATGAACATAAAGGTTGGGTAAATAATGAGATTAAATATAAGCATAATGATAATATAGCTAATTACAGGGCAGAACTCAGAGGGCTTCTGGCGATAAGAAACAAGCAGGAACGGGAGGTTGCTAGAGGGTACATTATATTTAAAAAGCTGGAAAGAGAGCGTGAAATAAACTCAATTCGAAAGGCATGTTTTCGCGAAATAAACTCATACTATCACCGTTGGAATCCAGACAGGAGATATGATATGGCTTTAGGTGATTCTTTAAAAAAGATAATCCGTAATCCGGTTGATGGAAACAGCATTTCTTCCGGTAATGAAAAGGAAGTTTTCAGCGTAGTTAAGCGAGTACAGCAATCCCAGCAAGTTCAGGATTATGTAAAACGTGAACTAACCGATCTTGTTCCTCATAAGGTCAGCCCAAAAGAAACGCGTTACCTTGATCCGAAGACAACACAGACTGTTTTCACTGATAAAGGAAATCATGTTCGTGTAAATGGTGAAATTACCCAGGATAAAGCTGAAGCAGCCCTTCTTTATGCAAAAGAGAAATTTGGTGGGATGCTGAAACTCAATGGCTCGGAAGAATTTAAGGTAGCCTGTGCAATGGCGGCAGCTGAGAAGGGGATGAATGTTATTCTGCGACCTGAAAAATATCATGAAATGATGCAGGTCCGCCTCCAGGAACTGAAAGCTGAACATGGACATGAAAACAGCGTCGAGGCAGAGCGTCAGCAACAAGTCGCCGGACAGAAACCAGAACAGGAGCAGGAAAAGAGAGCAGAGCAGGTTAATTCAGTCGAGAAAGACACCCAGGCTAAGGAAAGAACGCCCGAAGTAGCGGAATCTGTACGTAATGATGATAAATCGCGTGATGCAGTGCCGGAACAGCCTGTTAAGTCAGAAACTGTTTCTCAAAAATCCACGTCTGAAACATCCGTGGTACAGGAAGCGGAAAAACAGGAGTCTGTGCAGCAGAACGTTTCGGCTCATTCTGAAGAACGCGAGCAGCAGCCACAAGAAGCGCAGCAACAGAAGCCGGTAACAGAGAAAGACGTGACTACTGGTCAGGATAAACAGACCGGAGATGAGCAAAGCAAATCCGCGTTAGCCACTGAAAATCCTCATCAGCAAAATAACGCATCGCTACAGCAGCTACAGGAAGAGGCAAAAGTTATTGCCAGCCAGCACCAGGAAGCCCAGCGTTTACTGAATGAAGCTGTAGAAAATGGTGCGCCGAAAGAAGAGGTTGATCTGCTTTCGAAAGGGGTTAACAGTATTTCGGCTCGTGCTCAGACGATTAATGAACAGATTAAAGCCTTTGAGGAACAACAAGGGCAGAAAAAAGCTAAATCAGTCGAGGAAAAAAACGAGAATACTACAGAAAAGAAAAAGCGGACTGTCAATAGTGAAAAAGCGATGGAAAGAGAAATTGAGCGAATTTCTAAGCAACTGGCGAAGGAAATGAATATTGACAAACAAACAGTCAAAGATACGCTCAAATTCATACGTTTTGAGGATGTAAACGATCTCAAGGCAGCAATGAAAAACCCTGAAACGGTAGAGGCCGTGAAGCGTGAAATAGTGAGTTATGACAACGCTTTGAAAAATGAGCGTGAACGGGAAAGAAACAGGGATAACACGCGGTCCCGTTAATCAAAAACAAAAAAGCCCGACTGGTAATCGGGCTTTTTTGTTTTCCGGCCTTGAGTTGGTGGCTCCGACCGGAGGATGACTCTCAATATCCAACGTTTGTATAGTAAGTCAGATACACTGCTATGTCAAAAGCCTGCTTATCTGGTTATACTTCGGAGGTTTGTTGGGTGATGTTTGGGATTTCTGCTTTTGCTCCGCTGGCTGCGGTATGAATGAATCTAAAGCCCTGGCTGAATAAACAGGTGGTGCTGTATTCAGTGCTCTGGCAGGAGTGGGACTCTCAATATCCAACAGATAACGAGAGCCGTTGTGACAGGCAATGTATGAGTAAGCAATGGTGTCTCTACTCCATTGATGGAGAAACGGATGATTAACCTGTTAATCATCGTTCTCAGAGCCGTCGTCGCCGTTGCAAACGCGCTGATTGCGGTTCTGGAACTGATTCGCCAGTTCATTGATTGATGACAGCGGAAACGTAACTAAGGGCAGGGGTTAACCACCTCTGCCCTTTAATAATGATATCAGTTTTTCCTTTCAATTTTTTTGTTGCGGTCGCTGATAATCAGCGTGTTGGCCAGCTGCCCGATGCGTTACCGGCGCAAAGCTGATTTGTTGTTTTACAGTGAGTTAGGTTGTTTGCTGTGCGAAAAATATCGGTGAGTATTTTTGATAGAGTCATTAACGGCGGTGCGCTACGTGAAATCTGCGATTTTTCGGAGAGGTTTACCGGAGAGAATTGACGGGAGAACGGGCAGAAGAAAAGCCGCTGCCGCGCCCCGTTTTTATCGGAAGTAAATATTATAATTAGTAATTAAGACAATAACCAACAACAAAAGCGGAAACACATTTTTAATGGGTGCTGCTGCGTTCGCAAGCCCCATTGTACTTACAAAACTGAATGCAGCCAGTAATACTGAAAACATCACGAAAAAACACATCTCAATAATATTACCAGAATGAGATATCATGGGGAAAAATATTCCGGCAGAGTTAACCAGGGAAGACACAAGAGTTAAAACGACAAAGAAATTGTTAACAGGGAAAACAGTGTCGTTTTTAGTAATTGTGCTATCTTTATTCTTCTTTAAAATAAAAAATTTCATTTACCCCCCTAAGGCAACGTCTAATAATCTATGTTATGCTCATCAATGAATGCACGTAGATGTTCTAACTCTTCCTCTTGCATCTGGCATAGATGATAAAGATTATCACATTTCGTGCGATATTCAGAGCATTCAGAAAGAAGACTGGCTGTTTTTAAGGACAAATGTAACATCAGGATTATCACTAAAAAAACTAATACACTAACAGAGAAAAGCAACCAATCATTCACCATAAAGTCTGTACTCCCCACGCTGAGAAACGAAACATGAGAATTATCACCAAAACTAAACACTCAACCAGCAGTAGAGCCGGAAGCAACATTATAAACGGATGTACGGAGTTACGTGACGTAAATTTCAAATGATAACGCCCTCCAGAGAAAAGGAGGGCTGTAAAATCATTTCTCTATGAGAAACTCATCAAGGGAGCGACCGCCAGCCAGTGCTTCAGCAATCGGTTTTGGCGCACGTCCACGACCAGACCAGTATTTAGTTTCACCATTTTCTTCAAACTGATACTTGGGAGGCGCTTTGGGTAACGTTTTTTTACGTGTTTTTGGCGCATCTTCGGTAATGCCAAGCAGTTCTTCCGGTGAGAAACCCTCTCCGGCGATTAACTGAAGCAGTTCCTGACGTTTCCGTTCACGCTCAGCTCGTTCAGCCGCTTCACGTTCAGCATCTTCACGACGTTCTTCAATAACAGCGTTGAGCTTTTCCTGCATTTCGAGCAACTGCTCAAAATCAACCTCACGGGCAAACACACGCAATGAACGAATATTCATCATAGTCCTGCTGATGATGCCGTATTCATCTTCTTTAGTCAGTTCGCTCATATCATTAATCCTCTTGTTTAGTGAACGTACTTCCAGACACCGGAAGGAACCTTATCATAAAGTTTATTCATAACCAGTTCTGCGCGACGATGATCTGCGGCAGAATAAAATGCCTCTGATTCTGATAAAGGCAGTTTGTAACGGTTAATATCAATAACTTTTTCAAGAGTATCTCTTGATGTACATTTTCTTAACTGAAAAAGCCATTCCTGCTTTGTTTTCACTTCTTAACCCTTGCCGGAAAACCCAGCTTCCCTGTTTTCTTATCTTCAAGTACAAGAACTGTATCATACGTTCCACCGCTTTTCTTTTTAAATCCCTTAATCAAATCGGTTTTTCCTGATTTAACCAGTTTTTCGGCCTGTGCCTGGGTGATTTTCTTTCCAGAAAACTCATTCCAGATTTTAAATTCACATCCTGTACAGAAATAACCTTTTGGCCTGACAGCAATCTGCTTACCACACGAGGGGCAGGGAGCATTCAGGCGTTGAGATTGGCCTGCTGGCGCTGCTGCTTCAATCTTCATCTCGCCCAGGTCAACATCACAACCGTCAGGTCGCCATTTTCTATGGCTGCCTGCTTTTCAGACCATAATGCTGTCATATCAGGATTAACCGCTATACCAGGCAGGGCATCAATAAGCGCATATCCGGTATCAGTAGGAATAAGTTTCCCTTTTTCCAGCGTGATATAGTTTCTTTTCTTCAGCGTTTCCAGAATGGCTGCGCGGGTAGCTGGCGTACCAATGCCACCATGTTCATCTTTTTTGTCTTTATCTTTATCCTTCAGCAATTTTTTAATCGTTGGATCAGTGACAAAATCCGCGACACGAACAAGCGCAGCAAGCAAGGAGGCTTCGGTGAATAACGGCGGCGGTGTTGTTTTCTTCTCATTAACAACAATTTCTTTTGTCGTCAGTGTTTCTCCTGTGCGAATTTTACAGAGCAGTTCAAAAGCGGAATCATCATTATCTTCTGATTCACCGTCGTCTGTGGTTTCCGCGCCAAGAAACGCCTCAAATCCGCTGTCAGTTGTTTTTCTGGCACGGGCATAGAACGACTCATCACCACACTGAATGGCAACCGATACTTCCTGATATGCTTTTTCAGGCATGAACTGAACAAGATAGTGTTGTGCGATCGCCAGGTAAACATTGCGCTCGTCGGTGCTGAGTGCGTTAACATCAGGCACACTGGCGGTCGGGATTATCGCAGTATGCGCAGTCACCTTTGCACTGTTAAACGCTTTGCTTTTACGTGCAGAATCAATATCCAGCGACTGAGGAAAGACTGATTTCAGGGCATCGATAACCTGCGGCGCTTCGCTGAATTGTTCATCAGAAAGATATGAGCAATCAGAGCGGTTATAAGTAATTGCTTTATATTTTTCGCGTAGTTGTTGCGTAATATCCAGCGTTTTTTGTGCCGTCATTTTGAACTTCTTGTTCATGTATTGCTGGAGTCTGACCAGGTTAAACGGCAACGGCGCAGCCGTTTTTTTATCATCAGTTGCTGCCGCTTCAACTGTAGCCGGTTTTCCTGCAAGAGATGCTGCCGTTCCGTCTGCCCACGCTTTATCAAGTAATTTACGGTCTGTCAGCGGAGCAAATTCCCCTGGCTTCCAGTTCACCCTGATAACATCAGCACCACGTTGAAAGACTCCGGTCATGGTGTAGTAAAAACTGGATTTATGGTTCTGGTTAGCGCGGGTACGATTCACAATCAGGCCAAGAATGGGGGTCTGGACGCGTCCTACTGAAAGTGTACCTTTGTATCCTCTGGCCTGTGCCGGAATGGTGTAAGCACGCGTCATAGAGAAGCCATAGACGGCATCGGCAACTGAACGCGCCAGCGCCTTAAGGTAAAGCCCTCTGAAGTCACGATTATCTTTCAGGTTTGCCAGTGCTTTTTTCACTGCCGGAAGCGTGTTGTCGTTAATCAGAACGCGCTTAACGGGTTTTGTGTTCCCCGCATATTCCAGAACTTCATCAACAAGTAGCTGACCTTCTTCATCAGGGTCGCCAGCGTGAACAATTTCAGTCACGTCTCCACGTCTGATAAGCTCAAGAATCGTTTTAACCTGTTTTGCGGCACTTTCTACTGGCTGATATTTGACGGGGTAAAGACGTAAAGGGAGTGTTTCAACTTTCCAGGCTTTGTAATCAGGATTATAGTTTTCCGGTGGCTGTGATTCGATAATATGACCAAAGCAGTTAGTCACAATGGCATTATCACTTTCAAACCAGCCATCATGGCGGGTAAAATTGTCACCAAGCGCCTTAACAATATCATTTGCTACTGCGGGTTTTTCTGCGATAAAAAGTCTCATTTTATTATCCTTTACATTGAATTAATCTGTTTGCACAACGAATAGCACGTTCTTCTGATACAGCCTGTTGCCAGTTATCTTCACTTACAGGTTGTCTGAATCTGCGCTCACAGCCATTAAAGGCAAAAATTCCCTCACGGTTAAGTATATTAGTTGCAATATCCCACTCTTTAATTCTCAAAAAAGCTGTTACAGCAAAACCAGAATACGAAGCAATTTTAGAAATAATGCATTCATCAGCTTTTATTAATGCGGCAAAAGGAACTATCTTTTGATGATCACACGAAATCAGAGGGAGTGTGTGAATATCATAATAAGCTATTGAATGACAATCCATACGGGTATCATCAATAGCTGCCAGCCAGAATCCTGTCTGGTCTTTTATTTTCCTACTAATATCTGAATCTGAAACACCAGGATTTAATAAATATCCACCATAACAGACATGGAAGGGGTGAGCAGATTCATCAATATCAGGAAGTTCTTTTACCGGATTTTCTTTCCAGTCCTTCAGAACACCAAATTCAAGAGCATCCAGCAAAAACTTTCGTTCAAATACATCAAACAATGCATATTGCATAATAACCCTCAAAAAGTATCTGATTTATATAACTAATGCACTTTCAAGAGATGGTTGTCTTTTGAATAAAGAGAAGTCAGTGTTTAATCGGTCAGACTCAATCGTGTGAAGTAAAAGCGTTTCTTCCCTGAATAAGAGAAAATCCCCCCAACTGAACTCTTCCCACACATCATGACTGTTTTCACCAGGATTCTTTAATAAGGACTCCATTCTGGCCTGGATTCTGGCTGGCGGCTTATTCTCATAAGCTGGATGTACCCTGTCACTCCACTTATCAAAAGGAATATTTAAAAGCATTTCCTGTGACACCATATCAAACTCATCATCTTCTATTAAAGTATTAACCTGATGATATATTTCCCCCATATCTTCAATATCCCAGGTGTATTGGGTTGTAAACCATCTTAATTTTTTTATCTGTTTTCAAGATAAGACCATTAACTGATTTTCTGCCTTTTCTCATTCCAACCCATACACATTTATTAGGCCACGGCCTCCCCACAGACAATGATTCACCATCAATTATTAAATCAAGTTCTGGTATGGAGATGGATTTAAGAGTGCATTTATTCGCCATGCGATGAAAAAGTTTAGGGACAATATGCAGGTACATATCTATTTCCTTTATCTTTATTGTTAAAGTCTGATGCAAGAGTTACAAATCGGATTTCTCTGTTTTTAGTAATTTCCATACCACCACCCATTTTCTTTTTTCTCCAGTTCAATAATAATTCTGTCTTCGTGAAGGTTTTCATGAAAAATATATTCGAAAACTTTAGTAAGAGAAAAACAACCACGACTCATTTTATGGCCTTCTGGTGAATTGGTTGTTTTTAATCTTATTTTATTGTGTTCAGGGTTTAACTCTATGGTAATGAATGTATCGTCGCCTCTTACCGTCTTGGAAAGATAACAATTTACAATACCGTTTCTTCTCTTTTCTTTTCGTAGTACAAGACGTGGTGAATTACTTCGCTCCATAAATTCACGTTGCCTGTTTATTTTTATAAAGCTCATTATGGTTCCTTCAGTTTTGACAGAGTGACGTCAAATATTTTCTTTGAAAAAGTAAAAATGAGTCATTATCCGTGTTAACCAGAAAAAAGACTGCCATAACGTTGCATAATCATATTTAAGGTTGCCTGGTTAACAGCCGAACCTGAACAGGTATAAAGAAAATTCTGTCTTGCGCCGTAGGTTGCACCGGGATTATAAAAAGGAGTGTAGACGCGGATGTTAAAGAATCTCTGATTCACCGGAATACAACCAGGTTGTGGTGCTCCCTGTACTTTTTCAGCCATACAGACAAGCACTTCACAAGGATCTCCGGCTGCGGATAGTCCTTTTATTTTGGCACTGGCAGGTAGTATGAAAGTAAGCGCAGAAAGTAGTGTGACTGATATGAGTAAACGAGGTTTCATATTTATATCTCCGTGAGGAAGCCCACAGACAGGCTTTTTGAACAATTGCTTTGATTTTGTCAGTCTTCGACCAGAAACAACCGAGTGGCTGTAAGTTCCGTGCAATTGGGCTTAGCAGGGGGCGCGAGCGCAGTTCCAGAGAATATTGGATTCAGTACCCGCTGGCGGGGCTTCGGCGGATAAGCCGCATAGCCATATTGAGCTACAGAGTGCCGCCTTCCATGCCGCTTAAAGCGGCATCATGGTTAATCACCACCACCATCACCAGGAAAATATTCCTTATCATCATCAAAATCATTTTTATCAAAAGCAGGTTGCGTCGCTTTCCACGCTTCCTCCCTTTCCCGCTGGAGCATTAACTGACGAACCACTTCATCCTGTGGAATATCAAGTACAGGTGTGTCTATGATATTTTTTCGGGAATATTTTCTTGCGTTAACAAAAAAAGACTCATTGTTTTGATCGAAACTGACAATTTTATGTGCAATAAACGGGCGACAAAACTCACTCATTACGATTTGTGGTAAAGAAAAACTTGTTTTCTTTCCTTTGACTTTAAATTTCTGGTCCCGTAAATCAGTAATTTCTTGCGGTAGCATAACAGCCCGTTTTTCAATAATTTTATTGCGGGTTGTACTAGGGTTTTTCCCTGTTGTCCGGCTTATTTGAGTGCGGACAAAATCATAATACCCGATTGTTTCTGATACGTCTTTTACACTTTCATCCACTTTTTTAGGTGGATAGAAAATTTCAACCGCACAGTTTTTCAGAATAGTGTTTCCCCCCATTTTCCCGTAACCATGTTTTTCATCAAATAACTGCTCCCTGTTTTGCAGAATAAACACAAAACGCAGGTTATAGCCCGCCGTGAATGCCAGGGACACCTGAACCACGTCGAGGCGGCCCATTGACGTAAACTCGTCCAGCATGAGTGTGCACTGATATTTCAGTGTTGCGTCATGTTCTGGCAGAGTACGCACGTTCTCATTAAGCAGTTGTGAAAAAAACAGGTTAGTCAGACGCTGATATTGCTTTAATGCACCAGGAGAAATGCCGTAGTAAATTGTCATTTTTTTACGGCGCACATCACGCATATCAAAATCGTTATCTTCCGTAGCCGCAGCAACGACAGGGTTGGCGAACATTGACATGGTGCGGTTAAAGTCGAGCATGATGCTTTCCTGTTGCTCGGGTTCTTTGGCTGCGAACTGGCGGAACAGGCGGATGGTGTCATCACTTAACGGATAGGTGGAGGGCGTTTTGCCCTGTTTCTCCTCTTCCGGTAAAGCATGGTACGCCTTCCAGCGTTCAGTGAGAACTTCATTACCCCGACTTCTGATCTCGTTCAGCATCCATTTTGCCAGGCTTGAGCCATCAGCCGGAATACTCAGTTTCATCACCGAGTTCATATTAACTTTAAATTTGCCCTCGAGTTCAGTATCGAGTAACCACAGAACCAGACTGATAAAGACGTTTTTACTGGATTCCACCCAGGTGTCGTTTTCACCTCCGGTCATCGGAAACAGGATCACCGCGATTTTTTCCAGGTCGCCAAAGCGATATACAGGATCACGGCGAATATAGTAAAGGGGATTGTAGCGGTGAGTTGTCAGTACTGTTTCACCGCTGATTTCTCGTGCGTAGCCGTCAGGGCTGAAGAGATAGACTTCCTGGTTTAACACATTTTTCCGGTATCCCGCCGTCTCAAGAAAGTTTTCCAGTTTGATATCCAGGAATACCATCGAGTCGGTATACCAGATGCCGTTAGGGATAACGATCCCGACGCCCTTACCGCTTCGTGTCGGGGCGTACAGCATCAGAAACTGCTGACCGCTGTATTGCAGATAGCGTGATTTAAAACGTCCTTTATGTTCAGGCATTTTTCCTATGAGCAGTGACGGGTATTTCTTATTTTTCAGTTCTTTTTCGTCGGGAAAAAAACCGCTGTCTGCCAGGTCACGATCATTTGCCAGCCTGGCGTTACCGTGCACCGTTTTTTTCTCCCGAACGGCGACAAACATCACGACAGTCAGGATGAGTGCAATCAGGAACGGAAGCAGAGTCCCCGCAAGTCCTGCAAACAGGTATTTTTTGAGGGATGGTTGCCAGCCATAATAGGCCAGCGTGGATAAGTACGTACTCCATTGCAGGTTGTCAGTCGGTAGTGAGGCGATTTTCACCAGTATAAAACTTCCCAGCCAGCCGGAGGCTGTCAGGGCCATCAGCCAGACTATAAGTACAGGCAGGACAAGTTTCTTTTTCTTCATCAGCTTTTCCGTTGTCGTGAGGTTTTTCACCGGAGAGTTGCACCCGTAGCTCGCTGGCGCTCACACGCGCAGTACAGCGCCCCGTCCAGGGAAACCCTGGACGGCGTAAACTCGCTGGCGCGAGCGCTAACTGCGGCATTCTGCGGCGCAAATCAGCGTCATCGTTGTCTGTGAGTCAGTCGGGCTTAGCAGGGCGGGAGGGTGTTCCCTGGTTCCGGTTGATAACAGTAGCGGCGTTGCCGCGCTTCGGGGCGATGTGGCTCCTGTGCTACCCTGGAGTTTTCGTTCGCCCCTTCTGTCTGCTGGCGCAGACGAAAACATCATGCTGCCAGTAGTTGATTTTTCTCCATCGGGTTGTAGTAGATCTCCGTCATATGGGTATGTCTGAAGAACACCACAATATCGATGGAGGTTTTGATGGTTTTCAGTATGAAGCTGTGGTCCAGGGTAAGCCCCACTGTGGACTGTTTGACAATCGACGCAAGACGGGAAATGGCGTCTAAGGCACTGTTGGCGTGAATGGTTGTCACGCTGCCTTCGTGTCCTGTATTCAGTGCTTCCAGGTAACTCCATGCCTCATCACCACGTAATTCTGCCAGAAAGATATGATCCGGTTTCATACGCATTGCCGCTTCAATCAGGTATCGGGGCTGTACGCCGCCTTGCTTATAGAACAGATGGACGTGATTACGATGGTTTGGCAGCGTCATCTCGTGCACATCTTCAATGGTGATAATGCGGCGATCACGGGGAAACAGGTCTGCAATGGTTTTTGCAATGGTGGTTTTTCCTGATCCCGTACCACCCACAACCAGAATATTCATTCTGGCGGCCACAGCAGCTTCTAAAAAACTGATCCAGGTTCTGGGGGCACACCTGGTGTTATCGAGAAGGTCAAGCAGTTTTTGTTGTGAGGCACTCAGAGTGCTCAGGTTTGCCTGATTCACAATGCGAACATTGCTGAACCGGTTGCTGCTAACGTAATCCTCCAGAGTGAAGCGCCTCAGGGAAGGTTTACGTATGGTGAATGAGATACATCTCTCTTCACAGGCCGGAGGCATGATAATCTGCATACGCTCACCACCAGGCATAACCAGCGACTTGATAGGGTGCAGGGCATCAAGGGGTTCTGCGCTGTTGTTGTATTTGTTGATTGCAATAGAGAGATCAAGCAGATCACTGTATGAAGCCCCTGGCGCTTCATGGTATTCCCAGCCGTTAACGCCTTCGGTAATAATTTCAAACGGGCGGTTTACGATAATTTCCGTAAGCCCCTCAGCCTGAAGAAAGGGGCGTACGCCTGTACTTTCAAGAAACATGTTGATTGTTTCCATCAGCGGACCTTATATACAGAAGAAAAATCAATGTTGCGTGGCACAATGACAGTCAGCATTTCGCCCTGATTCACGTAACCTGTTGGCGGAATGTTGATTGAATTATCAAGCGTGGTTTTCGCCAGTTCACTGGACGTTCCGGTGGTATTGTTCATAGTGAAGTCGCTGTTGTTTTCGCGGGAAAGACGTGAGGTTCCGGCAGCCAGAGTGTCTTCAATGAGAGAAAGCATTAATGCGCCACCAAAGCGCTCCCAGAAATGTGTATCCACCCACGCCGGAAGCCCCGACGCGCCGAGGCTGTCAGCACCGAGAGCATTAATCCGCACTCTGACATTGCGGTCCTTAACCATTGTCCAGTTGACAAACACGCGTGCCATTCCCTGTGTAATGGCTTTTGTCTGTTCTCCCTGGAGTTGTGCGCCAGCACGGATTAATACCGTTTTCCCGTCATCCGAGATCACATCTTTGGTTAACTGGCAGAGCGTTACACCAGGATATGTGGTGACAAGCATTGTTTTCAGGACGCACGGAAAAGTTGTTCCAGCCGAAAGCAGAAAGCGACGATTTTTTATGCGGGATACAGAGCCATCAGCAAAGTCAGCACCCTGTAAAAAATCACCATCACCAGAAACATTTGTGTTGTCTGACGCTGGCGTAGCGCCTGCCGTTTTTTGACCGGAACTTCCAGGCTGTGACTGTGTGATCCGGCTGTCATCAACCATTACGCTTCCCATCAGACGACGCTGTTCTGGTGTGGGTGGGGCATCGCCATTACTTTGTGTATATCCGGTATCAGCTTCGTTTTCTGCTGGCAGAGTGACACCTTTATTTTCCTTGTTTTCCGGTGGTGCTTCTTCCCTGGCTTGTTCCTCTTCTGAATTAACGTTGTTTTTGACTTCCTCTATGCTTCTGGCGACGCTTTCTTTCAGGTCATCAAGATTTTTTGCCTGGGTATTTTGTGCATAGACCTCTGCCTGTGCTTTTGTGGTCGCAGTTTCGGTAGTTTCTTCCTCTCCCGAGGATGAAAACACCTTTGATAAAACGGCTGTCAGAATGACTACGGTAACAAAAGCAAAACCTGCAAGTATAAGGACCGCTTTTGCCTTTTTGTTTCCCTGTTTTTTACCGGAGTGGATGAAATTCCGGTTTTGTGCGTCGGTATCCGCCTCCTGCGTGTCAATTTTATCGAGTTTTTCAATCACAATATCGTTGTTATTTTTCATCGTTATTAATCTCCACTCTGGTTTCGCCAGTCAGTGTTCCGCTGGCGTTCCAGGCTCGCGGTATATGACGGTTTGTTGTGACTTCCATCACCTCACCTCCGAGACGCAGTACAAAAGCTGGCGAAATTTCGTGCACAACCATGATGTTTTTATCCATATGGTAATTAACCAGTTGCTCCTTACCGTCCGGTAAGATCCTGAACACAACCGGAAGGTCAGCTGCGCCAGTCCAGCGGAAACAGGTCAGACGACCGTTATCCCAGATGGCTTCAGGTTTAATTTTCCTGCTACCACGCACCTCATAACGACCGTTTACAATATTCCCTTCAGTACAGGGCGCGACAACACGACTCCGGCCCGTCATGACATTGGGTTTCACGGGTTCCGGCGGTTTCGGATAGATGTATCGCAATAAATAGGTCGGGTTCTGGTCGGTACTGACTAACTGGATGGAGTAGATCCGTTTGTTTGTCACAATTGCGATATTGGTATCAGGTTCTGCTGCTTTGGGACGCAGAAAAATAGTGTTACCCCTGACAGCCGGATCCCAGGCTTCAGGATCACCAATAGCAAGACCAGTATCTTCGCTCTTGATGATTTCTCCCTCTTCAAGCTCGATAAGGGTTACTTCTCCCGCTTTTGTTTTGACAATGGTTACGTCATTGGGGTTATAGACGATTTGTTGTACGCGTCTGTCAAAACCTGCGGACGCTGGCGTTTTTGCAGCATGACAGGTCATGGTGATACCGGATATGACCAGGGATAAAAGGAGTTTTCGCATCATCATTTCACCACCTCTGGATCAACACGGTATGAGAGCACATCCAGCCCGAACGGGTTTATCTGGCGCTCAGCTTCAGTCGCGATCTTGTCTTTTAGCCATACAAATTTGATGGTGGCAATCCATTGTGTTGGCGTGTATCCAGGTGCGGGTTTGCCATCGGGATCGGTGATTGCTTTAACAAAACGTCCCTGTACCGTGTTTTCATCCAGAAAGGTGATGGACTGCACGCGAACAAGAATTTTGTAGCTTTTCTTCAGCTTATACAGCGGAGATAACGGGCCGTGAATCATGTTGTTGTATTCGGCGAATACCTGGGAGGAAGACATCAGTTCAACGGTATTCAGCATGTTCTGAATTGTGTACCATTCGTAACCTTCGCGGTTCTCCAGATAGCGCGTGAGGAAATAGCGGCTTACCGCCTCGTCATATGTACCGGAATCCTGACTGAACGGGGTGATCACATCCGTGTAGCCCGTTGTTTTATCTACCCGTAACAGAAACGGTTCTGTTGTTTTCAGCGGGGCCATGACTGCGAGGGCAACCGCCATTGCAGCCGCAGAAGCGGACGAAAAGAAAAGCGCAAAACGCGTGATCCGCAGTGAGCGCTTCAGTTCGTTATCACGATCACGCGCAAATTCTTTTGCTGCGTCCAGTACGTTTTTTTCAATTTTTTTATCGGTTTCTTTTTGAGCGGGTGTTTTACGTGCTTCCGCTTTGGATCTTTTAAAATATTCTTTCAAACCCATTATTTATATCCCTTCATAATGTTATCGACGCTGGTATATAATGGCTCCCATTTTCCTGTAGCTTCAGGTGCTTCAGGGGGATTCGTTGCGGTACATGCAGAAAGAAATAAGCAGACAACTGCCGGAATGATATATTTATACATAAAACATACCTTTTAAGCCGGATAAATAAGAGATATTGATTGAGTAAAGAGGGGGAATTATCCGGCCTTGATGTTTCCACCAAAGCGGGAAGATAAATAATCTTTTGCTGCGGCAGCATATTCACTGTTACGCGCCCGTGCATCCTGTGCTGTTTTATTAAAGCCAAGCCCAAGCTGATTTCGTGTGCTGTTGCCAGCCCCACGCAGAGATTTTATAACATCTCCGGTAGCGCTTGTCAGACCGTTAATACCCACACCGCCTGTTAATGTACTTATCAGCGTTGATATTTGAGCAAGGAGGAATTTACCAATCAGGAATACAACCGCAACACAAAGGACGCTCCAGATATTTTTAGTAATATCATCGCTGTTTGTATTGATATAGTTATTAATATACTGAATCAGAACCTTGAACAGACAGGCATAGGCAATATTGAGAAATATATAGTTAAAACATGATCCCACCCACGCTGTAAACATATTGCGCGTGGTAG
>ERZ809152.621-NODE-621-length-17512-cov-4.281778_pt1 | contig 17512 bp, 24 predicted proteins | sample MGYA00520518_ERZ809152 | MGnify/ENA primary metagenome ERZ809152 (study PRJEB31570, sample SAMEA3212996) | Homo sapiens | biome: human-gut; feature: human gut; material: fecal | place: Sweden | collected 2011 ...
TGCAGCCGAGTTCAGCGGCCTGGTGTTCACCGCCACCATCGCAGATGGCAGGGCGCACGCCCCACGCGGTATCGTACTGACCGAGGCAAAAGTAAAAAGAGACAGGTTTCAAGCCGCACCGCAAAACGGTAGACGCCGCAAGGCTTTTTCACCGTTCAAGGGCCTCCATTCCGTGGAAAGGAAGCGGAAACGGAATTTTTTGCCAACGGGTGAAGTGCGCCCATCTGAACACGATACCGACTTTTAAGAAGATCTACATCTATGGCTACTATTCAAAGCAAAGGGATATTCCTCACCCTTGTCGCACAGCTTGACAAGCTGGCGCGGCATAACCGTCAAGGCAGCTTTCGTACCAAGGCGCGCTACTATGAAGCGATGAAACGATTCTGCGATTACCTTGCTGCAGAGTACCATCTGCAAAAGCTGGAGAACATCAGTGGCAAGCATTTGGTAAGCTATGTGCTGTATTTACAGGATACTGGCAAGTCTGCCAGTACCGTGAAAACCGACCTTGCCGCCATTCGGTTTTTCCACGATAAAATGTCCCGCCCGAAGTACACTCTGCCAACAAACAGCGAGTTAGGCGTCGAGCTGGAGCGCCGCCTGTTCGGGCAGCTTGACCGCACTTGGAGTGGGCCGGAGTTCAACCGTCTGCTCGGCAAGGCGATGGCCGAAAACCGTGATGACTTCATTCTTGCCCTCTACCTTGGGCGCTATGCAGGATTTCGTATCCACGAGTGCTTCCGCATAGACACAGCGGCAGCGGAACTGGCATTGCAAGAAAACGCCCTCACTGTAAAGGGCAAGGGCGGCAAGGTGCGTATCGTTCCCATTGAGGATGAGCGTATTCTCATGATGCTCCGTAAGCTGCTGGCCCGAACTGAGCGCGGTCACAAGCTGCTGGTGCCGGACGATGTTCCCACCGACCGCGCCATCAACGCTTTAGAGCTGTTCATCTACCGCTACCGCAACGAGGTCAGCGACGAGGGCTCCGACCGCCGTTTGACCTTCCACGGGCTTCGGCGCACTTTCGCCGTTGCCTCTATCAAGAGCGGTGACGACATTAAGACCGTGCAAGAAAGCCTCGGTCACGCCACTGCGGCGTTTACATTGGATGTTTACGGACACGTTACGAAGCAGATGAAACAGGACAGTGCTGTCCGTATGGAACAGTTTATTAAGAGTGTTTCGGGTGTCTGAGGGACAATAAGGCTAAAATCCGTTTCAGGGCAATAAAAAAACCTTGAAGTCATTGAAGCTTCAAGGCTTTTCTCTGGTGCGCGGTACAGGACTCGAAAGAGGTTCTTTATATTCGCTTTCTTTTCGCAGTCTCCGTGTTGCTTGATATTTCTTAATTTTCTTCATTTTGTATTTCATGTCATTTGACGATTTTTGTTTTTTTCTGTCTTTTCGTGGAACAAACGTGGAACAAAAAGCGCCCGAAATTACTACCTTTTTCTGTCTCAGAAGCGAGGCACAAATTGGTAGCGATTCGGGCGCTTTATACTGTCCCCATTATAGGAGTGCAGATTTAGGTAGTAACAAGTCAGCTTTTGCTGTCTGGGTGTTTTGTGCTTAGACAGTCAGCGCATCGTCGCAAGCTTGCGGATCAAGTCATCGCCGTACTGATACGCCGAGAGGTAATCCATCGTGCCGTCCGTCAACCCCGCGCGCTTCTGAAGCTGCGCGCGGTAATCGGGCGCCGTCAGCTTGCCGTGGAATTCCTTTTCCCACTTGCCCGCGTTCTCCTTGCCGGACCAGTACGCGGGGCACAGCTTGCCCGTCACGTCGAAATGGCGAATGACGTTGCTCGCGGGGATGTTGTACTTCTTCATCAGCTCACGCGTCAGCGCAAGCGCACGCTCCACGGCGCGCGCGTCCGGCGCGTAAACGCCGTCCTTCTTCGCGTCGCAGATTTCAATGCTGATGCTGTTTGCGTTCAGGCAGCGCCCGTGCAGCGTCCCGCCGCCCGTCTGCGGACAGGACGGGTACTTGTTCCCGCCGACCGCCCACGCAACGCGCAGATCGTCCACGCTCTGGATGACCTCCTTCGCGTCAACGAAGTAGTGCGCGCTGGTCTTCACGACGTTTCCCGCGTAATACTTGGCGTTGTTCATCGCCGTGTCGCCGTCGTTGCCGGTGTAGTGGATCACGATGTAGTGGATGCTGCTCGCCGCGCGCGTGCCGCCGACGTTCCCGGCGTTGGCCGGATATTTGCGGATATTCACACCGCTCACTCTCCCTTCGCGCTGCCCGCGGCGTTCTGTGTACCGAAGTAGAACGCGATCACCATGAGGTACACGGTGTTAAACTCCTGCGTGACCGCGCCGCGCACCGTCAGGATGCAGAATGTCGCCGTCAGCGCAATCGTCACGAGCGACTTTACGCTCAAAAGGTTCGCAAATCTCTTGTTCAGTAATTCGTTATTCATAGTGTCGTTTCGTCCTTTCTGAAAATCTTGATGCCTGCCACAACGACAAGCTCTGTTGTCCATGCCTTGAACCATCGTTCCGTCAGCACATCCGGCGGCGGCACGCCGAGCGCCGTCATGATAAGCGACGCCACGGTGTACCACGTCAGGCTGAAAATGGCGATGGATATGTACCTGTCCCGCTTTTTCATCTTGCCCCAGCAGGCTTTCAGCGCTTTCATGCTGCCGCCCCGCTGTCGAGGATCGAGTGGATCCCGCACTCGGCCAAAAATTCTTTTTGCTTGTGCTTCACTTCGGCGGCGTAGTCCAGTGCGGCGTGCATGTCCCCGTTACAGTGCGCGTCCGGAATACGCTGCATCGCCTTCGCCGTTGCCTCGCCCAGCGCGATAGCCGCCCAGCTGCCCTCGATGAGCTTGAGCATCAGCTGCTCCTGCATCTTCTGCTGCTCGGCGGCCTTTTCACGCTCCTTCTTGTCGCGCCGACGGTCGCGGGCGGCGATGGCCTCGATGAGCGCCACCACCACCGCCGCTGCGGCGGAAATCAACGCCGCCGTCATGCGCTCACCGCCGTGAAATAGTTCCCTACCAACTCGTGTGGCAGATACTGCAAGACGATCTTCCCGCCGGCGGCCTCGCCGGTGCGCTCGCACAGGTATAGCTTAGTGTCTTCGGGGTCTTTGTAATAAAGACCATAGGTGTACTCCATACCACGAGCGGCCGGAATCGGGTCATCCTGCGTGCCCGCGTGGTCGACGTTGATGATCGTCCACATGGCAGGGGTGGAGTGCGGTGGCCAGTTCTCTTGCGTGGTGTGGCCCTGACCTTTGTTGACGCGGTAGACGTGCAGTACGCCGCTTTCGTCCGTATCGCTGCGGCGGTCGCCGGGCTTGACGGTCTCGCCGATGTGATCCGCCCAGCGCGGGAACATCTCAACGGCCTTTGCTGCGTCGCTGTCCGGCAGGCTTTCGCTGGCCTGCTCGATATAGGGCCTCAGCGCGCGTGCGCGCTCAGTGTAGCTTTTTCCACTCATAATAGGAATCGACTCCTTTCAAAATCTTCTTTCGTGCATAAGTGATCAGCTTTGACAACAGATTTAACACCGATGTGGCGCGCTGTGCTGCCGCGTCTTGCAGAGCGCGGAGCAGTCTGCTGTCATTAACTTTACGAATTCTTCGTTGTGCCCATATCGGTTCGTTCCATATTTCCCTATGGCGCAAGTTCCTCTTTTCCATGTTTTCTGGGAACCTCCGTTTCGCATAGGCGTGCTTTGCAGCATCTTTTGCCCGCTGAGGCACGAGGTGTTCGATATCCGGCTGTTGATATATCTCATATAGCATGGGTTCAAGGTCTTCAACACCGCAGAGCATCAAGTCCTCATTATCGTTATATTTTTCGCGGATTCTTTTTACTGCGCGGTGGATTCCATTGCATACGGAAACGTGGCTCTTATCGAGCAATTCGCCGATATCCCGCAGGCTTAACCATTCCCCGTAGTAAAGATATAAGTAAACGGCTTGCGTTTCGGTCAGGGAAGAAAGAATGTCCTCGGCCACTTCTCTTGAAGAAAAATCAATAACGCCCCGAGCTTCTGCGCGCTCTTCGTTGCGCATGGCTCCTTCGATTTCGTTGATCGTTTTCTTTGCGCGCTTTAGAGTTCTCGACACTGTGGTCTTATCCACCCCCGTTGCTTCTGCAATTTCCCGAATCGATTTCCCCTGCAAAAACAAATCAAGCATTTCCTGCTGCCGAGGCGAGCAGGCGGCTTTTCCGCGCTTGAGGCATCGCATCAGGCGGGCTTTTTTGCCTTCGTCATCCGGATCAATGTCAAGGTCCGTCCAACGCACCGTATTCCCGAAAATATCGGCAACAGCACCGTCTTTAGCTTCGCCGCGGCAAGCGTTTTCGGATTCAAGGACGCCTTCCATATAAAGAGCGATCCTGCGCTGCTTGGGGGCCTTCCGCCGCTTGTCCTTCGGCGGTCGGGCAGCCTCCATACGCAGCAGGGCTTCTTCATACATTGCCTCAAGAATGCCATAGCGTTTTTTCTGCTTGGCGAGCTCTTCCGGATCGACGATGTCCTTTAACTGCGATTTGACGAGCTCTTTTCTATCCCATAGCTGCTTGCGCTCCTGATCGGCCTGCTCGTAGGCGGTCATCCTATCACATCCCCGTTAGTCGGCCTCGCCGAGCAGGATCTTCGCCGCCTGCTCGGCGTCTGCCATTTCCGCAATTTTGCTGTCTTTCTGCGCGATCTGCTGCGCCTTTTCCGCAATCAGGGCGTTTTTCTCGGAAAGCTCACTGTCCTTGGCCTCGGATGCCGCCGTCAGCTCGGCAATCTGCGCCTGATAGGGCGTCACATCGCCCCAGTACTGTTTGTCGACCTCGATCGTCACCTCAAAGCTGTCGTAGCACTTGATGTACTGAATATCTTTGACAACGAAGGAATATCCTTCAGGAAGACTGCAGGGAGGATAGTTCGCATCCAGTGTCTTCACAGTGACATGAGACCAGTCGATTTTCTCAATTTCCTCCAAGGTATTTTCTTCAAAGCAGCGTTCGAAGAGGAAACTATACCCCTTATTAAAGTCGACGCGGCGCTCGCCGCTCGTGCGGTGCCCATTCACACTGTAATTGGCACCAAACTGTCCCTGACTTCTCATATTGCACTCCTTTACTGTTTCATCCCGACGATGGGCACGGACTCTTCCAACCGTTCCCATGTCATGTTCATATTCTCGAGCTTTGCCCACGTCATGTTGACTGCCTCAAACCGTTCCCACGTCAGGCCGGCAATGATAAAGCGCAGATGCGCCGGACTGATGAGATTGACGGAATCGGTCAGGCTGCTCAGATCTAACTCAACAAGGTCATCCGTCTCGCCAAGGAATTCCAACGTGAAGCTATAGTCGTCGTTCATGATGACGCGTGCAGCGTAGCCCGTCATCGCTGTGGCCATGTCGCGGACCGTGTCAGCGTTGGTGTTGCCGCCAGCAAGCAGGTGGGCCTTGATCGCATTGCGGCGCGAGGTTTCCGTCGCGTTCGCGGGCGGCGTGATACCGACCTGATACTCCCAGAGCGGCAGGCTCCATGTGGCCGTCTCGATAAAAAACTGCTTTTTGACGTCTTCCACGAGATCTGCCATCTGCTGGGCGGAAAGCCCGAGCGTGTCGAGCAGCGCGGCTGTCTGTGCATTTTTACGATACCGAACAGGTACTTTCTCGCGATTCTCCATGCTCCACCGCCTTAATAGGTCGTTACATCAACAGTGCCGAGCACGGGAATCGTGCCAGAGTTGATGCGCAGCGCCGTCTTTGCTCCATTGACAGTGAATGTGCTGTAATCCGCTACGCCTGCGCACTGCAGAAGGCTTGCGAGAAAACGGCTGTAAGGCACGCTCTGCTCTTCAGCGAATGGCAGAGCTGCCAGCAGTGCGCTGACCGCTGCGGAAAGATCCGCTTTGACCTCGTCGAGACTATGACCATTGACGAGTTTGATCTTGGCAACGATCGGAATCTCAACCTCCGTGACCGAGACCACCGTTACCGTCGCGCCGATTGGGCGCTCTGCCTCAATGTGTTCCGCGCATGCGGTCACGATCGTGTCGTCCAGCGGCTTTTTGTCCGCGCCGGCGATGATGACCTTGACGGTGCCATTGCCGTTCCACAGCGGGATGCAGCGGGCATAGGAGACACCCGTGACCTCCTTTGCCCACATCACGTAGTGGTTGGCGTTGCCGGATGTGATCGGCTCTGTGCGGCGCTCGTGATAGCGTGCCCACAGATCTGCGTCGCTCTCTTCGTCCGCGCCGCCGACGCCGGCGGCCGCGTTGGTCACGCCGTGCACGCCATGGATATTGACCGCCATCTGTGTGACGGTAGCTTCCGGCACGTTGTAATCAGCGCCGATATCTTCGGCGACGCAGAGCACGCTGGCAAGCCCGTCAGCAATGGTGACCTCTTCCGTCGTCAGAAAGCGCAGCGCGCTTGGTGTGCACACAACAGTCCCCGCGGGGATCTTCGTGCCGTTCACGCCTGAGAAGGTCACCGTCACCTTTGCTTTTGCGCCCGGTTGCCTAGTCATACCGATCTGCGCAGCGTGCAGATCCAGATACCGCCCGCTCTGGGCCCCCGGGAAGAGAATGTCGATAAAACCATTGAGCGTCTGACCGTATTTCCACATGACATAGGCAGCCTCGCTCAGCAGGATGTTGGCATAGCTGCCCTCGCGGGCATCCACATCGACGCCGGCATTGATCACGCGCCCGAGCATCTCAGACTTGATGCTTTCCGGCGTCATGTTCTCAAAGGGCGATTTTTCCGTCATTGAGTGTTACCTCCCCGTAAATGGTTTTTGCTGTAAAAGACAGGTGCAGCACTGAGCCCTCAAACGTCACATCGATCTGATGGACGGTTTTGATGTATGGATTGATCTCCAGTGCTTCGCGGATACAGCGGATGGCCTCCGACTGCCTGATATCGTCGCCATAGGCCTCACCGATCAGAGATTGCAGATCTTGTCCGTAATTATGGGTAAATACGTCGTGCAGATACCGCGGCGCGCGGTCCTCGACCTCAGCGAGCTTGGCTGCAAGGTCATCGTCGTTGATATAGAGGGCCGCCAGATCCGGAGCATCCTCCTTAGTACCGACGGCGAGGATAAACGGCAGGAAGTGTCCCTCGATGGCCTGATAGATTGCGCCCTGAAGGTCGTAGCCGTAAGCCTCGACGAACGGAAGCCTGCAATGGTCTTCCTCGGACCACACCTCTGCTGTGTCCCGCATGATTTTCTGATCTACGATGGCGCCATCGCAAAAGCCCAGCGCGGCGGCCGTGTGCGGCCAGCGGTTGGCGATCATGTTGCAGGTATTGGCATCAAGCAGACTGTCGATCTTGACTTTGAACGGAACACCAGCGATTAAGCCAGTGCGGATGACCTGCTTCTTTCCCGACATGAGCATGGAATAGAGCTCGTCCGCTTGAAGGCGGGCGACGATCTCAGCGGCCTTGACATACTCCGCCTTGAGCGTGCCGTCGCGTTTGAAGATCTCCGGATGCTGCGCCTGGTAGAGCGGCAGCTCGCCGGAAAACCAGGCGTCGATATATCCGCCGACCAGAAAAGCCTGTGACGTCGGCGGCGTATATTCGCCGCGGAGCTCTGCCAATGCAGCCGCTTCGCATTTCTCAAAGGCCTTGAATTGCGTAGAGCCCATATAGGCCATGTTCATTTCCAGAGAATAATAATTCTCCGGTGTAACTACCGGAAGGTCCATTACAGCACCTCCTCGGTCTCAGCCACAGTCTCTTCAGACGGGGTCGGTTGCTCTTCCTGCGACGCCGCGGCTGCGGTCGCAGCATCCTTGCGCTTCTGCGCGCATTCCGCACAGAGCGGAACGCCGTAGTGCTTTTGCGTGTATGCGGCGAGCCAGCGGGCGTCTCTCCCCATTGCGGGAATGATCTCGCCCTCACAGTCTGCGCAGGGCGGCACAGGCTCCTGCTTCGGGGGGCGGGGCTTATAGGGACGGATGCGAATGCCGTCGGTCATGCCGCCATCCTGCGGATCGCGGACATTATTGTCCACATAGAGTTGGATCTGCTTGCCGACCAGCGTGGAAGCCTTGGCATCGCCGAACAGCTTACGCAGCGTCTTGCGGTTGGTTGAGTTGACGATCAGCGGCCGCACCTGAAGAATGCCAGGTACGCGTTCTTCCTTGAAGGAGAGCACATCCTTATTTTCCTTGCCGCGCTGGAGCGTGACGGAGCCATACCACAGGCCGGCAATGGTCAGTATCGGCTCGGTCCCATCGTCAATGTCTTCGGCGCCCAGATACTCGGATTCTCGCATCTGCCCGAGGCGTTCATCGCCACTAAGCTGGCGGAGCTTATCTTTCGTCATCATCTAAGTTGGTTACCTCCATTACATTGGAATCGGTCACGCGCGTTGCGATCAGCTGCAGGCCCTTGGCTTTACACTTGGCGTACAGCTTTTCGCGGCTCTCCTTATCAAGGCGCTCGGCGCCATCGATGAGAATGATCTGAAGCTGTCCCGGCTTGCTCACCGTGATATCCACGCACAGCTCCAGTAGCTCGCCGTCGGACAGATTGGAAATGGGCAGGCCGTGGATCAGCGGCACACCGTCTTCAACGGTCAGGCCATCAACGGGAATCGTCGCAGTCTGCAGGATCGTCGCCGGCAGCTCCCGCGCGAGCTCGATCTTGCGTGTCAGCTCCTCGGATTCCTCGGTAAGCTTCCCGATCTCTTCCTGCATGGAAACCATGCGCTGGTACTCATTGAGGTGCTTACGCATAGCTTCGGCTGTGTCGATCTCCTTGGAAAGCGCGGTCGTATCAGCAAGCTCGCGGCCGATATACTGGTCTGCGATCCCTGCATCGCGCTCCAGCTTGGCTTTCTTTTCATTAAAGCTGGAAATGACCACTCGCACGCTTTCTTCCCTGCGCTCGTCCAGTCCGGCAAGCCGTTCCTCATACAAGCGAATCTCCGCCTTCAGGCGCTCGATATCCGCGGTGAGACGGGTGCGGTCCTCAGAGGTCTTGCGGTCAATAGCCGCAATGTCAAGATCGCGCTGCCCTTCCAGCCCACGGAGCTTCGCCTCGTGACTGTTCCGGAACGCTCTGGCACGCTCGATCACGTTGTTCTGCTCCTTCAGGCTCTCCAGCTCACGGTACTTCTCACTGATGGGATATGTATTCCAATGGTCAAAATCGTAGCCGGAGGGGATGTCCTTCGCGATGTCGGAAACAAATGCCTGTTTGTTGCGGATATCGCGGTTGATATTCTGGCGTGACTGGAAATAGACGCCATTTTCCGCCTGAATGTCGTGCAGGACCTCGAGGATATGCTTGGAATAATCCACGCCCTGCGGGATCTCACCGAATTGCTCGCGGATCCAGTTGGTGTCCCACGCAAATTCGATGAGGTTGAGAATGACACGGTTCTTTTCCTGCCGAGAGAGCTGCGTGAACTCAACGGGGTTGAGCTGCAGCGGCGTGAAAATCTGCGAAAGGAACTCTGCCGGGCGCGTCTGAAGAAGCGAACCGTCGCGCACCTTGACCGTGCCGGCAGACTTGGCAGGCAGTGCCTTACGGTCGATGGAAAGGCCGGTATCGGTCTCGATGATGATCTCACCCTCATCGGCACCCCGATGCACGATATAATCACGATCTGAGCGTTTGGTGAGGGCGTAGCGGATAGAATCAAGGACGGAAGTTTTGCCGCTTCCTTTCGGGCCGGAGAGCTCCACGGAGCGGCCGTCGAGCTCGGTCTCCTTGATCCCAAACAGATTTTTGATTACAATTTTGGTCGTTTTCATTGACAAACTCGCTTTCTGCCCTTACAATAGGGCGCAACTAAGGATTGGTATGGTGCCAATCGTTCCCCTGCAGGTGTGTGAGACCTGCAGGGGATTTTTTTGCTCACAGGGCGACAACGAGCTTGCCGCTCTCGATCTCGGCAGCGAGATTCTCCTCCAGGAATGCCTTGATGGTGTTGCGGGCCGTCAGGCGCCACATACCGCCATCGGCCTCGATGAACGAAATGCCGCGGTCGCTGATGCGGATGAGGAACGTGCTTTCAGGCTGTTCGACCTCTTGGAACGTGCGATAAGGGCGGAGCTTGACAATGGGCCGGATCTGCTCATTGGTCTGGAGTGCGACGCCCTTTTGGGTGGTCACGGTAGTGGCAACACCGTTGTCGTTGTAGATGACCTTGGCACCGAGAGAAATGTCGTTGACGAGCTTCATCGCATAGAGTGAGTCTGGGGTCTCCTGGAAGCGGGTACGCAGCGCAATCTGGGCCTCTTCAAAGCCGAGCGTGACTTTCGCATCCCAGCCGGGAACATCAGTTGCGTCCGCAGAGTAATAGACCGTGCGGTGGCAGCGCTGCTCATAGTCCGGCTGAGAGAAGCAGACCACGTTGGTGGGCGACGGGATATTGACGAAAAGTGCAGGGGTGTTGACATCCGCCAGATGGATAGCCTCGGTACGGATCATCTTCACGATGGAGTCGAGACTATGCAGGGGAACGGTATCCGGCGCGATGGGAGTCTCGATGACCTCCTGCGCGCCCTTCTGGGTGATGATATATGCGCGATTGCCGAGGTTCTGGGCCTCCGGGCGCATATTCTCGAGCACATACTGAATGGCTTCTTTGAGCATGGGAATGTACTTCCTTTCCTAAAATTAAGCGGTTTGAATGAGCTTGAGCATGGGCGGAGCTTCCTGCTCGCTGGCGTCAACCGCCAACTGCCCAGGGATCTGCGGAACCATCTCAACGATGGATTCCTCATCGGCGACATAGAGAGCTGTAGTGACGGGGTTGGTTGCAGCCAAAGTGGATTTGGCCACACAACTCACAGCAATGTTCTGGCGCGTATCGTCTGGCTTGAGGTTGAGTGTAATGGTGATTTTGCGCGCTGCGGTTGCCGAGGTGTTGGGATCAAGAATATTCTCGACAACTCTGGTCATCTCATAGTCCACGCGTTCCTTAATGGCACCGCGTGCCATGTCAATAATTGACCGCTTGCTGAGATCTTCCAAATTCGTTTCCTCCTTTCCTTCAGGATAGAGAGTTTCTGCCCTCTGCCGGACACCGCAGCAGGGAGGGTTAGTCGGCGCTGCGGCACTCGGCAGTGAAAGAGTGGACGTGCCGGGTACACGCCCGGCAGAGGGCAGGAACGTCTCCTTCTATGCGGCAGGGCGGAATCGAACCGCCCCCTTTTCTTTCCAGAAATGCATCGACCATGAGCGCTGCCGCTTGTCTCCCTGCCAGAATTGCACTGGGGCACCATCTCTCAGACGGCGAGCGGCTGCTTACGGGGCCGCTTTTTGTTAGAAAGGAGGGTACTATCCCTCGGGCGCTTGGCCCAGATGATAGAGCCAGTCCATGCCCAACAACTCGACCATCTGGGCCAAGCTCTCAAGGCCTACGCTGTGATGATTGACCGATACAGGGGATCGTGCGGCCGCATAGAGTGCAGCAGCTCCTTGACGCCTTGAGCACCTTTCAGATCAGCAATGAGGGAATAGGTATTTCCGTGCCGGCGGGCAAATACAGCGCCGCAGAGGGGGGCAGACATGAGCATTTGTCCCGTTGATCTCAAGTGCCATCATGGCACTATCACAGAATGCACAACGGATCATTGGGCATCTCCCCCTCCCTTTGCGAATCTGCCGAGGGCGCTCATGTCAATGGTGATACCGCTCTCTTTCGCCATCAGATCCTCAATAGCTGGACCCGAGGCGGCACAAACCGCGCACAGCACAGGAAGTGGGGTCTTGGTCGATTTGGCAACATTGATGCTGAGCATGGTCCACAGTATCCTTATGTCGTCTTTGTGGCCGGTTAGCTGCATCTTGAGGCTGCCATTTGCATCGCGCTCGATTGAAACTTTGCATTCCTTATTCATTGCTGCCTCCTTCCCGGACAAGAAAGACATAGGCCGTCCGAATGCCGTATTCGCGCGCGGTCTGATGATCCGCGAAGAACACATCCAGACGCTGGGCCTTGATGGCGCCGCCGCAGTCCTCGGCGACGTACCGGGCACGGCTGCCATCAGGATAAATGACCTCGATGGTCGTGCCGTAGGGAATGACGTTCGGATCGACCGCAACGGTGCGGCCTTCGGTGGCCACCGTGCCGGTAGCCGTGATGCCGTCGTTCTTGCCGCAACAGGCTGAGCATGGGCAGTAGGCCGTAAGCTCAAACAGTCCAAGGCACACGTCGTTGCAGTACGCATACTCCTCAGCAGGCAGGCTGTCTTCCGGCATCTCTACGCGCGGCTCCGGCGCCGCTGACGATAACGCATTCGGCTCGTCCATTTCATCAGGAGAGTCCAGCGCGGCTACAGTAGTCAGCAAAGCAATTACAATCAGCAGGCCAATAGTGGCGCAGATGGTATCGCGGGTGCCTCGGTTCACGCTGGCTCACCTCCTCGCGCTATAAACTCGATCATTGCATCAGCATCGACCAAGTATTTCCGTCCGCAGCACGTCACTGGGACTTTTCCACTTGCAATCAGGCGCCGGATCGCGTGCACGGTGACCTGTGTTTTCGGATCCTGCTCACGGATAATGGCCATCACGCCTTCAGCTGTTCTCATTCTTGCCATGGCTGCGGCTCCTTTACATCCGGCGCCGCGGCATCGATGGCTCGCGCCACGATCTCCAGTACAATGCGGCATTCTTCATAGCTGATTGCGGTATCGGCTTTTGTGAGGATATCGAAGATCCTCGAAGCCGCTTTCATCAGATTCGCCATACGAACGGGGCGTATGTAGTAGCCGCGCTCAGCGACGATTTTCTCCTGCTCAGCGAGCAGTTTTTCGGTAGGTGTCATAGTGATCTCCTTTCGTGGTTGTTAGGGGATATTGCCCTCCTCGCTACGCCGTGATAGACTGGCAGCAAAGGGAGGTGTGAAGCTATGCTTACTCGTGAACAATACAAAGAATTAAAAAGATACGAAGACTCCGAAATACCGATAGGAGATGAAGGGCTGTCCGAGATCGAAGAATATCTCCTGAAATGTGGATATATTGAAGCCTCTCGAATGGATGTGCAAAGTTGCCCCGGTATCGTGCAGTTTTACGATTCCGCGTATCAAATTACCGAACTCGGTCGCCAGGCACTTTCGGAGTACAGACATGAGCGTTACGGCAAAGCGTTCTAGGTCTTTCTGGTGCTTTTAGGCGCGGCGGTGGCGCTCCTTGCTGATATTCTCCTGTCTCTTTTTTGCTAACTCCGTGTACATAGCCCAAAACTTATCGAATTTTTTCGTGTCGTAGCAGGGTTGACCGTCCTGTTCAGTTTCAGGCAGAAGGCCGGTTTCTACTGCGGCGATCAACGCGCAGCCCTTTAATGATAGGCTTAGTGTCGGGCTATACTGTCTCTTTACGTTCATGCTGCTCTCCCTCCTCTCTACCGAGCACTATTAGTGCTCGACCGGGGTAAAAAAAACTTCCTGCACAGTCTTGCCGAAGTACTTCGCAATCTGAATTTTTACTTCATCTCTGGGAATTCTTTCTCCGCGTTCATACATTGCCCATGAGGACTTGGTGATACCAACTGCTTTCGCAATCTCTTCTTGCGTTTTATCTCCGCGCAGCTCCCTAAGGATTTTTCCGAAGTCCATCCTATCACATCCTTTCTTGCGCACTATTTGTGCACGACATTGATTTTAACCTGAGTAGGCTATAGTGTCAATACTTTATGAGCACTAAAAGTGCACAAAATGTTCGAACACAATTTGTGCACTTTTTTCTATTGATAAAGTGCACATTCCGTGTATAATATTTTTAATGAACATTCAGGGGGGAATTTAGCATGTCGATGTTTGCGCAGCGCCTAAAACTTCTTCGCAATGAGGCAGATCTTTCACAGCAAGAGCTTGCCAATCAGCTCAAGTGCGTCTCGAAGAGCAGCATCAATATGTACGAGCGAGGGGAACGTGAGCCCGGATTAGAAACCACAGAAGCCATTGCTGACTTTTTTAATGTTGATATAGATTATCTGTACGGGCGGACCGATATAAAAAATAAGTATGCCGACCTTATGGCGGGCATCATCAAAGAAAACCAAAGCGGTCGCCCCGCCGCAATAGATGAGCTCCGTCGGCTCTTCGGCACAGAGCACAGCATCCATAATATCTATGCCTGCGAGGACAGTAAGAGAATCGCCTTGCTATATTACAAAGCTTTGGAGCGAAACGTCGCCCTCTCTTTAACTGATATCATCGGCACCGTTGACCAGTTCGACGGCAGCCAGGCCGAAAAGACCATGCTCCTCCTGCACGCTTACCTGAAGGCCGGACAGCCGATCCGCAACATTGTGGATACCGCGCTGGATCCTTATGTGGAAGATTTAGATGAACTCCCGTGCAGTAACTCTCAAATAGACCCCCTTAAATCTGACACGAAGCCCGCCCCCGTTAAGCAAACTGTTCTCCCCTTTCCGAAGGCGAAGATCAACCACCGCAAGGAGGACAATTTCGACGAGCTTACAGTTTTTGAAGAAGCCGCCGCTGCAGGCCTCGGCAATTATCTGAGTGATACGCCTGTTACGCACATGGAACAATATCCTTCCGGCATAATCCCATCCGGAACAAACTATGGTGTTCCGATCTCCGGCGAATCAATGATGCCGAAGTTCAAAAACGGAAGCACGGCATTCGTTCAATCTACGCCGATCCTCAATGCCGGGGAAATCGGCATATTCGCCCTGAACGGAAACTCCTATATCAAGCAGCTTATTGTAGATCGCGAAAACGGAACAGTACGTCTGCACTCGCTCAACCCAGCTTACAAAGATATCATCGTCTCCGAAGGCGATACCCTTTATACCCTGGGCCGTGTTCTCGGCAGCTATCCGGAATAAAATAAAAAACGCCGTCCTCGGTGCTACCAACACCGAGGACGGCAGTGCGCAAACATATCCCCTAACAACCACGAAAGAAGAAATGAAAGAAGAAAGGAGTCTATCCATCCCTCCGCGCCCTTTCATCTTACCACGAGAGGGCGCGGTTGACAAGATGAAAGGAGTTATTTTATGGCTACATATACCAAACGAGGCAATGCATACCTAATCAGAGCATCCAGCGGCCTCACCGTCTCTGGCAAGCAGGTTCGCCCGTCCATGACATGGAAGCCGACGCCCGGCATGTCAGAGCGGCAGATTGAGAAAGAGCTGCAGCGGCAAATGGTTCTCTTTGAGGAAGAGTGCCGCGGCGGCGTCTGCGCCGGGCATATCAAATTCGAAGCCTTTGCCGAGCAATGGTTCAACGAATATGCCGCTCAGAAGCTCGGCAAGCGCACGATCAGCAATTACCGTGCCCTTACAAAGCGCGTATACCATGCGCTGGGGCATCTCTATATGGACAAGCTCTCTGCGCGTCAGATCCAGAAATTCATTTCCGGTTTGTCCGAGCCTGGGGCGAATGAAAAGGACTCTACTAAGGGCCTTCATCCAAAATCTATCCGAAATTATCTCTCGTTCATCTCCAGCGTCTTCGCTTATGCTTTACGAATGGGCGTGGTCAAAGAAAATCCTTGCCCGCGTGTCGTACTACCGGAGCGTCAAGAGCGGGAGAAAAACATCTTCACCATTGAGGAAACACAAGCATTCCTCGATGCACTTGACGGTGAACCGCTACGCTATGTGGTTTTCTTTGTGCTGGCGATCTTCGGCGGGTACCGCCGCGAAGAGCTGCTCGGCTTCGAATTCCGAGATTTCAACTTCACCACCAACGTCGTCACAGTCGAGCGCGTCTCCCTCTATGATCCAGCACACGGGATATTCACAGGCCCGCCAAAGACAGCACGCTCTCATCGTTCCCTGAAGCTCCCCGCATGGATCTTCGACATGGTAAAGGCTCTACGTACAGAGCAGGCAATGAAACGGCTGGAGCTGGGCGATCAGTGGCATGAGAGCGGTCGGCTTTTTACCAAGCTTGACGGATCGCCGGCGCGTCCTGGGGATTTCTATGACTGGGGAAAAGAGCTTTGCGAACGTCACGGCCTGCCGTGGTACGGCATCCATCAGTTTCGGCATCTCAATGCCTCGCTGCTCATCGCCAATCACACCGACGTGCGCACTGTCTCTGCCGCACTTGGCCACTCTCAGACGTCGACCACATTGAACATCTACTCCCACGCCTTCGAGACTGCACAAGCGGAAGCAAGTGCCGGTCTCGCGGCATCGCTCCCGGTCAATTTTGGAAAGAAAAAGGCATAGTGGAACAAACGTGGAACAAAAAGCCCTTTCAAGGCAACAAAAAAACCTTGAAGCCATTGAAGCTTCAAGGTTTTTCTCTGGTGCGCGGTACAGGACTCGAACCTGTGACCCCATGCACGTCAAGCATGTGCTCTACCAGCTGAGCTAACCGCGCGAACCGAACAGTGATATACTACTACACCCGCTATGTTTTGTCAACACTTTTTTACAAGAACCCAGTTTTTCTTTTTCGCAGAGGGAGACTATTTACAGCATACGCTAAGCGGGCAGGAATGTAAAGAGGGGAAAATAGCAGAAATTGTCCCGCCTTTTTCAGTCATTTTTCTGCGTGCGCCTTTCTTGTCATTTCCCCCTGTTTTCTATATAATGTCTTTATTATGTGTTGAGAGAATGAGGTGCTTTTTACGATGGGAACGATCGGTTTTGACAACGATAAATACCTTGCCATGCAGTCCGCGCACATCCGCGAGCGCATCGGCCAGTTCGGCGGCAAGCTGTACCTTGAATTCGGCGGCAAGCTGTTTGACGATTTTCACGCTTCGCGCGTGCTGCCCGGCTTCCAGCCCGACAGCAAGATTCGCATGCTCCAGCAGCTGCGCGACGATGCGGAGATCGTCATCGCGGTCAACGCGAACGACATTGAAAAAAACAAGGTGCGCGGCGACCTCGGCATCACCTACGATGACGACTGCCTGCGCCTGATTGACGCGTTCCGTTCGCTGGGGCTGTATGTCGGCGGCGTGTGCATCACGCAGTACGCCGGCCAGAGCGCGGCGGACGCCTTCATCAAGCGGCTCAACACGCTGGGCGTGCGCAACTACCGCCACTACCCCATCGCCGGCTACCCCTCCGACGTTGCCCACATCGTCAGCGACGAGGGCTTCGGCCGCAACGAATATATCGAAACGACGCATTCGCTCATCGTCATCACCGCCCCCGGCCCCGGCAGCGGCAAGATGGCCACCTGCCTCTCCCAGCTCTACCATGAGCACAAGCACGGTGTGAGCGCGGGCTACGCAAAGTTTGAGACCTTCCCCATCTGGAATCTGCCGCTCAAGCACCCCGTGAACCTCGCCTACGAGGCGGCGACCGCCGACCTTGACGACGTAAATATGATCGACCCCTTCCACCTCGAGGCTTACGGCGAAACGACCGTCAACTACAACCGCGACGTGGAGATCTTCCCCGTTCTGCGCGCGATCTTCGAGCGCATCTCCGGCAAGTGCCCCTACCAGTCTCCCACGGACATGGGCGTCAACATGGCGGGCAACTGCATCATCAACGACGAAGTCTGCCGTCAGGCCTCGCGCATGGAGATCCTGCGCCGCTACTATGCCGCGCAG
>ERZ809152.662-NODE-662-length-16726-cov-3.116310_pt1 | contig 16726 bp, 10 predicted proteins | sample MGYA00520518_ERZ809152 | MGnify/ENA primary metagenome ERZ809152 (study PRJEB31570, sample SAMEA3212996) | Homo sapiens | biome: human-gut; feature: human gut; material: fecal | place: Sweden | collected 2011 ...
TAAGGGCTATATCTTCGCCCAGATCGGATTGAATGCTTATCCCTGCAGCGGCAACTGCAGCTTTTGTTCCCTGGCAGAGAAGCATTTTGTGGTAGGGGAGCATTATGAAAAGTCCTGTGAGGAGGTTGTGGCCCAGGTAAAGGAAATGGAAACGGACAGGATTGAGGCTCTTTTCCTTATGACAACGGCGGATTTTTCCCAGCAGAAATTTCTGGAGATCGGCAGGGCGGTACGCGGGGTGCTGGATAAAAAAGTACATCTGGTGGCGAACATAGGAGATTTTGATGAGGCGATGGCGGTGCAGCTGAAGAAGGCGGGCTTCGACGGCGCGTATCATATCGTACGGCTCAGGGAGGGGACGGATACACAGATACCCCGGGAAAAAAGAATAGCCACCCTGGATGCCATAACCAAAGCCGGACTGGATCTGTACTATTGCGTGGAGCCCATCGGCCCGGAGCATACCTATGAGGAGCTGGCGGATGAAATGCTCAGAGCCAGGGAATATAAGGTAAATATGATGGCCGTCATGGGACGTGTGGGAGTGCCGGGAACCAGGTTCGCGGACAGCGGGGAAATTACGGAGCTGGAGCTTACCAAAATAGCCGCGGTGGCAGGACTGGTAACGGCTCCCGGCAAAAGCATGAACGTACATGAACCCAAGAAAATGCCCCTTCTCGCCGGAGTGAACCAGCTTTATGCGGAAATCGGCATCAATCCCAGGGATACCAGTGAAAAAACGGAGGACAACAGAGGGAAGGGAATCCGGGAGACCGTGAAGCTTCTGGAGGAAGCGGAGTATAGGGTGGAAAAACGGAAATAAGGCTGAAAAACTGCTGTTTCCGTAAATTGGCAGCGGAATACGCCGTTGCCTTTTCCGATCGCTTTTGCTATACTGTATTCATTACGACAGTAAAAAAATATAGTATGAGCAAGGAGACGGATAGACATGGATAATGAGAGAAAAAGACACAGCCATGAATATCAGGATCTTTTTAATAATATCCCCGGGGGCGCCTTTCTGTGCACACAGGATGATCACTGTATAATGACGGAGATCAGCCGGGGATTTCTGGAGCTTACCGGTTTCGGGCGGGAGGAGCTGGAGGAACAATTCGGCTGCAGCTTTGCGGCAATGCTTCATCCGGCGGATCAGAAGGATGTTATGGAAAGAATGCTGTCCCTTGCGGAGGATAAGGATAAAGCTTTTGTCAACTGCCGGATCCGATGTAAGGACGGCAGCTATAAATGGGCTGCGGACAGTGTCCGTCTTGTCAGGAAATCAGCGGGCGGAAATCAGCTCTTTTGCATTATGCTGGATGTTACGGAATCCGGCAATGCCGGAGAAGAACTGCGTCTGTCCCTGGAACGCCATAAGATCATAATGGATCAGACCACAGATATTATTTTTGAATGGGATATTTGTGCAGATACCCTGATTTTTTCCTCCAACTGGGCAAAAAAGTTCGGTTATGAAGCCCGGTATCAGGGGATCGGAAATGGAGAAAAGTTCCCTCACATACATCCGGAGGATGTGGAGACGCTGAAAAAGCAGATGAAGGATGTGAGACAGGGAACGTCCTATACCACGGAGGAAATCCGTATAGAGAATGCGGACGGAAATTACATATGGTGCAGGATCCGCGCTACGGCCCAGTATGGGGATTCCGGAAAGCCGCTGAAGGCGGTAGGTGTCATCACGGATATTGACAAGGAAAAGCATATGATTGATGCCCTCCGCCGCCGTGCGGAGAGAGACGCCCTGACGGGACTTTACAACAGAGAGGAAACAGAGAAGCAGATCCGCCGGCATCTGAAGGAGGAGCCGGAGGAAATCTGTGCGCTGTTTATGATAGATACCGATAACTTCAAACAGATTAATGACTGCTACGGGCATTTATTCGGGGACGCGGTGCTTTCGGAGCTGGCGGCCGGAATGAAGAGACTGACCCGGCAGAGCGATGTGGTGGGCAGGATTGGTGGAGATGAATTCACTGTATTTTTAAAGAATATCCCTTCCCGTGAATTAGGAGAAGAAAAGGCAAGGAACCTGCTTTCCATGTTCAGCAACCTGTTTAAGGATGAAAAGCAGACGGTTGAGGTTACCTGCAGTGTGGGCGTGGCCTTTTATCCGGAGGACGGGAGGGATTTCCAGTCCCTTTACCACAGTGCGGATCTTGCTTTATATGAGGCAAAGAGCGGCGGGAAGAATCAATACAGGCTGTTTCATTCACAGAAAGGGACAGAAAAGGAACAGAAAGGCTATTCCTCCCTGGGGGCAGCTATTGATTCCGATCAGAGAACTTCGGGGGCGCCCGGTGATCTGGTTAATTATGTATTCCAGATACTTTATGATACCAGTGACCTGGAGTGGTCGATTCAGCTGGTGCTGGAAATTGTGGGCAAACGCTTCGATGTGAGCCGCGCTTATATTTTTGAGAATACAGATGATGGTAAATATGCCAATAACACATACGAGTGGTGCAACGATGGGATTGAACCTCAGAAAGAGGAGCTGCAGAGAGTCCCTTATGAGGGGCTGGAGGGCTATGAGGAGTTGTTCCGGGACGGCTCCGTATTTTACTGCCGGGATATCCGTTCATTGAAGCCGGTGCAGGTAGCCTTGTTCGAGAGGCAGGGAATCCGTTCCACGCTTCAGTGCGCGATCCGGGAAGAAGAGGTGTTCCGGGGATTCGTGGGATTTGATGAATGTACCGGCGTGAGGATGTGGACAAAGGAAGAGGTGGGCATGCTGTCCCTGATTTCCCAGCTTCTCACTACCTTCCTTCAGAAAAAGAGGAGCATTGACCGGGAACGGCAGATGACAATCCGGCTTAACACGATTCTTGATGTACAGGACGCTTATATTTATGTCATTGAGGACGGCAGCTACAGGCTTCTGTATCTGAATCATAAAACAAGGGTTCTTGATCCCAGCGCCAGAAAAGGGATGATCTGCTACCAGGCCTTCTTCTGCCGGGACACTCCCTGTGAGTGCTGTCCTCTCACAGGAGGTAACGGGGAAATCTACAATCCGCAGTATCAGGTGTGGACCAAGGCGCGGTCTGCTTCAATGAAATGGGGAGACCGTGATGCATGGCTGCTTACCTGCTTTGATATCTCGGAATTCAAGCGAATGCAGTGAGAAATATAGGAGAAAGGATGATGCTTAACGGTATCATCTTTTTTTTTGTTTGTTTCTTCCTTCATACGTGCTATAATAAGAATTATTTTTTTATTTACCGAAGAAAAAACCTGGCCGGGAGGGAGTATAATGAAATTCAGACATAAAGCGTTAACTATAAAAAAAGAGATATTCCTGATGAGCTTTGCTTTTCTGGCGACGGTATCTCTTGTTTTCTCAGGAGTTTTCCTACATATCCTTTATAGGAAAAATATGGAAAATGCCGGTAATTCCCTGAGAGAATGCAATGCCCAAATTGTTATTTATACAGAAGGAATGTTTCATGAAAATGAGTCCATCGTCAATATTCTGTCCCGGGCGGATACAATCGTCGATGGCGGCAGCGGGAATCCGGCCGCTGTCCTGAAAATTTACGATGCTATTCTTAAGGATAACAGTAATATCACCTATATCTATTCCGGCTATGCCGACGGAAGACTTTATATCAATAACTATGACATTCCTGATAATTATGATCCCACAGACAGGCCATGGTATCAGGCAGCCGTCGCTTCGGATGGGGTTGCCAGGCTCGTTTATGAGGACGCCGCCAACGGGGAATGGCTGTTCAGCCAGAGCAAGAAGCTGGTGGATGACGAGGGAAATGTGGTGGGAGCCGTGTCGGTGGACTGCTCCAATGAATTGATTTCCAGACAGCTGAGCACCAGATACCAGTATGCTTCACAGAGAAGCTTTATTACGGATCTGTCAGGCAAGGTGCTCATTCACCCGGATGAAAGGTATATTAACGACACCATTCTGAATTATATGGAAAAGGATTCCTGGGATAAAATTATTGCAGGTAAAGTCAGCTACGGAGAATATCAAAAGAACGGCATCAAAGCCATGGCTTATTTTGAACAGTTCCCGGGAACGGATTTTATTGTGTGCACCGCTATTAATGCAAGGGAGGTTACACAGCCTATTGTATGGAATATGGTGCATCTGCTGTTCATGCTTGCAGGGCTGTCGCTTTTGTTTGGCTTCCTTCTCAGCCGGGTGCTGCTTTACCGTTTCGGCGGACCTATCCTGGAATTAAAAAGACGGATTGAGAACGTTGTCCGCGGGTGTCCGGAGGAATATAGGGAAGCGGGCTTTTACAATGCGGAGCTCAACGGGATTGCGGACAGCATTACGATCATAGTGAAGAATATAGCCAAAAAGGAGGAGCAGCGTAAAGAGGCGGAGTATACCAGTTTCCACGATTCCATGACGGGACTGTATAACAGACGCTTCTTCTCAGAAGAACTGCGCAGACTGGACGTGAAGCGCAACTATCCTCTGTGCATCATATGCTGTGATGTAAACGGGCTGAAGCTGGTGAATGATGTATTCGGCCATGATGTGGGAGATCAGCTGATCTGCAGAGTGGCTGAAAGCCTTGCGGGGGTATGCAGGGCCGACGATATCCTGGCCCGCGTGGGAGGGGATGAATTTGCACTGCTTCTGCCCCATACGTCGGGAGAGGACGCCGAAGGAATTATAGCGCGTATCAGGGAAGGATTTCCGGCTGAAAATATCCGCGGAGCGCAGATATCCGCTTCTTTCGGCTATGGAGTCAAGAAAAAGAAGGAGGATTCCATAGCGGTTATCCTTCGTTCGGCGGATCAGATGATGTACCGGAGAAAGCTGACGGAGAGTGAAGAAATGAAACAGCAGACGGTTGCCAATATTATTGAAGCGTCTGCCAAAGAAGGGCTTGTGACGGAACTGACAGAGAAGGAAGAACATGCGCTGGAGCAGCTGTCCGCGGCTTTGTGCCCGGGCGATGAGGCGCTTTTAAAGCAGGCATACAGACTGCGTAAAATAGGGCTGTGCAGCCTGTTCCAGTCCAATATGAAAAATGAAGAAGAAATCATGCTTTCCGGGATTAACCGGAGGCATACGGACAACAGCTACCGTATTCTGTCCGCGTCCGGGGAATACCGGGGAGCGGCAGGCTATGTGCTGCATTACACGGAGCACTGGGATGGAAGCGGATGGCCTGCGGGGCTTGCGGGCAGGGATATTCCCCTTCTTTCACGGGTGATTGCGGCAGTGGATGCCTTCGTATCCGAAAATGCGGACGGCTTCCGGCTGAAACAGCATGACGGCTGGTATGATCCGGAAATCACCGCGCTTCTTCAGAACCTTTCAGAAGACGGTATTCAGCAGGAGTCAGCCCCTGGTGTTTCTTAAAGGCGCTGCAGAATACGCTTTCCGAGGAAAACCCCGTATTGAAGCAGATATCCTTTACAGGAAGCCGGGAATTTTTCAAAAGATAGCGGGCTGTCATCATACGTGTATTGTTAAGGTATTCATGGGGGGTAAATCCGGTTTCTTTCTTAAAGACACGGATGAAATGGTACTGGCTTAGCCCGGCCTTGGCGGCGAGCTCCTCAACGGAAAATTTTTCGGCGAAATGCTCATTGATGTAAGCGATGATTTCCTCCGCCATACCCGTGTAATCCGGAGAGTTCTCCTTTTGCGGGGAATGAAGGAGGAAAGCGGTGAGAATATCGGTCAGATATTTAGACATCAATGCCTCCCTCACGGCCTTTCCCGTGGAATAGGTATCATAAATGGAAGCCAGCCTGCTCACTGTGGGCTGAGGGTTCGGCAGAGAAAAGGAATTGCCCAGATGAGATACTATATTAGTGTAGTATCCGCGGGCGGTAATCCCGTCAAAATGGCACCAGAGGCATTCACAGCCGGTGTCCGTATAATAAATATGCTGTTTATAGCAGTCTATCAGGACAAAGTCCCCTTCCGCAACAGGGGAAACCGTCCCGTCCAGCTCCAGCATGAATTCCCCCTTCTGTACATACATCAAAAGAAAATTATCGTAGGAGTCCCTGCGAAGATAATAACCCGGCTCATAAAGGAAACAGCCGCACTGCAGGGGATAAAGGAAAATATCCCTCGCTGTTTTGCTGGGAGAATAAATAAAGTACTGCGATTTATCCGAAACAAAATTTTCACAGGATTTCATGGCTTTTTCCTCCTGCAGGGCATCCCCTGCTTTTTTATCTGATTTTTCCCGCGGGCGGCGGGCCGGACGGGCGCCTGTCCCATTTATCTGCCGCCGCAGGGCATATTACTTCCATAGACCTATTCTAAGATTCGCCGACAGGAAATGCAATAGCAAAAAATATAAATAAGACCGCAACTAAGAGTAATGTATTTTTAGCATAAATGCTTTATATTGCTTCATATAGGGCGGTGATTGGAAGTGAAAACGGAAAATAGCCGCGGCAAAAAAAGACAAGATAGAGGAATGGAGGACATAATGGGCGAAGCGAAGGTTTGGGTGGAACAGGTAATCATACCTACTTATGAAGTAGGGGAAGCGGAAAAGAATCCGATGTTTCTGGATAAACGGGTATATCAGGGAAGCAGCGGAAAGGTCTATCCCTATCCAGCGGTGGAAAAAATCAGCAATACGAAGACGGATAAGGAATATACCGCTGTTTTTCTGGAAAATGAATATGTAAAGGTTATGGTGCTGCCTCAGCTGGGAGGCAGGATCCAGAGAGCGTATGATAAGACGAACGGATATGATTTTGTTTATTATAACCATGTGATAAAGCCTGCGCTGGTGGGGCTGACAGGGCCCTGGATTTCCGGAGGGATTGAATTCAACTGGCCCCAGCATCACAGGCCTACCACTTTTCTTCCTGTGGACTATGTGCTGTCGGAGGGGGAGGACGGCAGCAAATCCGTGCTTGTGCATGATGTGGATCAGATGTACGGGACCAAAGGGATTGCAAAAATAACCCTGTATCCGGGGAAGGCATATATTGAAATAACCGGCCAGCTGTATAACCGGACATCCATGCCCCAGACCTTTTTGTGGTGGGCGAATCCGGCAGTTCCGGTAAATGAGAATACGCAGTCCATTTTCCCTCCTGACGTCCATGCGGTCATGGATCACGGAAAGAGGGACGTATCCCGGTTCCCCATAGCCACGGGAGTGTATTATAAAAAAGATTACAGTGAGGGCGTGGATATCAGCCGCTATAAAAATATTCCGGTACCTACCTCATATATGGCGGAAAAATCCAAATATGATTTTGTAGGAGGCTATGATTACGGAAAAGAAGCGGGCATCCTGCATGTGGCGGATCATCATATTTCTCCCGGCAAGAAGCAGTGGACCTGGGGCTGCGGGGATTTCGGCCGTGCCTGGGACAGGAACCTGACGGATGAGGACGGCCCCTATGTGGAGCTGATGACCGGGGTATATACGGATAACCAGCCTGATTTCACCTGGCTGAAGCCCTTTGAGGAAAAGACCTTTAAGCAGTATTTTATGCCATACAAGAAGGTGGGGCAGGTGAAAAACGCCACCACGGAAGCGGCCGCGCATTTATCTTATGACGGGAAAAGGATCCGGACGGCGGTTTATGCCACCGGTGTTTATGAGAAGGCGGTAATCCGCCTGACAGCCGCAGGAGAAATACTTTTTGAAGAAAATGCGGTAATTTCACCGGAGGATATCTTTGAAAAAGAATGGGAAAAGGAAGGGCTGAAGGAAGAGGAACTCTGTCTTGCGGTATATGCGGAAGGAAGATGCCTGGTGGAATACCGGCCGGATCCGGTTACCATACCGGAGCTGCCGGAACCTGCAAAGGCGGCGAAAGCGCCGGAAGAGATCATGACCTGTGAGGAGCTTTACCTGACCGGCCTTCATATTGAACAGTACCGCCATGCCACCTACCTGCCGGATCCCTATTACCTGGAGGGGCTAAAACGGGATCCCGGGGATATCCGCATCAATAACGCCTATGGCTCCCTGCTGATGAGAAGGGGAAGGCTTGCGGAATCAGAAACCTATTTTAAGAAAGCCCTGGAACGTCTCATCGAGAGGAATCCCAATCCCTATAACAGCGAAACCTATTATCTGCTGGGACTTTCACAGCTATATCAGGGAAAAGAGGATTTGGCCTATGATTCTTTCTTTAAAGCGACATGGAGCAGCGAGCAGCAGGAGATGTCCTTCTACTATCTGGCGGCTGTGGACTGTAAAGCGGGAAGATTCGGGAAGGCTCTGGAGCATGTGGAAAAGTCCCTTGTCAAAAACGCCCACAACATCAAGGCAAGAGGACTGAAAGCATATATCCTGCGCAGGCTCGACCGAAAGGAGGAGGCAAAAGCCTGGGCGGAAGAAAATCTCGCCCTGGATCCCTTTGATTTCCTCTCCGGTAATGAAAAGGTGATTTTACATAATAATGACCGCAGAATGCGGGAAGAACTGAATGCCAGGATGCGTTTTTTCCGGGAAAACTACCTGATGACAGCCCGTGATTACGGAGAGGCCGGGGCTTACGGCGAAGCCGCTGCGCTGCTCGGCGAATGCAAGGAGGAATACCCGATGCTCTGTTACTACAGGGCATACTATACAAGCTGTATGGGAGAAGATGCAGATTCCTTGCTGAAAAAAGCGGAGAACTGCGCCCCCGATTACTGCTTCCCCAACAAGCCGGAGGATATCGCTGTGCTGCGATTTGCCATCTCCCGCGGATGTACGGCGAAGGCACCCTATTATCTCGGCAATTTATTTTATGATAAGCTGCAGTGGGAGGAAGCCTGTGCACTCTGGGAAACCTCTGCAAAGACGGATCCCGATTTCGCGGCGGTACACAGAAACCTGTCCCTGGTTTACTATAATAAGAAGAAAGATGCCGTCAGAGCGAAGGAAGAAATGGAAAAAGCCTTTGCCCTGAATCCCGGGGATGTGCGTATATTCCTGGAGCTGGACCAGCTGTACAAGAAACTGGGCAAAAGCTTTGAGGAACGCCTTGCCGGATACGAAGCACACAGAGAACTGATTGAACAGAGAGATGACCTGTATATTGAGTACATTACCCTGGTAAACCTGTGCGGAGAACATGAAAAGGCATATGAATGCATCATGGGCCACAGCTTCCATCCATGGGAAGGCGGCGAAGGAAAAATCACCACCCAATATACATTAGCCTTACTGGAAATGGCAAAGAAGGCCCAGGCCCGCGGCAGCTTTGAAGATGCCGAAAGCCTCCTGAAAAAAGCGCTTGTTTATCCCGAAAACCTGGGAGAAGGAAAGCTGGAGGGAACAAAAGACAACCATATATATTACCATCTGGGACTGACACTGGAATCCCTCGGAAAACCGGAAGAGGCCCGGGAATGCTTCCTGCGCGCCACCACAGGAACCGACGAGCCCGCCGGAGCCATGTATTACAACGATCAGCCCGCGGACATGATCATGTACCAGGGACTGGCCTATCAAAAGCTTGGCAGCACCAGAGAAGCCAAAGCCCGCTTCTACCGTCTCATCGATTATGGAGAACAGCACCTTAAAGATCAGGTAAAGATCGAATACTTTGCCGTATCTCTGCCGGATTTCCTGATTTTCGACGAAGACTATACCAGAAAAAACAAAGCGCACTGCTGCTATCTGATGGCTCTTGGCAACATAGGACTGGGCAGCCTCGAAAAAGCACACCATTTTCTGGAGCAAGCCCTGCAGCAGGACCCCTCCCACATGATGTGCCGCATTTATAAAAATACGCTCGCCGTTATGTAATATCTGTCGAACCGACGCTGCGCAGGGAGAAGATAAAAAAGTGAGAGCCGCCGTCCGTGTCCCCTGTGCCCTCCTGCGCTGCCTGGTTTCGCCCTCCCGGCACAGGCCGCCGAACTGCAAGGATTCCCCGAAAGGGGCGTCATAATCTCGCCGGTCCTTAGGCTGCGTATTCTGCAGCCTTAGTACCGCTGCGTGATTATCCGAGCGAAAGCGTCCCCTGCAGGGAACCTTGCAGTTCGGCGGGACACGGACGGCGGCTCTCACTTTTTTATCTTCTCCTCACCCACCCCGAACCAAAGTTTGACATCTCTTACCATAAGTGCTATACTTAACCCATCGGCAGTCTCTGGTGAACGGGTGCTGACCGTACAAAATTAAGAAGTCTAACGAAGGTCACTTTTTGGTAAAAGTGGCCTTTTATTTTCCTTAACAGGAGAAGAAAGAGTAAGAGGATGTAACTGGATGGCATTGCAGAGAGTTTTGGTTGGCAGTCCGGTATGTGAAAGAGCCAGTGTACTGAGGGCGTTTCTGATTTCATTGAAAAGCCTGGAGCATGAAGGTTTCCTTATCGACTATATTTTTATTGATGACAATGACAGCGAGATTTCGGAAAAGCTCCTGAAGAATTTCAAGAGAGAAGGTTCTGAGGTTACTGTGCTGCCTGCGGTAAAGGGAAGCGCTGCGGAAGATACGGACGCCAGGAAAGAAGCGCGTCTTGTACGAGTGGCAGGATATCGGAACCGGATTATCCGGTATGCCATGCAGAAGGAATATGATGCGGTTTTTCTTGTGGATTCCGATCTGATTCTGCATCCCGCACTGGTGGAATATCTGCGTGCAACCCGGAAGGGCGTTATTTCAGAACTGTTCTGGTCGAAAAGCTGCGCCGGGCGCTCGTCCGGGCCGAATGCATGGCTTATGGAGGAGAGAGCGCCGAATTCAGACAAAAGGAATGCAGCTTTATATAAAAAAGAAGCGGATCGCAGAAAGAAGCAGTTTGCGGATCGGCTGAAGGTATCGGGCATTTATGAGGCCGGCGGATTGGGAAGCTGTACTTATATAGATAAAGAGGCCATGGATAAGGGAACCCGTTTTGTACCGGCAAGGAATCCTTCACAGAATACGGAAGAAATTTTTTTCTGTATCCAGTCGGGAACCATGGATATTCCGCTGTTTGTCGACACAGCGTATCCGGCCTACCATATTCATGGGGAGAAGGATCTGGAGGGAGCTTTGGATTATATCCGCTCCAGCAGAGGAAATACGCTGCGCTTTCCTATGGTGAAAAGAAGAAAGCAGGGCTGAACTGACGGAATCCGGACAGTTCCGGATTGCGGAAATCGAATGAGAAGGAAATAATCCCAATGGGAATAAAGGAGAGGAAAAAACATGATACGTACCTTTGAAACACACAAAATCAGAAAAGCAGCGGAATTATCCTCTGCCTTATGGAATTTTCATACCATAGGCACGCAGGGGGAAGAAACGGTTATTCAGGCGCCGGTTCCCGGTTGCTGGGAGAATTATCCGGATACGGTTTCCTACCGCGGACAGGCTTCCTATTCCAGGGAGTTTGAGGCGAAGGGGAATATCCGTCTGGAATTTAAGGGAGTGAGCCATACGGCATCAGTCCTGGTGGACGGAAAGCCTGTCGGTTCTCATTACAATGCATATACCCCTTTTGATGTGGTGCTGAAGGATATAAGGCCGGGCATCCATCAGCTGGAAGTGATTGCCGATAATTCCTTCGGCCCGGATTCCGCCCTTCATGTGCCCAATGATTATCAGTCCTATGGCGGGATTTCCCGGGGAGTGGTGCTGGAAGAGCTGGGAGAGGCGTATCTTTCATGGATTCATTTCACCCCTTTCCTGCGGAAAGACGAATGGTACGGCAAGGCGGAAATCTGTGTGAGGAATCTTTCTTCCGGCAGGCTTGACGGCTCTGTTGAAGTGGAAATCGGTAAAAATTCCTTTGCAGTCCTGCCGATAGTACTTGAGGGAGAAGAAGAAAAAAGCTTTTCCACGCAGGAACTGCCCTGTCCCTGGGCGGAATGCTGGTCGCCGGAGTCACCGGTGCTTTATCTGATAACGGCAGTATTAAGGACAGCGGACGGAGCAGCGGACGATATCATTGACAGAGTGGGTTTTCGGGAAATCAGGACGGAAGGGAAGGATATTCTTCTGAATGGCAGGAAGCTGCGGATAAAAGGCTTCTGCCGCCATGAGGATCATCCCCAGTTCGGCTGTGCGCTTCCTTTTTCAGCCATGCAGCATGATCTGATGCTGATAAAGGATCTGGGAGCCAATTCCATTCGGACCGTGCATTATCCCAATGATGAGCTTTTTCTGGATCTCTGTGATGAACAGGGAATCCTGGTCTGGGAGGAAAACCATGCCAGGGGCCTGTCGGAAGAAAATATGCGCAATCCTCATTTTAAACAGCAGTGCGGGGATTGTATCAGGGAAATGATCACCGCGCACTATAACCACCCTTCTATTTATATCTGGGGGATTCTCAACGAGTGCGCCAGTGATACGGAATACGGCAGGGAGTGCTACAGTGAACAGTACGAACTGATTAAAAGCCTGGATCCTTACCGTCCCCGTTCCTCGGCCAGCTGCCGTTTCAAGACGGATATCTGCCTGGGATATCCGGAGGTGGTATCCTATAACATTTATCCCAAATGGTACCATGATGTACCTGTGGAGGATTATCTGGACGAACTTTATCAGTGGATACAGAACGAATCGGAAGGGACGGGAAAGCCTTTCCTGATAACGGAAATCGGCGCGGGAGCCATATACGGTTACCGTACCCCCGCTCATGTGAAATGGTCGGAGGAATACCAGGTACAGGCGCTCAAAGAACAGCTTCAGGCCGTTTTTTCCCGGGAAGGCTGCAGCGGCGTTTATATCTGGCAGTTCTGTGATGTCCGTGTATGTGACAGCTGGTTCGGTTCACGCCCCAGGACCATGAATAATAAGGGAATCGTGGATGAATACAGAAGGCCGAAGCTGGCTTACGAGGTGGTGAAGGACAGCTACCGGAGCCTGGGGAACTATTTTTAGGAGGTCCCGAATCTGTAAAATTTCCATAACAGTCTGAAGAATTTCATATATTTTTTAAGAATGATTGCTTCTATAATAGAACAAAGAAGCAGGCATTTTGAAACAGGCGGTGTCAGAAGGGCCAATTCTGACACCGCCTGTTTGCGATTGGAATAAAATGTGCGCCAAAGCGCACGGATAGGAGCAAAAACAGTATGAAAGCAGCACTTGTGTATACCAGCACGACACCGGAACTGATTGAACTGGTGGAAAGAGAGGTAAGGAAAAATATCGGGGAGGAAGCGGAGCTGATCAGCCTGAGCAATCCGGAGATTCTGGCAGAGGTCAGGGAAGCGGGGTATGTGACACCTCGGGCCGCCGCGGAACTGATAAGCATGTATATGGATGCGGTGAAGCAGGGAGCGGACGCCATTCTGAATATCTGTTCTTCCGTAGGAGAAACAGCAGATTGTGTACAGACGGCGGCAGCCTACATAGGAGTGCCGGTGGTACGTATTGATGAGGAAATGTGCAGGGAGGCGGTGCGCAGAGGAAACAGGATAGCTGTCCTCGCAACCCTGCCGACCACATTGGAGCCGACTAAAAATACAGTTCTTCGTGTGGCAAGGGAAATGGGCAGGCATGTGGAACTGACCGACGGCCTGATTGACGGAGCCTTCGGACTGGATCAGGAGGAATTCCGCCGTCTGCTTCTTGCCAAAGCGGCCCGGGTGAAGGACGATGCGGATGTGATCCTCCTTGCCCAGGGCTCCATGGCTTATGTGGAGGAGGATATTTACCGGGAGCTGGGAATTGTTACTCTGTCCAGCCCCAGGTTTGGAGCGGCAGAACTGAAAAAGGCGCTGCAAAGAAAAGGTCTGATGTAGGATTACAGGAGGAGAATATGCTGACAGATACCAGAAAATCACCGAATGCCGGATTACAGGGGCTTCCCTTTTCCGATGTGGAATGGACGGGAGGACTTTATAAGGAACGTTTTGATACCTGCACTGCGTCTATGGTGCCGCATCTGCAGAAAATGTTTGAAAGCAGGGATATCAGCCATGTGCTGGAAAACTTTAAAATTGCCGCAGGGGATGCGGACGGAGACTTTGACGGTACGGTTTTCGGAGACGGAGACTTTTATAAATGGATGGAGGCCGCGGTTTATACGGCTGTGCGATCGGATAACCGGGAACTCCTGGAGCGTCTGGAGGAATATGTGGCCCTGATCGGGAGGGCGCAGCAGCCGGACGGCTATATTTCAACCAAACAAATTATAGGGGAACGGAATGGAAAAGCAGCCCGCCTGGGAGATATCAATGACTTCGAGGTTTATAATTTCGGGCATCTGTTCACTTCCGCCTGTCTGTATAAAAGGCTGACAGGGAAAGACAGCTTTCTCGCCATCGCCCGAAAGGCGGCAGGCTATCTGAAAAATCTGTATGACCGGGCGGAGGAAAGCGGGGAGGTACAGACCGCAGTCTGCCCTTCTCATTATATGGGGCTGGCGGAGCTGTACCGTACCACAGGTGATCGGGAATATCTGGAGCTTCTGAAAAAGGCGGTCACTCTCAGGGATTCCGTAAAGGAGGGGCTGGATGACAATCAGGATCGGCTTCCTCTTAAGGAACACGATCGGATTATCGGCCATGCGGTACGGGCCAATTACCTTTATGCGGGTGTGGCGGATCTGTGCCTGGAAGAGGAGGAACCTGAGCTTGCGGAGGTGCTTCATAAGGTCTGGAACAGCCTTGTGACACAGAAAATGTATATTACCGGAGGCTGCGGAGCGCTGTATAACGGCGCCTCCCCTTACGGCAATTTTTTTACCCACCAGCTCGTCCATCAGGCCTACGGCTATGAATATCAGCTTCCCAATGTGACCGCATATAACGAGACCTGTGCATCCATCGGCGGCGTATACTGGGCATGGAGAATGTTCTGCCTGGAGAAAAGGGCGGAGTATGCGGATATACTGGAACGTATGATACTGAATGTGAATCTGGCGGCGGTGAGCATGGACGGCAGACGGTTTTTCTATGAAAACATGCTGCGCAGGGCCAAAAAGCTTCCTTATGAGCTGATTTGGGGACAGGAACGGGCGGAATATATTCTGAGCTACTGCTGTCCTCCCAATCTGGCAAGGCTGATGGCCCAGATGAGCGAATATGCCTATGCTGTGGATGAGGACGGAATTTATACGGTGCTCTACGGAGCCAGCCGGGCCAGGGTGGCGTTCCCGGGCAGGGATGGGGAAGAACAGGCCTCCGGACTCATCCTGGTACAGGAAACCGGTTATCCCTATGACGGAAACATAAGGTTTACCTTTGAAGAAGAGGAAACGGAGGCCTTAAAACCCTGCGGCAGCTTTTCCCTGCATCTTCGGATCCCTTCCTGGGTCAGAAACGGAACTGTCCGGTGCCGGAACCGCAGGACAGGGGAGGACGAAGAAAGATACAGCCTGAGCCGTAAGGACGGCGGCACATACATATGCCTGAAGATAGAGGATCCGAAGAACCGGGAAATTCTGGTGGATTTTGCCATGGAGGCGAGGCTTACCTGTGCGCATCCGCTTGTGGAGGAGGATTCCGGCCAGGTGGCGGTGGAACGCGGCCCTCTGGTTTACTGCATCGAGGGAATGGACGCGGCGGCGGAAACGCTGGATGATCTGATGATACCGTCCGATATCAGGCTGGAACCGGAGGACTTTGTGATAGAAGGCAGGACAGTCACCTTTCTGAAAGGAAGCTTTTTGCTGAGAAAAAGGGAGGACGGCTGTGACCGGAATGCCCTTTATCAGGATTATGGGAACCGGGAATATGAAGAAATAACCGCACGCATGATCCCGTATTTTGCATGGGATAACCGCGGTATGGATGAGATGCGCGTCTGGCTGCCGGTAATGGATGTCCGGAAAAGGCCGGCGGGCAGGGAGAACTGACAGGCAGCCGGTAAAAGGAAACAGAAAAAAACAAACAGCGGCGTAAATGAGGAGGAATTATGGAACAATACAGCAGGCTTCCCATATCTGTGCTGGAGTCACTGCCGGAGGCCGACGGAAAAGAGATACACCGCATATATCAGGAGGAATGGAAAGATTTCGGGCGTAAGGTACTGGTGCTGGATGATGATCCCACCGGCATCCAGACGGTCCATGATGTGTCTGTTTATACGGACTGGTCGGAGCAAAGCCTGGAAGAAGGCATGCAGGAGGAAAACAGCCTGTTCTTTGTACTGACCAATTCCAGAAGCTTTTCGGCTTCCCAAACGGAGAAAGAACATAAAATCCTCGCTGAGAGGGCGGTAAAGGCTGCCGCAGCCTGCGGGAAAAAGCTTCTGCTGGTTTCACGGGGGGATTCCACTCTGCGGGGGCATTACCCTCTGGAGCTGGAGGCGCTGAGAGAGGCAGTGGAACAGCAGACGGGACGGCACACGGGCAGATACTCTGTCCTTTTTTCAGGGAAGGCGGGCGTTATACCATTGACAGTGTCCACTATGTAAAGGAAGGGGATATGCTGGTACCGGCCGGGCAGACGGAATTCGCACGGGATAAGACCTTTGGTTATCATTCCTCCCATCTGGGAGAATACGTGGAGGAAAAGAGCGGCGGGCGTTACCGGAAGGAGGACAGTATCTATATCACTCTTTCTATGCTGCGGGCTCAGAAGCTGGAGGAAATCACGCAGCTTCTGCTGCAGGCGGAGAATTTCCGTCCCGTTCTGGTGGATGCGGCGGCACAAAGTGACGTGGAAACCTTTGCGATCTGTCTGCTGCGTGCGATAAAGGCGGGAAAAGAATTTTTGATCCGAAGTGCGGCCGCGCTTCCCAAGGTGCTCGGAAACATAAGCGACAGGCCGCTGTTAGACCGGCAGGAGCTGCTGGGTGCAGAAGCGGATGAGGCGGCAGGGGAAAATTACGGCGGAATCGTCCTCATTGGTTCTCAT
>ERZ809152.690-NODE-690-length-16400-cov-3.679963_pt1 | contig 16400 bp, 16 predicted proteins | sample MGYA00520518_ERZ809152 | MGnify/ENA primary metagenome ERZ809152 (study PRJEB31570, sample SAMEA3212996) | Homo sapiens | biome: human-gut; feature: human gut; material: fecal | place: Sweden | collected 2011 ...
GCGACCGGATAATGCCCGGTTCCCGCCGCCGGAAGTGAAGACGAGGATACCGTTTAAAAAGAAAAAACAGAGTATGAACATTTAACTCTTTGATATATGGAAAATGAACAGAATGGAACGCTAAAAGACGGCAGTGTATATGTAGTCATGGGATTATGTTACAGAGATTCCAGCGTCTGTCGGAAGTAGTGTATTGCCTGTGAAATGAAACAGAACCGTTCTCGAAGGATGATACCTATACCCGCCGGCTCACTCCGGAAATGTGGGAGGAAATAAAGTTATCACCCGTAGTGGTGGCTGATATGCTGGATGATTTGAGGCACGGGAACAAGTTCTATACGGGCGTTGAAACGGATAAGGGGGGCTTCTTTTCAGCCGGAACTATGAAGGGAACCACCAATATGGGGCCTTTATGGAGGAGAATATCGAGAGATGTTTCTTTGAGCCGGACTTTGAAGGAAAGTCGCTGACCGTGTATGAACTTCGGGGATGGCCTTCGCTGATGGCGGGGAAGATAAACCTCTGTTATGATGATAACGATACCCTGTTACTATTGGAGAAGATTCCACCGGATGCCTTCCTTGATAAATCGGCTCTTAAAAGCGTACAGACAGAGGTGTATGACCTTTCACTCACGTGGGAGAATTATGCCCGGCTGCCGGACAATGAGAAGGGGCTTGGCCTGTTCCAGAGCGTGGATAACTATGACCGGATGACCTTGCTTCATATCATGGACAAGGGTTATCCGAGGGACGGACTGATGGATGAGTATCCTGATAATTTCAGTTTCTATGAGAAATTTGAAAGGATAGAAAGAGCATTACTGGGCCGGAACAGATGGAATGTTTATGACGAGATGCAGGACAGAGCAAAGAAACTGGTCGGAAAACTGTTGCGCGAGCAATTTTCCGATACACGGCAGAAGGTGGAGATAAAGGAAAAAGTAGTTTTACGGAACAGTAAAAGTATAAGGATATAAGGGATAACGGAAAACAAGTGAGGGTTGGAAGGCGCATTGCCGGCGGATGTCGGTGATGTGCCTTTCACCTTTATATCGGGATTCTGAAAGTTTTTACTTTGAGTAAATATGGGGAAAGAAATGACATGACAATATTTCAGGGTATGTTTTAGGGGACAATGTACGCCAATGGGTGACTTTGATTCCGGAAGTTTTGTCGGATGTGGAAATGTGCTTTACTTTGCTTCACAAATAGTAAAATCATAAATCAAATTTATTATGGAGTTAGTTGTAATTGAGAAAAATGCGTATTTACGGTTAAAACAGCAGGTTGAGGATTTATTCACACAGATTGAAGCTGTTAAAAAGAAATTTGGAATTGTTGAAAAGGAAAAATGAATGGATGCCCAGGAGGTTTGCTTGGCTTTGAATATCTCCAAACGAACTTTGCAAAGCTATAGGGAATACGGAATTATTCCGTGTTCTTTTATAGGTGGCAAATATATGTATAAAGAGAGTGATTTGGTCAGAGTATTAACTCAAAAAGCAAGATAACATATGGATGGAGTAATCACAAAGCAGTCAGAAGAGTACATAATGATGATGAGAATACTTAAGAAATGTTCTAAAGAGGTACTTGAATTTCAAGATTTGCCTGTTCCTATCGCCAATGAGGTTTATATGACTGGTGAACAGGTATGTGGCGTATTGCATATATCAAGCAGAACTTTGCAAAAGTTACGTGATGAAAAGGGGATAGCTTATACTGTTATAGGTGGTAAGTTTCTTTATCCTCTTTCTAAATTGCAATTGTTATTGGAAGAAAATTATAGAAGTTATGTTCGTTAAATCAAGCGTTTGATTTGTATTTATGCCATTTTTTTACTACCTTTGTAAAAGTAAGAGTGTAACAGGAAGAAAGCTGCAGCATATTTGCGGTGAATTATTCGGTGTCATAGGAGTAGAGGCTTTTGGTAAGATGCTGATAATGAGTAGGGGAAATAAAAGTTAATCGTTCCCTGTCTCTCCGCAGAGCTCCAAAGACAAAAAGGATTCAAAGTATGACAAATCCCGTAAAACCTTGATTTTACGGGATTTTTTATTTCTCTTCTCGGACATCTATCAGTAATTCGGGTTATATAATCAGTAATTTGGATACCTATATAATAAATAATACCCGCTACTTTTGTATCGCTATAACAATTGGATTTATATGTTTCAACTAAATAATATATCGTATGAAAAGATTGGTGTTGTTTATGATGGCAGTTATGCTGTTGTCTATTACTGTTAACGCACAGAAAAAAGGTGGTAAGACACTGGTAGCTTATTTCTCGGCAACGGGAACAACGGCAAGGGCTGCCAAGTTGGTGGCAGAAGCTGTTGATGGGACCCTCTACGAAATACAGCCTGCGAAAAAGTACACGGCTGCTGATTTGGACTGGCACGACAAAGCTTCGCGCAGCAGTGTGGAGATGTCGGATTCCAAATCACGTCCTGCATTGTATTCTAAATTGGGAAGTCTCGCGGAGTATGATACCATTTATATAGGTTTTCCTATTTGGTGGAATTTGGCTCCAAGAATCATCAATACATTTATAGAAAGCGGTGATTTTGCAGGTAAAACGGTTATTCCATTCGCCACTTCGGGAAGCAGCAGTATTTCTAATGCAGAAAAGGAATTGCAGACGAATTACCCCGGCATAAACTGGGGAAAAGGCAGGCTGCTGAATGGAGCGAGCCGGGAAACTGTCAAGCAATGGATTAAGAAATGAATTTCCAACCGAAACTTAAAGAAGTAGAGATGAAGAACATGGTAAAAAACATATGTGCGGCGATGGTTATTAGCCTTTGTGCTGCAGGACATTTGTCTGCAACAGAAAATAATCCTAATAATGATAATAAATTTATGGAAGAGAATTTGAATCTGACTCAAGAGTGGGACAAGACATTCCCACAGAGTGATAAAGTAGACCATAAAAAGATAACTTTCCACAACCGTTACGGCATTACACTTGCCGCCGATTTGTATGTACCCAAGAATGTGACGGGTAAATTGCCTGCCATTGCCATCAGTGGCCCATTTGGTGCCGTGAAGGAACAAGCTTCGGGCTTGTATGCGCAGACATTGGCAGAACGTGGATTCCTGACGATTGCTTTCGATCCATCCTATACGGGAGAAAGTAGCGGCCAGCCCCGTTATGTGGCTTCGCCGGACATCAATACGGAAGATTTCAGTGCAGCGGTCGATTATCTTTCCACCCGTGACGATGTAGATGCAGAGCGCATCGGCATTCTCGGTATTTGTGGATGGGGAGGCATGGCGCTTAATGCAGCGGCTATCGATACTCGCATCAAGGCTACAGTTACGGCAACCATGTACGACATGAGCCGGGTCAATGCTAACGGTTATTTCGATTCTATGAATGCCGATGCACGGCATGAATTGCGGCGCCAGCTTAATGCTCAGCGTACGGAGGATTATAGAAACGGTACATTTGCTCTTGGAGGAGGTGTAGTAGACCCGTTGCCTGCCGATGCTCCACAATTTGTGAAGGACTACCATGCCTATTATAAAACACCGCGCGGCTATCATAAGCGGTCACTCAACTCTAACCACGGATGGAACAAGACTTCACCGCTTTCGTTCATCAATATGCCTATCCTTTCATATAGTGATGAAATCCGTAGTGCAGTGTTGATGCTGCACGGTGAGAAGGCCCATTCACGTTATTTCAGTGAAGATGCTTTTAAAAAGTTGCAGGGTGATAATAAGGAACTGCTGATTATTCCCGGTGCAAACCATGTAGACTTGTATGACAATATAGAGGTAATTCCATTCGGCAAAATAGAGAGATTCTTCAATGAAAATCTTCGATGACCGCCTTTAATGTGTTAGGAACCGGACGTACTTTTCTTTAGCCTGGTTCAGCAACTCCTCTTTCAGGCAGATGTCTTTCCGGAAAAGCGAATGCTCCGGGAAGATTTCTTTTTTCTTGGACGCCTTGTTCCAATTTCCTACTACATGCCCCTTATAGAGAAGTACCGGAAAGAACAATCCGTTGTTGGTGAAAGCTTTGGAATAGTCCTCTTTGGGTAGGACGTCCGTCCGGTCCTTGTATCCTATCAGGTATTCGTCGTAGGAGGGAAGAAGGTGCAGGTTACCGGTCGCCTTTCCAGATGTCCGGCAGGAGTCATGGATGTACCATGTCTGGCTGTTCCATTGTTCGGACATCAGTTCCGGTTCTATCAGAGAAATGGCTTGCCTTGCTTCCGTTAAAGGCAAACCAGACCACCAGGAGAAGTCTTGCAGGGTAGCAGGGGCATGGCTGCGGAAATAGGCTGTAGCCAGGCGGGCCAGCGCTTCTTCTTTCGTCAGTTCGGGGGTAGGTGGAACTCTTTCGTCCAGAAGGGCATAGGTGTGTTGCCGTCCATGGCATTCTCCGCTGCACACAATTCCTTCGACTTCGGCACGCGACATAAAGCGGGTCATGTGGTAGTTGTCTGCAAGCAGTCCCGAACGTTCAAAATGTTCCGCAATCTCTTGTTTCGTCAGGCTTCGCTTCCCGCTGAGGATATTCCCAAGTACGGTATGGCTTCTGTCATATTGCTGTTCCGTGATTTCCAGACCATGTCCTTTTGCATAAGAATCATTGGCAGATTTGATGCGTTGTGCAGAGAGTTTCAGCATCCAACGAATGTCTTCTGCTGCTACCAGGTGCCATGTGGGACGCATTACGTGGGTTCTCAGTATTTCCCCTTGATGCAGGGCTTTTTCCACGGCTTGAATTCCCGGTGACTTCAGCCGCATACCTACGGCCCATTTCACCATTGTATAGTCTTGTGCCTGCATGGCGCCCATCCAGGAGACCAGTTCTTTCGGGTGGCCGAAGAGTGGAGTGGACAGTTGCTGGTTCTGTAAGCGTATTTCAGGGATTCTCATGTCGGTATGGTATTCGTTTGTATCAATAGGAATCGCAAAGATAAGAAAAGCAGGTCATCGCAGGGTATATCGTGTCCGCAATTATATTCTTTTGTTTCTTTTAACAGCTACTAATATAGCTATCTTTTATTTTTGCAACACACAAATTTGGAAAATATTCATAATTAAACAACCATAAGAACTTTTTTATGACTATGAGAACAAATTGTATTTTATTGTTAGTTATTTTGTTGGGAGCCTTTCCCTTAAATCGTGTACATGCCGATGAATCTGGAAGCATAATTCTGTACACTCCTTACACAAAAATTTCCGTGACGCCCGGAGCGTCCATTGATTACAGCATTGATTTGATTAACAACACGGACGGGGTTACAAATGCAAATCTCTCGGTCAGCGGATTGCCGGGCAGTTGGAAGCATGAAATCAAGTCAGGCGGCTGGACCCTCAGCCAGCTTTCTGTACTGTCCAAGGAAAAGAAAACGTTCAATTTGAAAGTGGAAGTTCCTCTAAAAGTAAATAAAGGAAGTTATCATTTCACAGTATTTGCCGGAGAAACCAAACTGCCGTTGGAGGTGGTCGTGGCCCAGAAAGGAACTTACCAGACCGAGTTCACTACCGACCAGCCCAATATGCAGGGCAATTCCAAGTCCACCTTTACCTTCAATACTACATTGAAAAACCAGACGGCCGACCAGCAACTGTATGCGCTGATGGCCAATGCCCCCAGAGGCTGGAGTGTCGTGTTCAAGCCTAACTATAAGCAGGCCACTTCTGCCCAGGTGGAAGCGAACAGCAGCCAGAATGTGAGTATAGAGATTGTCCCTCCCGCCAATGTGGAAGCCGGCAATTACAAGATTCCGGTACGTGCGGCTACCGGTACGACTTCTGCCGACTTGGAGCTGGAAGTTGTTGTCACGGGTTCTTATGAGATGGAATTGTCCACGCCCAGAGGATTGTTGAGTACCGAAATCACAGCGGGAGATGTGAAGCGTATCGAGTTGGTGGTCCGGAATACCGGCTCTTCATTGTTGAAAGATATCCAGCTTTCTGCCAATAAGCCCGTGGACTGGGAAGTGTCTTTTGAGCCTTCGAAGATTGATATGCTGAAGGCGGGGGAAACGGCCAATGTCGTAGCTACCATGAAAGCATCCAAAAAGGCATTGCCCGGAGATTATGTGGCTACCATGACGGCCAAAACTCCTGAAGTGAATACAGACGCCCAATTCCGCATTGCCGTGAAAACCCCGATGATATGGGGATGGGTGGGCGTTTTGATAATAATCGTTGCCATAGGTGCCGTATGCTATCTGTTCCGTAAATATGGAAGGAGGTGAGCATGGACGAGCGAGTGATTGCATTGACAGACTTGACCAAGCAGTATGGGCGCTTCACTGCCGTAGACCGCATTTGCCTGACTATCCGTAAAGGGGAGATTTTCGGATTATTGGGGCCAAACGGCGCCGGCAAGTCAACTACCATCCTGATGATGCTGGGACTGACGGAACCCACTTCCGGCTCTGTGGAGATTTGCGGTATCGACTCTACGAGGCATCCTATCGAAGTAAAGCGGAAAATAGGCTATCTGCCCGAAGATGTGGGGTTTTATGATGACATGACCGGTCCGGAAAACCTTATATATACTGCGCGTCTCAATGGCATTTCGGATGCCGAAGCGAAAGTCAAGGCGCTAGAGCTGATGGAGCATGTGGGGCTTGCCGGACAGATGAAAAAGAAGACCGGGAAATATTCGCGCGGTATGCGCCAGCGATTGGGGCTGGCAGACGTGCTTATCAAAAATCCGGAAATTATAATCCTGGATGAACCTACTTCGGGAATAGACCCTGCCGGTGTTCAGGAGTTCATCGAGCTCATTAGGCAGTTGAGCCGGAAGGAGGGACTGACCGTCTTGTTCTCTTCCCACCACCTGGACCAGGTGCAGAAAGTTTGCGACCGCGTGGGACTGTTCAACAGTGGGAAGCTGGTCACCTTGATTGATATGTCTGATTTGAAGGACAAGCATCAGGAATTATCTGATATTTATAACCATTATATGGAGGAAGGAGGAGAAAGGCATGAATAAAGTCAATTATCCTTTTCGGGTAGTCGTCAACAAGGAAATATCCGACCATGTGAAAAGTTGGCGGTTCATTATCTTGATGGGAATCATTTTGCTTACGTGCATGGGCTCACTCTATACCTCGCTTACCAACATAGGTGCCGCCATCAAGCCCAATGACCCGGACGGTTCGTTCCTTTTCTTGAAGTTATTCACAGCCTCGGATGGCACATTGCCTTCTTTTGTGCAGTTTATCAACTTTCTGGGGCCGTTGTTGGGGATTGCGCTGGGATTCGATGCTATAAATTCGGAACAGAACAAGGGGACGTTGAGCCGTATGCTGTCACAGCCTGTTCATCGTGATTGCATTATCAATGCCAAGTTCGTGGCTGCATTGATTGTGATAGGTATCATGCTGTTTGTACTGGGATTCCTCGTAATGGGCTGCGGGTTGATAGCGATAGGCATTCCTCCCACAGCAGAAGAATTTTGGAGGATTGTATTCTTTCTCATAATCAGTGTGTTCTATGTGGCATTCTGGCTGAATCTGGCCATTCTGTTTTCGCTTTGCTTCCGTCAGGCGGCCACCTCGGCATTGGCTTCGGTGGCGGTATGGTTGTTTTTCAGCGTGTTCTATACGATGATTGTCAATCTGGTTGCCAAGGCATTGAGCCCTTCGCAGCTGGCATCTCCTTATCAGATAGTCAGTTACCAGAAATTTATTCTCGGTCTGATGCGTCTGGCACCTAGCGAGCTGTTCAATGAGGCGACTACAACGCTGCTGATGCCTTCCGTCAGAAGTTTGGGGCCGCTTACTATGGAGCAGGTTCAGGGGGCCATTCCCAGTCCGCTGCCATTGGGACAGAGTCTTTTGGTGGTGTGGCCGCAGCTCACCGGACTGATTGCAGCTACTGTCATCTGTTTTGCTCTTTCGTATGTCATATTCATGAGACGGGAAGTCAGATCACGGTAATGATAAGTATGTTTTATTGAGTGTTGAAAGTCCGTTCCGGCATTGGTTGCTTGAACGGACTTTTAATATTATTTGCCCGAACATTTGGTAATTCCAAAAACTTCTCTTACTTTTGCGCCCCGAACAAGGAGAGGTGCTCGAGTGGTTGAAGAGGCACGCCTGGAAAGCGTGTATACCCCTAAAGGGTATCGGGGGTTCGAATCCCCCTCTCTCCGCAAATAACAATCCCAATTCCGCTGTAAGCTAATAACTTACGGCGGTTTTTATTTTACACACATACAAAAATACATACAAACTGCAGTGAAATCCATACACCATCCCAAAGCGTATGTATCATAGAAAATCAAAAGGAGGGAAGATAATATCACGAGTTTTCATAGACGATCGTAAAGTTTACTGACGAAAATGGTATCCAAAACGATACCCCCTTTTATATGACCCCATTGTTTGAAATTTGCACCGGGTCGGCTTAGATAGCATCTTTCGGCACCTCCGAGTGCCATTTTCAGGTGCCGATTGGATGATTTTAACAATCTCTATTAAAAGATTGGGGTGCAGATGTTAGAGATTCTTTGAATGAGGAAGTTGCACGCTACTTTTGCAGCGTCGACGCAATAATCACCCGGCTTCAGGTATCGGAAGCCACAACACTTCCTATCAATTCAATGAATATATCGGACCTCTTACAGAAGCCCTTGTGGCAAATGACCGGCGAGGAATTCATGTTCCTCTCCAAAAGCGCCTCTAAAAATGATGAGGCCAAAAATCAGGACACACCGTCTCAGTCAAACTCTGAGAAGAAATATGTCTATGGCATTGACGGCATCGCTGAAATTTTCGGATGCAGTCGCCCCACAGCCTCCCGAATCAAGAAGAGCGGCAGGATTAATGCTGCAATCCGACAGATCGGGCGCAAGATAGTGGTGGATGTCGAACTCGCCCTTTCTCTTGTAGGGCAGAAGAAGGAGATTCGCAGATGGACACGATGAAAGACCGACTCGGCGGCTTCATAGCCGAGGCAGAGAGCGGAACCAAATGTCAAGTGGCTGGTCTGGCGAAAATGCGTTATGAGAAGATGTGCAATGAAGCGCAGCTCGATATCGACAAGGAGGTACCGCCTCCGCCGGTTGCCATTTATATAGGCGATTCTCCTGCATGTACTTTCGGCAATTTCAGTGCCTCGATCGGCAAGCCAAAGGGTAAGAAGACCTTCAATGTATCGGCGATGACGGCAGCGGCCATGACTAATTCCACAATCCTCAACTATCGTGGCAATATGCCTCCGAACCAGAACGGCATCCTCTATTTCGACACCGAGCAGAGTACCTATCATGCTTTCCGTGTTTTCAAGCGTATTGCCACCTTGACCCACAAAAGCAATCAGGAAATCAACGAGAGAATAAAGTATTTCGCGCTTCGCAAGTATTCGGTCGAAGACCGAATAGGGATGATTGACCATAAGATACGGAATACACCGGCTGTCGGTCTGGTAATCATCGACGGCATCCGTGATTTGATGCTTGACATCAACAATCCGCGCGAAGCCACTCTTATAGTCAACTATCTGATGAATTGGACGGAGGAATTCAATCTCCATCTCCATACCGTCATTCACCAGAACAAGGGTGATGAAAACGCGCGAGGACACATCGGAACCGAAATCAACAACAAGTCAGAGGCTGTGCTCCGTGTCGAGAAGGATAAGAACGAAGATTCGGTAAGCACTGTCGAGGCAGTCTATATCCGTGATATTTCTTTCCCTCCATTTGCCTTTAGGATTAACGACGAGGCGTTGCCCGAACTCATCAAGGACTATGTGCCGACACCCGAGGCCAAAGGCAACGAGGCTTGGGACCCATACCGCGACATATCCGAGGATACACACCGCAGTGCTCTTGATTCGGCGTTTCCGAATCCCGGCACATTGCTTCGGCATGGCGAACTATTGGATGCGCTCCGTGACGCATACGCAGACGAGGACATCGAACTTAGCGACTATAAGCTCAAGATTCTGATAACTTTTCTGAAGAACAAACGGATGATTGAGCAGGTGGATAAAGGCAAGAAGAAAGGCAATCCCTACCGCTACCTTCAGGATTTCTACTATTGAAAAGTTAGTTGGATGAAGCGGGCCTATATATACACGTCACTTCACCCAACCAAAATCCGATAGCCAATGAACCGATTTTACATCCGATGAATTCGCAGGTTTTGAAAAGCAGAGAAGGAATGGCTGTTGCCATATCCGACACGGATATGCCATTGCGAAGAGCCACCAAAATTGACATCTCCGACATCCTTTTGGATGCGGCAAGCCGGAATAACCCAATTATAGGAGCTGCTGACAAAGCCAGTCAGCTTGCTGAATGAAGGGAGGATTTTAGTAATAAAATTCCGTAGCTTATTATGGCATTTTCAACCGATGTCTACGACCTCTCCCGAAAAAGCCGTCAAGCATCGAGCCTCCTCCCTGCTCCCGATTGCAACAGATACGGAATTTTATCATAACCAATTTAATTCAAGACTATATGACAACACAATATGCAGTGTGCCACTTGGAACGTGGCGCAGGCAACGATTCGGGCATGTCCTGCCACATCGAGCGCAAGACCGCCGACGGCAAACCTCACATCCCCGACAACGCTGACGAGAGCAGAACACACCTCAACCGCGAGCTTATAGACTTTCCGGAGGGCGTTGCCAACCGCACGAGGGCGATTCAACACCGCCTCGACACCGCCGGACTAACGCGGAAAATCGGCAAGAATCAGACACGTGCCATCCGTGTGCTTCTGACCGGCACGCATGAGCAGATGATGGCTCTTGTAAGTGAAGGTCGCCTTGATGAGTGGTGCCGGGCCAATATCAAATGGCTGCATGACACCTTCGGTGCAGAAAATCTTGTGTCATGCGTGCTTCACATGGATGAAAAGACTCCGCATCTTCATGCGACCGTAGTGCCTATTATATCGACTCCGCGCAAGCGACGTACGCGGGAGGGAGAGCAGAAGTACAAGGAGAAAGCACCGGCACCAAGGCTGTGCGCCAATGAACTGATGACACGGGGTAAGCTCAGGCAATATCAGGACACCTACGCACAGGCTATGGCCGGATTCGGTTTGAAACGAGGTGTTGTGGCGAGTGGAGCCAGACATCAGACACAGCAACAACATAGACGTCAGCAGTCACTTGAACTGCAGGCTGACATTGAAAGATTAACCTCCGAAATCACACGATTGGAATCTGAGAAGCAGAAGGTTGAGCAACGCGCGAAGGACGGTAAGAATCGAATCCTATCTTGGTTCGGAACCGGGGAACTGCCAGAACTGGTAAAGGAGATTGCCGACAAAGACAAACAGATTGCCGGATTGAAACAGAAATTAACCGAGATGCAGAAGCAGTACGACAATCTGAAAGCCAACTCGCTCCGTGAACGCAACTCTTATCAAAAGGAAATCGAAGCAGCCACCAAACGGGTTGCCGAATGGGAGGCGCGTTATAGAGCGGAACACAATTTGGCTAAGGAACTTCACCGCAAGGCGTACCCCGAGCGATACCGTCTTTCATCTGGTGCAGAACTTATCAGCGGCTGGATTCCCAATCGGATGTATCCCACTCTGTCAATTACTACGCTGTTTAATGGCAACGAGTTCAAGAACTCCTCTTATAATTTGTCACAGAATCTTCTTGAGCAGTACGACAGCGGAGCGTTAACTCTTCATGAATTGGTCAACGAACTGTTTGATCCATGTGAGCAGGTTGATGAATCCCAACATAGCCTCCTCGCCGTCGCGCTCCAAGCAGCAGCCGGAGGAATCCCGACACCACATGTCGGCACCGGCGGGGGAAGTTCACCGTCCGATTTACCGTGGAATGACAACGATAAGGACAAATATCAAAGATTGAAATCCAAAGGGCGCCGATGACATTCAGAGCTTGTTGAAAAACTGATTACCAAAATCTTCTTCTATGAGAGAACATCTTGAATCGGAATAATGAAGTAAGCGATAGTGTGTACGTGGATTGAGGCTTATTGCGCCCATAATATGCTGCTGAATTAATTTGAGATTCAACAATCATAGGGTCATTGCCGTTTTGAACTGCTTTAGTAAATAAGCCCATTATTTCATATTTATTACCGAAGTTAGCATCGGGCTGCCTCAAAATTTCAGAAACTACCTGACGAATAGAATGAGGATAAATAATAAAAGTATTGTCTGCATTGCAAGTGATGTTCTTAAATTCACTGCTTCCAAAGAATACTATTACTGAATAGATAGGTATGTCGGGATTTTGTGGCAAACATTGTCTGATGACTTGTATATGCCTAGCATTCTGCATGACAGGATTATAAAAGCGATGCTTTTCCTTACCATATGCCAATATTTGCGTCCAATATCTTTGATGTTCGTTGCCGAAAATCCAACCACTATAATCTTTTACTTCAAATACAATAATGCCAGTTTTAGTTGCAACGGCTACATCTACTTGCGTATATTCTCCACTCGGTTTTTGAATATATAAGTCGTGGAATATCGCTTTCGGATTGATCCCTACCTTCAATAAATTCAGTATCACTCTACGTTCTGACCACTCTCCACGAGTAATGGGCGTAACCAGTTCAATAAGTTTCCGTTCTTTTTGTTTGACATAAATAAAATAGGCAATCCAAAATATCAAACAAATCAGGAATATGATAGGCGCAAGTGACATTACTGATGCTTTAATGGTATCGTGGAATTGTTACAAGAATTATTGGTAGGGTGTAATCACAATTCATTTGAATGCAATTATAGGAATAACTTTCGTTGTTCCATAATTCTGATACTTATAGTTCCCAATTTGCCTTGCGCATTTTCCTTGAGGAGTTTTCACTATTTGATTATTATAGAAATTACTACCTTCTTGGGCTAATATTAAAACCTCTAAATCGGATGTGAATACATGCCCCGAAATAGTTTCTCTAATTTCCAGCGCAATAGCATCCCCTGATTCCAAAACCTTTTGTACTTCGAAATTCTTTCGACTAACACAGTCTCCAGGTTTATCAAATAATGTTTTCCCTGAATTGTTTTTAGTCGCAATTGTTTTATTTGATTTCAATTCCACACCATCAATGATTTTAACAGCGGGAACTGTTTTCTCTATTCCCATTTTAGTGCTGTACCGGTAAGTCCCCACACGTTGAGCGCACTGATCGTTTTTAAGAACGATTTTTTGATTATCATAGAACTGTTGTTTTTCATCCGGTATAATAAAAACTGTTGCGTCAAAAGTGTCATCTGCATTAGCTAATGCACATCCCGAGTCTAATACTTGGAATACTTCGAACTGGGAGTACTCCATATTCTCTCCGGGCTCTTCAAACATTTCAAGTCCGATAATTCCCGAATTATTAGACAGATTAATGCAAAATGCAAAAGCAAATGTCAGTACAATTCCTGTAATTATACCTAGTACATAGATAAGCCATTTTTTCATGTTCAATGATAATTATTAGTCATTTAATCAGCTTGCAAGTAGCCTTAACCAAATAAAAGTCAAGGCTATAATGCTTTGCTGTTCTTATTAAATATCTTCCAAATCTTTTTGGATTTTGGTTTCTACATTTTGAGCATCACGGTATCGGATAATAACCACACCATCGGAATAACCAGCTTTTTCGATTGATAATTCAATAGTTCCACCTGTTACATTCCATGCACTTGCATAGGTAACTGTGCCTTGCCCTAATTCGTACATGAGAGAAATATTACTGTCCTGACGGCTCGGATTATGTTCCCGGCAAGCTGAGGGTTCTCCATATTTACGGGTATATAAGCCTTTATAATAGTCATAGGTGCTCACAAGTGTATTCCATTCGCTACTTTCGTCGAATATAACGACAACGGAGTGAACACTTTTGCCATCATCGGTAGCACCGACACCAATTGTGGCTTGTCTGCCTGTAAAATCGCCTGTAAACATCGTAACATTGTTGTCGCGTCCCATTTGGGTAAATCCTTTTGCTTTGAGCTTTTGGCAGAACGCCGTCATACTTCCCTCAATTGGAATACCCTTGAAAGATAGATGCTCTTGTGCCATAAGATTGATTACAGCAAAAAGCATAGTTAATGTGATTAAAAACTTTTTCATTTTCTTCTTATTCAAGTAGCTCTTTTAGTTCCAATTGAGCCGTTAATTACGCAGAAGCGTGGAACTGCAAATGCCACGTTCTGAATTGGAGGTCGTAGGAAACCTGTACACACGAATGTAGTAATAGCAGCCCACGCTATAGCGTGAGAACCACTATGCCACCCTTGTGTGTAATTGTGAAATTTCCTACGTTTCCAATTCACAAGATAAGCATAACGCTTCTTATTATTTCAAAATGTCATGGAAAGAGTTGCCTCAATCCAGATGCAAAGATAGTAAAAAAATTATAGAAGCCTCTCACTGACAGGCAAAAAATCAGCAGTTAAAGGTACATTTCCTTCCTTTTTGTTTCTCTATTTTTTCTTAAATACAATCTGCGACAACTTGAATCGGAGTTAAATATCCTTCATGATGATTTCAAAAACCTCATTCAGTTTGTCCGTGGGGAGACGTTTGATATATTCGGCGCGAGCTTCGAGATTACCACGGATATGGGCGAGAACTGCGAGGTGAGCATTGACTGACGCTGTATCGCCCTCAAATATTTCAAGATAGGTATCACGTGCCGGTATGCCAAGCCGGATTCGTTCATCGTCGGTTATAGCGTGGTCGAAAACGGTCTCCACTCCTAATTGAGCGGTCTCGTTTAGGACACTCATCTTCTCACGCTTGCTCTCATCATCGAACTTCACATACTTCATCATCATGTCGGCAGTAGTATGACCTGTTACAGCACGAATATCCTCCGGCGACATGCCTTTGCGCAGACACATCGTTACGAATGTGCGCCGTGCCACATGCGATGTCAGCAACTCATACTTCGGACGAACTTCCCTGGTCTTGGTTCGTCCGCTCTGTTTCTCTGTAATCCAGTCTCCAGTCATGCCTGCCAATTTTCCGACCTCTTTTAGATGGGCGTTGTATTTCTGATTTGATATCGTCGGGAAGATACGCGGATCTTCTTCATCGGGAGCCTTCGGATATTTCGCAAGTATTCGCAAAGCTTCGTTTGCCAATGCAAATCTCTGCCGATGATTAGTCTTTTTGGCTACAACATCAAGTATATCGCCGTTGATATTCGACCATTTCAACGCAATAACATCTGAAAACCTGAGACCCGTATAACATGCAAAAACAAAGATATCTCTTGCCCTATCAATGGCTTTGCGGGAAGTCGGGAAAGTCTGAATTGCAGCAAGCTCTTCTTCGGTCAACGCATACAGGTTAATTGTGCTATCCGCTTTAGTCTCATCACGAAATCTCTGCGAATATGACTGATATGCCATATTCTTATTATAACCCCTCTTTGTGGCCCAATTAAAGAATGTTTTAATGTCCTTCATGGACTTATAACAATAATTGTTAGACAACCCTTTGCCAATAAGGAACATTTCAAACCGGGCAAGCAAATCATCGTTAACATCCTCAAAATACAGGGTTACCTTAAACTCGCTTAGATGTCGAAGCATGGTTTTGTGTTTGGTAAGCGTCCCTTTTGTCCACAGAGCGGTAGCCGGAGAAGTCTTTAATTCTTTTTCCCTTTCATCAATCAGAAGTTGATACACTTGGGCAACCGTCAGCCTCGTGGATCTCACTTCATTGAGGACTCGTTTTAGCTCATCGCGGACGCTGGTAGGCGTTGCTTCCTCTCCCTTCAGTTCGAGCTGCGAGAATACGGTATCAACGGCTGACGCGATTTTAACCAAACGTTGGTTGATGTCGGCGGCAGATATATCATCAGAATTGAAATTATTTCGCTTAACACGCTGTATCATTTCATCCCATTTCGCGAGTGCGATACGGTATCCAGAATAATACCATATACGTTTGCCGCTAAAGGTTATGTCGGCATTGATAGGCAGCTCTTCGGGAAGATTGCCGTTTTTATCCTTGCGCTTCTCCAATCGGAAGCTGACGCGATGCTTGTACTTATCCATGAGAAAGATTTTTTGTAGGAGACAATGATACTTTGATTTTCACATACAAAATTACATACAAAAATCGGTTTAATCAAGGAAATTCAAAGATATTTTGTTTTGTGCTAATTTGATGTATATTCCTAATTAATAGCATATTATATTATTTACCATTGCTTGTATGATTATCTATTTTACAATAGTTTCATATCCCTCTCTCTCCGCAACAGTTCTGAATAAGATGGAAAACTAGCGGGTAAAGGTCTACAAATCTATGATTTGTAGACCTTTTTTGCTTGTACTCCGTTTGCTTTGAAAGACTTGGGGGTCAACGTAACAATCTGAGGGATTTTATATTTAAGCCTATAATTTAGCAAGTCTATATAAGAAAAAAGCTCTATCTCTTACTCCTCTGAACT
>ERZ809152.695-NODE-695-length-16309-cov-3.273840_pt1 | contig 16309 bp, 10 predicted proteins | sample MGYA00520518_ERZ809152 | MGnify/ENA primary metagenome ERZ809152 (study PRJEB31570, sample SAMEA3212996) | Homo sapiens | biome: human-gut; feature: human gut; material: fecal | place: Sweden | collected 2011 ...
TGGTAACGATTTCATTTTTATAGGCAGCAGCTATCCACACCGTACCCACCGGTTTTTCCGGAGTCCCACCTCCAGGACCTGCAATACCGGAAGTAGCCACTGCACAATCTGTTTTCAGCGTTTTCATCGCACCTTTCACCATTTCTGTAACAGTTTCGCGGCTTACTGCTCCATGTTTTTCCAAAGTTTCGGCAGATACATGCAGCAAAGACATCTTTATTTCATTGGAATACGCCACTATACTACCATTAAAGTATTCCGAACTGCCGGGAACGGAAGTAATCAGAGCGGCAATCCCTCCACCCGTACAACTTTCTGCGGTGGAAAGGGACAATTTCTTTGCTTTCAGCAGCTCTCCTACCTTTTCTTCCAACTTCATACCTTATTATATATTATCCTAAAGTTACGCGTGAATAAGCAGGTGCTTCCATCGGACAAAAATCCTTATCCATATACTTGAAGTATCCGGTAATGGCAATCATGGCAGCGTTATCCGTTGTGTAGCTGAACTTCGGAATAAATATTTTCCAACCATACTTCCCGGCATGCTCACGGAAAGCATTACGCAATCCATTATTGGCAGAAACGCCTCCTGCAACAGCCACTTCCTTTATTTTATATTGTTTGGCAGCTTTGCGCAACTTATCCATCAAGATATCTACAACGGTAGCTTCCAGTGATGCCGCCAAATCCGTCTTGTGATGTTCGATGAAATCGGGGTCGTCCTTCATCCAGTCGCGCAGAGAGTAAAGAAACGAGGTCTTAAGTCCGCTGAAACTATAATCCAACCCTGGAATATGCGGTTTGCTGAACGAGAAGGCTTTAGGATTACCTTGCCGAGCCAGTTTGTCAATAATCGGACCACCCGGATATCCCAATCCCATTACCTTCGAGCATTTGTCAATGGCTTCACCGGCGGCATCATCAATGGTCTGCCCCAAAATTTCCATATCGTTATAGGCTTTCACCAAGATAATCTGTGAATTTCCACCGGAAACCAGCAAACAAAGGAAAGGAAATTCCGGCTGCACATTATCTTCACCTTCTGCTTTAATGAAATGAGCTAACACATGACCAGTCAAATGATTAACATCAATCATAGGAATACCTAATGAACGGGCGAACCCTTTGGCGAAAGATACCCCCACCAACAACGACCCCATCAATCCCGGTCCACGCGTAAAGGCCACAGCACTCAATTCCTCTTTGGTTACTCCAGCGCGTTTCAATGCCTCATGCACTACCGGAACTATATTTTGTTGGTGCGCGCGGGAAGCCAGTTCAGGCACTACCCCACCGTATGCTTCATGCACAGCTTGGCTGGCCACCACATTCGAAAGCAGATAACCATCTTTGATGACAGCTGCAGAAGTGTCATCACAAGAAGATTCTATTCCCAAGATTATTGTACTCATAATGTTTATTTACGTTTAAACGCTGCAAAAGTAGTGATAAAAGTACGATTCATAACGTATTATTTCATATTTTTGTTGGCTGATTATAAAAATTAACCGCCTATCAGAAAGCTAAAAAAAACAGTACGCTGGGTACTCGGTATTGTATTGGGATTGTATATCGGTACCATATTGTTGCTGAACATTCCATCCGTTCAGCGACAAATGTCTGTATTTGTTGCCAATGAACTGGCTTCCATACTGGACAGCAAGATTTCCATCGGGCGAATAAACATAGGATTGCTGAACCGCATCATCATCGACGATCTGCTCCTGGACGACCAGTCCGGCAAGGAAATGCTGAAGGTGACCCGTCTTTCCGCCAAATTCGATATTCTCCCCCTATTCAGCGGCAAAATATCCATCAGTAACATACAATTGTTCGGCTTTAACATCAATCTGAGCAAGCAGACTCCCAAGGATAAACCTAATTTTCAGTTTGTACTCGACGCATTCGCATCCAAAGATACGGTTCAAAAGAAAAATAACCTGGATCTCCGTATCAATTCCTTACTGATACGCCGCGGAAAGGTTTCATATGATGTGCTGTCCGAGAAAGAGACTCCGGGAAAGTTCAATCCACAGCATCTCCGCTTGCGTAACATTATTGCAAACATCTCCCTAAAAGCATTGCAAAATGATTCTATCAATGCTGCCATCAAGCGTCTGAGCATCGAAGAAGAACATTCCGGATTTGAATTGAAGAAACTAAGCCTAAAGGTTATCGGCAATGACCAACGGATGAAAATCGAAAATTTCGCCATCGACCTCCCCAACACCTCTTTGGCAATGGATACTATACACATGGATTATGACAGTCTGGGGGCGTTTGACAATCTTGCCCAAGATGTCCGTTTCTCATTCCATTTGCTGCCCTCTCAAATCGCCTTGCAGGATTTATCGGCTTTTGTTCCGGCTTTTGGTTCCTTCAAGGAAAAATTGCAAGTAGAGGTACAGACAGACGGCACTGTCAATCAACTGAATTGCCCGCACCTTTCCGTCTCTGTCGGAAATCATTTTTATCTGAGGGGAGACGTATCACTACAAGACCTTTCCCATCCGGAAAATGCTTATATATTCGGCAATTTGTCCAATTTGTACGCAGACCCGGAAGGAATTGCCTTCTTTGTCCGGAATTTCAGCAAGAACTATAATGGAGTACCTCCCGTCCTGCAACACTTAGGAACGGTTTCCTTCCGTGGAGAAGTCTCGGGCTACTTCACAGACCTCGTAACTTACGGACAAGTACGCACTGACATCGGAACCATCCAAACTGACGTAAAACTAAGTTCTAACAAAGATAAAGGTTATTTTGCCTATTCCGGTGCAGTGAAAACCAAAGAGTTTGAGCTGGGCAAGATGCTGGGTAACAAAAAACTGGGTAAAGTAACTTTCAATCTGGATGTCAACAGCAGCCATTACGAAAACCAATACCCGTCCGTACTGCTGAAAGGGCTGGTTGCCTCCATTGATTACAGCGACTACAATTACGAAAATATCACCCTAGATGGAGAATACAAGCAGGGAGGCTTCACGGGAAAAATCGCCTTGGATGACACCAATGGTTCTGTTATTTTGAACGGTACCATCAATACCGCCAGTCGGGTACCGACTTTCAACTTTCAGGCAAGCATCGACAAATTTCGTCCTCATGCCCTACATCTGACACCCAACTATGAAGATACGGAAATATCAGTCAAAGTCAAGGCGGACTTCACCGGCGGTTCCATTGACGAGATGAACGGTGAAATCAACATTGACAGCTTATCGTTCGCAGCTCCGGAAACACAATACTTCCTGGACAATCTGAAGATATCCGCCATCAGAGAAAGCGAAGACCAGAAACGGCTGACCATCCAATCCAACTTTCTCCAAGGTCGCATAGAAGGCGATTATTCTTATCGTACCCTGCCTGCCAGTGTACTGAATATCATGCGTCGTTATATCCCCGCCTTGATTCTGCCAGACAAGAAACCCATAGAGACGGAGAACAATTTCCATTTCGACATGCACATTTACAATACGGAACTGCTCTCCACCGTCTTTCAGATTCCGGTAAAAGTATATACCCATTCCACCATTAAAGGATACTTCAATGACAAGGCACAGCGACTCCGTGTAGAAGGCTATTTTCCCCGTCTCCGCTATGAAAACAAATTCATCGAATCCGGAATGTTCCTTTGCGAGAATCCCGGTGACCAGTTCCATACACGCCTACGCTTCAGCAACCGCAAATCAAGCGGCGCTGTCAATATAGCTTTAGAAGCGCAAGCCCAGAACAACAGCATACAGACCACGCTGAACTGGGGTAACAGCAGCACTGTAACCTACAGCGGGAAACTCGCCGCCGTCGCCCACTTCATCCGTGAACAGAAAGAAGCGAATGAAAACAAGAGGAAACTTCCCCCCTTAAAAACCGTCATTGATGTCCAGCCCACCAACGTGATACTGAACGATACGCTATGGGATATACATCCCTCCCAAGTGGTACTCGACTCCGGCAAAGTGTATGTCAATGATTTCTACTTCAGCCATAAAGACCGGCACTTGCGTATCAATGGTATCGTTTCACCACAACCCGAAGATACAGTACGTCTGGATTTGAAGGAAATCAACATCGGTTATGTGTTCGACATTGCAGACCTCGGAGTCAATTTCAAAGGAGAAGCCACCGGTCCGGCTTTCGCCAGCGGAGTACTGGAAACCCCCGTCATGAGCACCGACTTGTTTATCCGCAATCTCGGATTGAACGAAGGCTTGCTGGGTGATGCCAACATACACGGAGAATGGCACCACGACGTGAAGGGCATCTATCTGGATGCCCATATCCGGGAGAAAGATATCGCCAAAAGCCATGTGTATGGCTATGTCTATCCCTTGAAGCCCACCAGTTCATTGGATCTCCAAATTGAAGCGGGCGGTACCAACTTGAAGTTTATACATCATTATATGAGCAGCATCACGCCCGAATTCAACGGACGTGCCACCGGCCATGTACATTTCTATGGCAAATTCAAGGCTCTCACCATGGAAGGGCGTGTATTCGGCGATGCTTCCATGAAGGTAGACGTGCTCAACACCACTTTCTCCGTCAAAGACAGCATCTACATCGAGCCCGGCGGGTTGACCTTCCGCAACAACCGCATTTTCGACACGCAAGGGCATCAAGGCAGCATGAGCGGCTATCTGCACTATCAGCATTTCAAGAACCTGGAGTACCGTTTCAATTTCAATGTCAACGACATGCTGGTGATGAATACCAAAGAATCACCGGACTATCCCTTCTACGGCACCGTCTACGGTACGGGGAATGCCACTATTGCCGGTAATGCCCAAGATGGCGTTAACATTGACGTTGCAATGACTACCAATCGTAACACCACCTTTACCTATATAAAGGATAACGTATCTACAGCAGTCAGCAACCAGTTCATCAAGTTTGTGGACAAGACGCCACGCCGTGCCGTACAAGACTCTGTTCGCCTTTCCGACTACGAGATTGCCCAAAAGGAAATCGAGGAAGAGAAAGAGAGCGACACTGACATCCGGCTGAATCTCTTGGTAGACGCCACCTCCGACGCTACCATGAAGATTATCATGGACCCTATCGCCGGCGACTATATCAGTGGACGGGGAACCGGAAATATCCGTACTGAGTTCTTCAATAAAGGAGATGTAAAAATGTTCGGCAGTTACCGGATAAACCAGGGAGTCTATAAATTCAGTCTGCAAGAGGTTATCCGAAAGGACTTTATTATCAGGGATGGAAGTACCATTACATTCAACGGTTCGCCGCTGGATGCCACTCTGGACATAAAAGCAGGCTATACGGTCAACTCAGCATCCTTAAATGACCTAATGCCCAACGAGGCAACCTCCGGCTACATCAGCCAAACAAATGTAAAAGTGAACTGTATGATGGACCTTACCGGACAATTGACTTCACCCGATGTAAAATTCGACATCGAGCTGCCCAACGAACGCGATGAAGTGCAGGCCATTGTCCGTAACTATATTCCTACTGACGAGCAAATGAACATGCAGATACTCTATCTGTTGGCTATCGGCAAGTTCTATACCCCGGAAAACTTGGGAGCCACCCAGAATTCGAATATGATGTCCAGTGTTGTTTCATCCACCCTTTCCGGACAGTTGAATAACGCTTTATCAAACATTCTCGATGTTAATAACTGGAACTTCGGCACCAATTTCAGTACCGGTGAAAGAGGCTGGACAGACATGGAGTTCGAGACCATGCTTTCGGGACAATTATTGAATAACCGACTACTTATCAATGGTAATTTTGGCTATCGTGACAATCCGATGGCAAATACCAATTTTGTGGGAGACTTTGAAGCAGAATGGCTCGTCAACCGTTCCGGAGACATCCGCCTGAAAGCGTACAACGAAACAAACGACCGCTACTACACCCGGACAAATCTGACAACACAAGGTATTGGCATTATCTTCAAAAAGGATTTCAACAAATGGAGTGAGCTCCTTTTCTGGAACAGATGGAAACTCAACCGGCTGAGAAAGGAACAAGAAATAAAACAAGATACTCTATCCTCTGATAAAATAAACACAGAACAGCAGATGCCCGAGGCACAATCAAAACGGAAAAGGGAGCAAAAGTAAGATTGACGTTCTTACTGTCCACATTGAAGATTTTAGAATAAGTAAATAGGCTCAAATACAGTATTTAACATGGCTACACCCTTTGTACCTAAAGGTGTAGCCATCACTCTACGATGGTATAGGCATTCAAGGCAAAGGGTGTAGCCATAAAAATACATCAGAAAGGTAATGGCCCGTCCGACCCCACACCTCCAAACGGGTTGTCCGTCTGTGGCGGAAAATCAGCAGCCGATGGAGGTGGCGGTGTTGCCGTACTTCCGATAGGCGCATTCATACGTGAACCGAATGTAGCTCCTCCACCCTCCGTCGGAGGTGGAATAACCATATCATCCTCGGGATTCTGGAAACGGGTGTACTGTCCGATAAACCTCAGACGCACATCCCCCACGGCACCGTTACGGTGCTTTGCTATGATGATTTCCGCCATACCGCGCAAGTCACTGCCATCGGCAGAAGTATAAATCTTGTAATATTCGGGACGGTGAATGAAGCACACCATATCGGCATCCTGCTCGATGGCACCGGATTCACGAAGGTCGCTCAACTGGGGACGCTTGCCTTCCTCGCCTTCACGGTTCTCCACACCACGGTTCAACTGCGACAGAGCGATGATAGGAATGTTCAGCTCCTTGGCCAAACCTTTCAATGAACGCGAAATGGTACTAACTTCTTCCTGACGGCTACCGAAAGACATTCCGCTTGCATTCATCAGCTGAAGGTAGTCGATGATGATAATCTTTACTCCGTGCTCACGTACCAGACGCCGTGCCTTCGTACGGAGTTCGAATACCGACAAAGAAGGCGTATCATCCACATAAAGCGGAGCATCCAGCAAGTCACGCAGTTTGTAATCCAACTGCTGCCATTCATAGTCTGCCAACTGGCCACTCTTGATTTTCTCACTCGGAATCTCGCACACGTTGGATATCAAACGGTTCACCAGCTGCACGTTACTCATTTCAAGCGAGAACAGCGCTACAGGATTGCGGAAATTCACGGCAATGTTTTTCGCCATGGAAAGTACGAACGCCGTTTTACCCATGGCAGGACGGGCTGCAATAATGATGAGGTCGGACTTCTGCCATCCGGAAGTCATCTTGTCCAGCTTGGTATACCCACTTTCCAAGCCACTCAAACCATCGGTACGGGCAGCAGCTTTCTGAATCAAATCATAGGCTTCGGCAATGACAGGATTAATTTGTGTATAATCCTTCTTCATGTTCTGCTGGGAAATCTCGAACAGTTTTCCTTCGGCCTCCTGCATCAGGTCGTCCACATCCAGCGTCTCGTCGAAAGCCTTGCTCTGGATATTGCTGGTAAAAGTAATCAATTCACGTGCCAAAGCTTTCTGCGCAATGATACGTGCATGGTATTCGATGTGTGCAGAAGATGCCACCTTACTGCTAAGTTGGGTAATATAGAACGGGCCGCCCACTTCCTCCAATTCTCCCCGCTTGGAAAGCTGCTCCTTCACGGTGAGGATATCGACCGGCTTCTGATTCACGGCCAAATCGGTAATAGCGGAATATATCAACTGATGTCTATGCTCATAGAATGACTCCGGACGAAGAATTTCACTTACCAGCGAATAAGCGTCCTTCTCAATCATCAAGGCTCCCAAGACTGCTTCTTCCAGCTCCGGCGCTTGCGGCTGGATACGTCCGTAGTCTGTTACAGGCTGTGGTGCCTTTCCTTTCGGAGTACGGGATGTTCTTCTTTGTTCTGCCACTTTAAGAATTAAAAATTGAAAATTAAAAATTAAATGAATTTCCCTTTTAGAAAGGGAAAGCAAAGATAGTGCAAACCGAATACATAACTTTCATGCTTGCATGAAAAAGTTATGTTGAGGTGCAGCCTATCTTCGCTCGTATGGCAAAGATAAGCGAATTTATTTATAAGCAGTAAATAAATCATTGTTAAGTTTTCAATCTACTATGAACAGAAATCACTAACTTTGTCTTCGGAAGCTGCACTCCAATAGCTTCTCCTTTTAATTTTAAATTATTAATTCTTAATTTTCAACGCCATGCTGACTTTTCCAAATGCCAAAATAAACCTGGGACTGAATATCACAGAAAAGCGTCCGGACGGATACCATAATCTGGAAACCATTTTCTATCCGGTTCCCATAGAAGATGCTTTGGAAATAAATATCTTGAACGAAGGAAAAGGAAAGTTCCGTCTGCATCAAGCAGGCCTGGAGATTGAGGGAGAAGCAGAGAGTAACCTGGTAGTGAAAGCCTACAAGTTACTGGATGACCGGTTCAACCTTCCTCCGGTAGATATTCATCTCTTCAAGCATATTCCCTCGGGAGCCGGACTGGGTGGCGGTTCGGCCGATGCAGCCTTCATGCTGAAGCTTCTGAATAATAAGTTTGAACTCGGACTGCCGGATGACACTCTGGAAGAGTATGCCGCCAAGCTGGGTGCCGATTGTGCCTTCTTCATCAAAAACCGTCCGACTTACGCAGAAGGTATCGGAAACATATTTTCTCCCCTTCCCCTCTCACTGAAAGGATATCGGATATGGTTGGTGAAGCCGGACATTTTCGTCTCTACACGGGATGCCTTTGCAAAAATAAAACCGCATCATCCGGAAATGTCCCTGAAAGAAATTGCCCAACTTCCCGTAGAAGAATGGAACGGACGAATGGTCAATGACTTTGAAGAAAGCGTATTCCCCCAATTCCCGGCTATTGGAGAAATCAAGGAAGAGATGTACCGGCAAGGAGCTGTATATGCCTCTATGAGTGGTTCGGGGTCATCTGTTTACGGATTATTCAAGGAAGATGCCGTATTGCCGGAAGTGGATTTCGGAGAAAAAGCTTTTGTATACAAAGGCCAGTTCACTGATATTTAAAAATGCATCAACCAATATACTGATTTCCGGAAACAAAAACACAACAAGGTTGTTCTTACAGAAAACTCAAAACAACCTTGATTATGAAAAAATTAAAATTCGGTATTCTGGCAGGACTACTTATCTTGTTGTCAGTGTCCGCCTTTGCGGAAGGGCGTCTTCCTGCAAATATACAAACAGCTTTTCTAAAGCTCTATCCTCAAGCAACGGATGTGGAATGGGAGCAAATGGCCGGTTGCTACGTGGCAGAATTTATTGCAGATGGTCAGGAAATTGATGTCTGGTTCAATAAACAAGCGGAGTGGGTTATGACTGAAACGGATGTAGAGTCACTGGAAAAAGTGCCGGCTCCCGTGGCAGAAGCATTCATGAGCAGTACAATGACCGGCATGAGATTAAGGGATATAAGAATCATCACCTTTCCCAAACATCCCACAGTGATAATAATTGAGGTGGAACAATACAATTCCGATGAAGAATTCCAACTGTTCTATGCTCCGGATGGAAAACTATTACAAAGCCTCGATGTAACAGAACTTGGAGGAGAGATTTATCCCGGACTCTTTTTCAATGATTAATACTGACGATTGGTGATTTGTTGATGGTATCCATTCATCAACAAATCACCAATCATTCATCACTAATCATTAATATACCTCTACCCTATCAGCAATACGCTTCGCTTTGTCGCGCAGCGTGTCAAGATCACTGTCAAGAGGTGCATAACACAGCACTACACCCATACGGCGGTTTACGCGGGTAGTAGGCTTACCAAAAATACGCAGATAAGTATCCTCTTCTTTCGTAACCTCTTCCATGCCACGATAATTGGGACGTTCCTGACTGGCTATCGGAGAAAGGATGACAGCACTGGCTCCTATACGCTCCTGCTTGATGCCAGGGATAGGCAGACCAAGCACCGCACGACAGTGCAATTCAAACTCATTCAGATTCTGGGTTCCGGCCAGGGTTACCATACCCGTATCGTGCGGACGTGGAGAGAGTTCGGAGAAATAGACACCGTTCTCATGGCTGAGAAAGAATTCCACTCCCCACAATCCGGCACCGGTCAAGGCACGGGTCACTTTCTCTGCCATATCCTGCGCCTCCCTTAGATGGGCAGGGTCAATATGGGCAGGCTGGAAGCTTTCACGATAGTCCCCACCCTTCTGTACATGGCCGATAGGCGGGCAGAACAAGGTCGGACCATTCTTCTGTGTTACGGTGAGCAGTGTTATCTCACTGTCGAACTTGATGAACTCTTCAATGATAAGTTCTTTGATGTCTCCACGGCTACCATTACAGCCATACTCCCAGGCATGCTCCAGTTCGTCGGCACTCTTTACGAGAGACTGGCCTTTACCGGAAGAGGACATCAGCGGTTTCACCACACACGGGAAACCTATCTTTTCAGCAGCAGCTTTCAGTTCATCCAAAGATTTGGCATAAAAATATTTAGCAGTCTTCAATCCCAGCTCTTTAGCTGCAAGGTCACGTATGGCTTTACGGTTCATGGTAAAGTTCACGGCGCGTGCACTGGGCACTACCTGAATGCCTTCTTTCTCGAAATCATACAGACGTTCCGTACGGATAGCCTCAATTTCCGGAACAATAATATCCGGCTGGTGTTTGCGTACTACACGTTCCAAAGCATCTCCATCGAGCATGCTGAATACCTCACATTCATCTGCCACTTGCATGGCAGGCGCTCCGGCATACGAGTCGCAAGCAATGATATACTGGCCCTTACGTTGGGCGGAAATAACAAACTCCTTGCCCAACTCACCGGAACCTAACAATAAAATCTTTTTCATCAATTCTTTTATTTACAATTTTATATATTTACGATTTGACGACGTACGATGTACGATTAGAGTTACTTTAGACAATAAACCGCCACAAGCCAAAGCAATCCCAATCGTACATCGTAAATCGTCTAATAGTAAATCCTCTTATTGGTGCTGGTCTCTCAACAAGTCATTCACCGTCTTTACCGGATTGAATGTAGTCAGAGGCACTTCTACAAATACTGTGTTCCAATCACTCATGGCCCCGTTCCACAAACCGGGAAGTTCAAGCGCCTTCAGGTCCTTGCCGTTCTTGGACTTATAAGAGATGAAGCCTGTCGCTTTATCCACATACTTCACAAGATTGAACTTATGTCCTTTATAGTCACGTACGGCGCAAACCAAATCCACCGGATTGAAATGGGTACCTTTTTCAAACATTTCCTTCTTTTCCGGGTCGTCCATATCAATCTGCGAACTTTCCAGAATCTGCAGAGAGATAGTACCGTCACTGTTGTATGCCAAGAACGGACCTCCGCCCGGTTCGCCTACGTTCTTCACCATACCACAAACACGCATCGGACGGTTCAGCTTCTCTTTCAGATATATAACCAACTCGGCATCTTCCAGATTCTTTGTCTCCGGATTCTTGCAATAGAGTTGTTTCTGCAGGAATTGCAGAACTTCAAGAATTTGCTCGTGTGTATACTTCCCGCTGTCAAGCAACTGCAGATAAGCAAACGCTCTCTGCTGTAACGCTACCAGCACACCGGCAATCAGTTTCTTATATAATACGGTGTCACCTTTCAGCTTGTCGGGTACCACATTGTCTATATTCTTTATGAAGATAATATCCGCATCAAGGTCATTCAAGTTTTCAATCAAGGCGCCATGACCGCCGGGACGGAACAACAATTTGCCATTGTCGCGGAAGGGTTTGTTTTCCATATCGGCGGCAATGGTATCGGTGCTCGGCTTCTGTTCCGAAAAAGAGATGTTATAATCCACCCCATACTTCTTTGCATAAGCGGCAGCCTTTTCGTCTACCAAAGCCTTGAACAAGGCACGATGTTCGGGCGAAACCGTGAAATGCACATTCACCTTACCGTTCTTATTGGCAGCATACAATGCTCCTTCTACCAAGTGCTCTTCCAGCGGCGTGCGGCTACCGTCTTCATACTTATGGAACTTAAGCAATCCTTTGGGCAGAGCACCATAGTTCAGTCCGGCCCCTTCGAGTAAGGCAGCAACAACCGCCTTGTAGTTTCCAGCGGCAACCAAAGTCGGTATATCCTTTCCGGCAGTCCTCTGGCAAGCGGTATTCAAGTCATCATAGAAGGCAAACTTCTCTATTTTCTCAAAGAAAGTCTTTTCAAAGTTTGTCTGGGGAGTGTCATAGTCTGCCCCGAGAAATTCAAACAAGTTCTTGAACATACGGCTGGCAGCACCCGAAGCAGGCACAAACTTCACCACCACTTTATCGGTTTGTGTATATGCCTCCCACGCATCCAGGTATTTCTTCTGTTCATCCGTATCCGGAGCCAGTATACCCTTTTCTACAGAAGCGGCGGCAGACAGCTTCAAGTATGGAAAACCTTTTTCGAAACAAGCCAACTGTTCAGCTATTTGTTCTTCGGAGATGCCTTTATTTTCGAGCAACTCTTTGTCTTGCGGTGTTATCATAATATCTTGTTTTATTAATTCATGCCCAAAAATACAAAAAAAGCAGAACTGCCGTCAAGAAAATGAAGAAAAAACTTACCTTTGAAGCATAAAATACGGACGATTATGGAAACTGATGAATTTTTCACTATCAAAGAGAAAGATTTACTCTTCTCGCTCTACCGCAAACTGTTGCAACTTTCCGGAGAAACCCTCCAGAAGGGGGACTGCAAAAAGCTGAAAACACATCTTGTCAATACTATACAGAACAACCGTATCCAGCGTGATATATTCGGTTTGAATCCCGTCATCAAAGATATGCAGACGGCTGTCATTGTAGCGGAAGAAATCGGAATGAAGCGTGCTTCTATCCTGGGGCTCATGCTGCACGACTCCGTGCGCTGCGGCACTTGCACCGCTCTGGAAGTGGAGCAAATCTATGGCGAGGATGTGGCAGGCATCATCCGGGGATTGATACGTGTAAACGAACTTTATTCCAAAAGCCCTACCATCGAGTCCGAGAATTTCCGCAACTTGTTGCTGACTTTCGCCGAAGACATGCGTGTCATTCTCATCATGATTGCCGACCGCGTAAACATCATGCGGCAGATAAAGGATTGCAAGAACGATGAAGCCCGTCGGCAGGTAGCCAACGAAGCGGCTTATCTCTATGCGCCCCTTGCCCATAAGCTGGGTCTGTACAAATTGAAGTCGGAACTGGAAGACCTCTCATTGAAATATACAGAAAAGGAAGTTTACTACCATATCAAGGAAAAACTGAATGAGACCAAGGCATCGCGTGACAAGTACATTGCCGCCTTCATTGCACCGGTACAGAAGAAGCTCGAAGAAGCCGGACTGAAGTTCCATATCAAAGGACGCACCAAGTCCATCCACTCCATCTACCAGAAAATGAAGAAGCAGAAATGCCCCTTCGAAGGCGTGTATGACCTGTTCGCCATCCGCGTCATCCTGGACTCTTGCCTGGAAAAGGAGAAACTGGAATGTTGGCAGGCCTACTCCATCGTAACAGATATGTACCAGCCTAACCCGAAAAGGCTACGCGACTGGTTGTCCGTACCTAAAAGCAACGGATATGAATCACTGCACATCACCGTGATGGGCCCCGAAGGCAAATGGGTGGAAGTACAAATACGTACCGAACGCATGGATGATATTGCCGAACGAGGCCTGGCCGCCCATTGGCGATACAAAGGAGTGAAAGGTGAATCTGGTCTTGACGAATGGCTGACTTCCGTACGCGAAGCCTTAGAGAGCTCGGACAGCAACGGACTGGAAACGATGGACCAGTTCAAACTGGATTTGTACGAAGACGAGGTATTTGTATTTACCCCCAAAGGTGATTTGTTCAAACTTGCCAAAGGCTCCACCGTGCTCGATTTTGCGTTCCACATCCATAGCAAACTGGGCTGCAAATGTATCGGTGCAAAAGTGAACGGCAAGAATGTACAGCTGAAGCAAATGCTGCATAGCGGTGACCAGGTGGAGATAATGACATCGAATACGCAGACGCCCAAGCAGGACTGGCTGAACATCGTAACCACCTCCAAGGCACGCACCAAAATACGCCAGGCATTGAAGGAAATGGCTGCACGCCAGCACGCCTTCGCTAAGGAAACCCTGGAACGCAAGTTCAAGAACCGGAAGATAGAGTATGATGAAGGAACCATGATGCGCCTCATCAAGCGCCTCGGTTTCAAGATAGTGACCGACTTCTATCAAGCCATAGCCGATGAAGAACTGGATGTCAACGAGATTATAGACAAATACCAGGAACAGCAAAGACGGGAAAATGATACGCGCGACGATATTGTCTACCGCAGTGCTGAAGGCTATAACCTTCAACAAGGCATACCGGAAGAGATAGGTACCAAAGAAGATGTACTGGTCATTGATCAAAATCTGAAAGGATTGGATTTCAAGTTGGCACGCTGCTGCAATCCCATCTATGGAGATGATGTATTCGGCTTTGTCAGTGTGACGGGAGGTATCAAGATACACCGTTGCGATTGTCCCAATGCCAGTGATTTGCACTCACGTTTCGGCTACCGTATCGTGAAGGCACGCTGGGCCGGAAAGTCACAAGGTACACAGTACCCCATCACCCTGCGCGTAGTGGGACACGATGACATCGGCATCGTGACCAACATCACTTCCATCATTTCCAAAGAAACGGGTATTACTTTGAGAAGCATCGGCATTGACTCGCATGACGGGCTGTTCTCCGGAACACTAACCATCATGGTGAGCGATACGGGACATCTGGAAGCACTTGTCAAGAAACTGAGAACAGTAAAGGGAGTGAAACAGGTTTCAAGGAATTAAGCAACAACTATAATCCATGAAGTACGACTTTAAAAAGCAGTTGCGCAGTTTCGGATATGCCTGGAAAGGTATCCGGTGTTGCATAGGAAAAGAACAGAACCTGAGCTTCCATCTGATAGCTACGGCTGTGGTAGTCATTGCAGGATTCGTTTTAGGCATTACCCGCATGGAGTGGATGATAATCATTCTCTGCATCGGAGTGGTGATAGCAGCCGAACTGTTCAATACCGCCATTGAGAAGCTGGTCGACCTGGTGTCTCCCCAACAGCATCCCGTGGCAGGGCAAGTAAAAGACATAGCCGCCGGAGCAGTACTGGTATGTGCTGCAACGGCGGCCATTATAGGATTGATTGTATTTATCCCTTACCTCACCCGCTTCTTCTTATAATAAGGATAGGTCAGCAGTACAAAGAAAAATACGGCAAGCATAGCAGCAACAGACGCCACATGGTATATCTGCGCTTTGTCCATCAGGTGGCAAGCCACAGTCATGCCCACCAGCAGCCCTGCCTCCATAGACAAATGACAAGTGGTGTTTGCCGTTCCACGCTGGCAATGGTGCGACAGCTTGACGAACATCTTCATGAACGGGACTGTAATGAACACCAATACAGCCAATGCCGCCAATGACCAGTAATCGCCCACAAACATCAGTGGCAGCAACGCTCCCGGTACAAAAGCAATCAGTAGCATATTGATGGCAGGTACCCATGCACGCGGCAATAAGAAGCGGTCCATATTGCACAACGACACGCCTATCGGAGCACGGAAAGCCACATACCCTCGATGCGAAAACTATGCTAGCCAGTCCGGCCGCTACGGACAGATAGGTCACCATACGGAAACCATACATCTTATACATTCCAATGCCCAACACAACACCCACCAGCATGCCCAAGCGTGCAGCCCATGCATATACCATGTTTCCTGCGCTGCGGCGCGCGGAAGTCGTTATGTCGATGGCCACCGTAATGCCCGCTGTGGTTGCCAGCCCGAAACATGCTCCCTGCACAGCGGCAAGCAGCAGAAATTTCGTATAACCATCCACAAAGGCATATCCCAGAACAGCCGCCAGCATAATGAGTGCGGAGTAAAGGAGCACGTGTTTCCTTTTATATTCATCGACCAGATAGGCATGGAAAGTACCGACAGCAAACATGGCCACCACAAAGACCAGAAACATGCTGCCCGCCTGCCCGACGGAAACACCCAACTGCTCTCCCATCACAAAAGGAAGCAAAGGGAAAAGCATATAGACGGATATGAACAGCAACAGATTTGCCGTACACATCCGCCAAAAATTGAGTGTCATGAGTTTGTTAGTACTGTTCTTTCTCATTCGGGAAATCTAAATTCTTCACATCGGATACATAACGGCTGATGGCATCCGTCATCACTGTATGCAGGTCGGCATAGCGACGCAGGAAACGGGGACGAAAACCGTTATTCATACCCAGCATATCCTGAACCACCAACACCTGGCCGTCCACATCGCCACCGGCACCGATGCCTATAACGGGTATAGTCAGCTCGCTTGCCACGCGGGCAGCCAATGCGGCAGG
>ERZ809152.714-NODE-714-length-16036-cov-4.336963_pt1 | contig 16036 bp, 10 predicted proteins | sample MGYA00520518_ERZ809152 | MGnify/ENA primary metagenome ERZ809152 (study PRJEB31570, sample SAMEA3212996) | Homo sapiens | biome: human-gut; feature: human gut; material: fecal | place: Sweden | collected 2011 ...
TCTGCCGGGAGACTGCCGCCCTTAGCGGCATGTCTGACGAATGCAGCCGACTGAAAGTCGCTGCAATGAGGAGTTCTGCCGCGTTGGCAGACTCCCGACAGAACGGAACATTTAGAAACATCACCGTTTTTGAAGCTGGAGCCGAAAACACATATACAGCCGGCCCCCGGAGGAAGGAAAAATCCCGCCCCCGGACTGATACCACACCAGAGAGAACGCGGTCCTGTGACGGTTCCGTTTATCCGCCCTCCCCCCACTGCCTACAATTCTACATTACGACTCTTCTCCAATTTCTGAAGCTGCTTCTCCCCCTCCACGGCGATTTCCTTAAACTCCTCGATCGTCCGCGCAATCTGAGGCAGCGCCTTCGCCTTATACGCACTGATATCATCCAGCGCAGAAATCGTATCCGCAAACGCTTGCTTCAGCGTATCCGGAGAAATACTGGCCTCCACCGCCTCCCGCTGAATAGCAACTCCCTGCTCCTTCAGCATCTTGGAGGTGGACAGAATCATATTGTTAGTCGTTTCATTCAGCATCTGAACCTTTTCAAGCACGATTTTCTGATTATACAGCGCGCCCGCAACAGTCACAGCCACCCGCAGCGACGAGATAGTCACCGTTTCCGCACGGTCTACCGCCCGGATAAGCTCCAGATTGTTCTTGCGGATCACTTCCATGGCTATGATTCCCTGCTGATTCACCACCAGCAGCTGCTGGAAATCCATCAGCCTCTGACGCAGCGGAAACAGGATTTCTTCCTTGATGAATTTAATCTTCTCCTCATCTTCCCCCGCCGCCTCGGCGTTCTCCACCGCATTGGATAAATACATATCCAGCTGGGTTCCCATCTCTATTCTCTGTGCCAGCTGCTTTGTAAGATCCCGCATGTCGGCCTGTTCGATTTCAAGCGTTGTATTATCATTCTTAAGCATATTCTTGCCCTTATCCAGCGTTTTCACAATGGATGCAATCTCGGCGTCAGCTGTTTTATACCGTTCGAAATAACGGCGGATAGGGTTAAATATTTTGCCCAGCGGCCCCGTTTTCGTGAAATCCAGGGCAGAGGGATCCAGATCCCTCATTTTTATGGAAAGATCAGCCAGGCCCCGTGAAATCTCGCTCGTTTCTCCGCCTGCCTTGCTGAAATCCCCCATTCTTTTCTGAAGGATACTGTTTTTTACGGAAGACTTTTTAATAATATCCGCGCCAAAGGTCTCGATCACCTGTACAAATTCTCTTCTTTCCGCAAGAGAATCCAAATCGACGCCCATGATCATCTCAGCCTTTTCCTTCATCGTATTATCAATGAGCGCTTTATCCTCATTGGTAGGCGCCAGTTCCTTTTCCACTTCCTTCTTTATTTCTTCAGTCCTGGGTAAATCCAGTGAAAAATCTCCCATATTCCTATCCCCCTATTTACATATTCGCATTAAACAGATTCTTTAACTGGTACACTACATCGTCGGTGGAAGCATCGATGCTGGCCGCCTCATTTACGGCGCTGATGCTCTGCAAGGCCGCAAGATCCGCATTATATCCTATGGTATAAACGGGTATTTTCAGACCGCTCAGCACATTTCTGATATCATTCAGGCTGTAGCCCGAATTCGTCTCTCCATCACTCAGGACAAAAATCATCGGCTTTGCGCCGGGATTTTCTTCCAGCGCCTTGTTAATCATATCCATGGCCACACAGATACCGTCAAAGGTAGCCGTGCCGCCGGAGGCATAGAGATTCTCAACCGCCCCCTTAAACAAAGACTGCTGGTTCAAATCAAATTTCCCTATCGGCACTTCAATGGTCACATCATCCGAATAGCTTACAAGACCGATATAGTTGTCGGCATTGATATACTTCATACTGTTGATCAGGGATTCCTGCAGTGCATTCAGAGGAGCTCCTGCCATACTTCCCGAAGTATCTGTCACAAAAACGCCTATAACAGCCTTTCCGTTATCCTTATTTACCTTATAAAGCTTCTGGGCATCCACCAGCACATCACCGGAAACCGTGTCATATTCACACACATAATCCTCCATGCCGTTAAAACCAAACTCATCCGCCCGCTTCACAGCTTCCTCCGAAGAACAAAACTCGGCAAACTTCTGAAGGATTTCCTTTTTCTCAGGACTGGTTTCCCCCACGCTCACCAGCGGATTATCATGTCTGTAGCCAAACGGCGTGAATTTATAATTTCTGGAAAGTGCCGAATCATTTTGATAAGACTGGTACTCCAGGATAAAACCATCCAGCGTCCCTCTCTCCGCCGCTTCCCTCATCTGCATGGTGGTCAGCGCCACGAAGGGCACATTCTCCTGGAACTTCCGAAACCCGTCCACAGCCGTTTCGGAAAGTGGATTGCTCTTATCATACCGTTCAAGGGTACATACAAGGAAATTCAGGCCGGCGCTGCTGGCAAAGGGATTAGTGTATCCCATAGTGAATTCGCCGGCTTCCGTCGCCTCTGTAATCGCCTTTAAATCCACGCTTCCGTATTTTTCCGTTATTTTCTTATATGTAGCATCAGAAAGCAGGATTCCGGCAACATTTCCCACCATTCTCTCCGTTATCACATCCGTTTCCACGCCTTTGGCATTGAGCATATCAACCCAAAGCATACTGGAAGGCGAAAAACCATCCGGCACCGCTTTCCCTGTTGCGATATAATCCAGCGCCTGTCCGCTGTTTACCTTTCTGACCTGTATGGAAACCTCCTGGTCATTAACGGTAAATCCCTGTCTGTTAAAATCCTCCGCCATCTCGCAGAGCCATGCATCCGTTCCCGTACCGGCTTTCTCCGGCGAGGAATAAATCTCTGCATAAAGGGCAGTGGAAGCCGGCGTACCTATTTCACAAGTGTCAATATCAGGAAGCTCAGCCGCCTCGTCCTCCGCATCATCAAATTCCACAGGCGATTTTACAGGTGCCGCCGTATCGGGACTGATTTTATTCACCATTTTTTCAAGACTGCTCAAGGCGCTTTCCTGTGAAATAACCTTATCGGATTTTCCCAGATTTCTTGTAAGATAAATCCCTCCAAACACAACAGCGCATACGACTACTATGACTGCAGCCAATATGCCGATTTTATTCTTTCCCATAGCTCCTCCCATTCCGTGTCTCCACTATTGATAATATTTTGCATCATTTGTCAGCTTTTCGATCTCTTCCAGTATTTCGTTATTCATATCTTCATTTGCATTAATTTCAAAGGAAGAAAGCCCCACAGCCAGCGCATCCAGCTTCAGTAGAATCTTCTCATTCAATGCAAGGGCCGCCTTCGTGGATTCATAATTATCACGATACAGCTTCAGCTGCTCCTCCTGGATATCATCCGGAATATCATCTTCCTTATAATGCTTCAGACGCTCATATTCTTCTTCATCAAAAATGCTCATTCTCCCGGACATGGCGACCACATTTTTTATTGCCGATTCCTCCGCATTTGCAACAATGCTTTGAAATTTATCCCAGCTCATGGAGCCTTCGGTAAATTTCCGCCCGATGATCTCATTAATCCGGTTCCGGCATTTCTGTACCCGATCCAGCTGTCCCGACGCGGTTTTGGCAATACTGCCGAACATCCTGCTTTCCATATGGCTTCTCAGGATTTTCCTGGCCTCATCCAAATCATAAACCTCATCAGGCGCAATAAGTATGGGCTTGGGATCCCGCAGCATACGGATATTCACACTGAAGAAAATACAGATTAGTCCCAGCCCTGCCAGAATGGACATCCCTGCCCTGAAAATACTTTCGTCCGTAACCCGCAGCGCGATAAGCCCCGGCGAATACAGAATCACTACGATTATGGCTATAGCGATATCTATCGCAATTAATTTTATATACTTCTTGTTCAATACCTGTCACCTCTTTTTCCGGCGAAAGTGTCGGCCTGAATCATACTGCTGTTTCCAGATAATTAAAAATATTATACCATACCCCGTCCGGTAGCCGCAATCAAACATTTCCCCGCTCAATAAATACGGGCTTTGCCGGAATATCCGGCAAAGCCCGTATTTTACGCATTATTTTATTATTCCACCGTGATGATCCCGGAAAGTCCGGTATCGGCGCTGCTGCTGCCGATGATTATCTCAAAATCACCGGGCTCCACCACCCATTCCATATCCAGGTTCAGCAGCTTAAAGGAATCGAAGTCCAGCAGGAATTCCGCTTCTTTTTCTTCCCCCGGTTCCAAATCCACCCGGCAGAAGCCCTTCAGCAGTCTGTCCGGTCTTACCACGCTGCTAAGCAGGTCATTTATATATAGCTGTGCCACTTCCGTCCCAAAACGTTCTCCGGCATTACGCACCTTTACTGTCGCCCGATAGGAATATTTCTCTTCTCTCTTTTCAATCACCAGATCCCGGTAAGTAAATTCCGTATAGCTCAGTCCGAAACCAAAGGGGAACAGCGCATTGATATTTCCTTCCAGGTATTCCCGGCTCCCTCCCGGCAGCCGGGAATAATAGCAGGGAATATGGCCCACACTTTTAGGAAAGGAAATCGGCAGCCTTCCGGAAGGATTTATTTTCCCGAAAAGCGCTTCCGCGATGGCTTTTGCACCCAATTCCCCGCCAAACCAGGCCACCAGTATGGCATCCATGCTTTCGGTTTCCTCCCGCAGATCCACCGGTTTTCCGTTTTCCAGTACCAATACGGAAGGTTTCCCCAGAGCACCCACTCTTTCCACCAGTTCCTTCTGTTTCCCGTAAAGCTTCAGATCGCACCGGTCCATGCCTTCTCCGCTGGTCACCTTATCATCCCCGCAGACCAGGATTGTCATATCACATTCTTCGGCCAGAGCAATTGCCTTTTCCAGAGAAGAATCATGAAAATCCATGCTCAGGGTCAGGTCATTGCCGTTTACGTCGCAGACATATTCAATTTCCACCTCATGGACAGCGCCGTTGACAAACAGGAATTCACAGCCCGGCAGCTTCTGCTTATGATCACCGAAGCTGTCAATCACACACTTCCCGTCAACCATGACTCTTACGCTGTCTCCGGTTGTAAACACAAGCCTGCCCTTTATTTCATCCGCTTCGGTAAATACATGGGTGTCCACATGCAGCATGCATTTCATTTTTACGGAATAACCGGTAAATTCCAAATCACGGTGAGGCTTTGCCAGGATCCAGTTGAAATTAATATACTCCATCCTGTTGGTTCCTGCCGGCTCCCCTTCGAAATGGTCATTGTTATAAAATGTAAGCTCCACGCCGTCTTCGTACCAGGATTCAGGCACCAGGCTGATATCCCGATCTGAAATTCCGCAGCCGTCACACTGCCGTATTACGATGTCATCCCCCGCCGCTTTTTTCAGTTCCTCATATAAAGAGGGTACCTTGTAACCATAAGGCACCGAAGAATAGCTTCCGATCCGCTGATGTCCTGAGCTGGGGCCCAGCAGCGCTATGGATTTTACTCCCCTGAGCGGAAGCAGGCCGCCTTTGTTCTGCAGCAGGACCATAGATTCTCTGGCAGCCCGAAGGCTGAGCATTCTGTGTTCTTCACAGCGTACCACATCTTTATAATGTGTTTCCTCTGTATAAGGATTCTCAAACAGGCCCAGTTCAAATTTCACACGCAGGATGCGGGAAACCGCTTCATCCATAACGGATTCCTCCAGCTTTCCTTCCTCCACAAGGCCGACCAGGCTTTTTTCCCAGAAAGGATTGGAGAAATCAAAGCCCTGGACATCCAGTCCGCCATCTACCGCCATACGGATGCTTTCTCCGGAATCCGCCGTCATATGATGGGAGGTTTTCAGCCGGTTCACCGCGCCGAAATCCGCACGCACGTATCCCTTGAGGCCATAGCGTTCCTTCAGTATCTGACGCAGATAACGCCGGGAGCAAATCACGGCTTCTCCGTCAATACAGTTATAGGATGCCATGGCATTATAAGCGCCGGCTTTTAATACCCCCGCTTCAAATACCGGGAGATAATCCGTTTCGATTTCCCTCCTGCCCACCCTGGCCGGCGAACAGTTGGTTCCTCCTTCCGGTATTCCGTGTACGCAGTAATGCTTAGGCTCCGCCGCCACCTTATCCGGACGGCTGATATCCCCTCCCTGCTCTCCTGTGACGATGGCATACGCCATGCAGGAGGACAGATAGGTATCCTCTCCGAAGGTTTCTTCCACCCTTCCCCAACGGGGCTCTCTTGCGAGATCCAGGTTGGGGGCAAGGATTTCATGAATCCCCAGGCTTCTTGTTTCCGCAGCAATAGCCGCGCCCACCTCCTGTGTCAGTCCGGGGTCAAAAGCTGCGCCCAGGTTAATGGGCATCGGGAATACCGTGGCGCCCGGATAAGAAAGCCCATGAAGGGCCTCTCCGGTAAAAATACAGGGAATTCCCAGACGGGTTTCCTCTACCATATATTTCTGCAGCCTGTTCAGCACAGCGGGAACGGAATAAACGTCATGTACGAAGCCCATCCCTCTTTCTCCGCAGCTCTCCCGCACTTTATCCCATTGAAATCCGGAGTTTTCATCCACTGCACAGAAATGGGCCTTATGCCCCTTCTCCGCCAGCTCCACTCCCCTTATCATATCCATCTGGGCGGCCTTCTCTTCCAGCGTCATGCGGGACAGCAGATCCTTTACCCTTTCTTCCACAGGAAGAGAGGGGTTCTTATAATTATCCATAACTACTCCTTTATACCTATTGTTATGATCTCATAGGGCTTTACCATGAGACGGTATACCCCTTCCTTCTCCTCCAATACGGTTCCCTCCTGCTCCAGCACGTTGCTTTTCCGGCATTTTCCAAACGCTGCCGCCGGTTTCAGACACAGTTCCCTTTCTTCTTCCGTCCCGTTGAAGAAACGAACCATAATATCCTTATCCCCATCCTTCTTTTTCAGCCCGGACAGATAGATCCCTTTACCTTCCCACTCCAGAAAGCTTTCACAGGATGGAAGCCACTTTTCTCCTTTTTCCCCGGCAGGGGAAAGAGCAGCGGTGATCCAGGGTGCCTGGAACATACTCGCCTCTTCATATGCACCGGAATCCGGAAAATCTCCATCGAAAAAAATCAATTCGTATTCCGCACTCTGTTTTCCCGGACATTGGGCTTCCGGCGTGGGAAATACTCCCCAGTCCCCCATCTCTCCCACCGCTCGAAGCAAAGTTACCGCAAGGGCATTCTCCTGCTCCGGAAGGACCTCATATTCATACAGCCCCTTATTAGCCACGGCAATTCCGCCTTTTTCATCACAGACAGCCGACACATACTGCTGATGCTCACAGCCGCTGGGGTTTTTCCAGGCCGCCCTGTGCCGGTTGGGGCGCTTTACCACCTCAAATACCGAATCGGCATAATGGAATTCCTTTTCTATCCCGGTGGGAATGATAACCCGCAGACGATGGTCCTTTGCCATATTTTCGAATTCCGTGCGGATTTCCACCTTTCTTCCAAGTCTTGTGAGCGTAACAAAAGTACAGAGCTCCATCTCCCTTACTTCTCTGCTTCTTCCCGCTTTTCTTTCCCGGAAGTCCACCATCCGTTTTTGTTCCTGCTCCAGCCTTTCATCCGCAGAAGCAGGAATCAGCAGCTTTTGCCGGATCTCATATACCGCCCGGAAGTCCGTCTCTTCCGCCAACCGGATTTCTGCCTCTTTGCCCTTTGACAGCACGGGTTTGTTTCCCTCCGGGCAAAAATAAATATACTCATTTCCCGCATCCAGCGTATCTTCAAAATAACAGAGATTCCGGTAACTGTTTCCGTTGTGCTTATCCGTAACCTCCAGCGTCCCGTCCTTTTGGATAACCACACGGATATGGGCATTTTCCATCCGGCATTCTCCTGTAACCAGACGTACTCCCTCCGTCTTACACTCCCCCTCTTCTCCAGGGACAAGCGCAAAGACCTTATAGCCCTCACAGGGAATCTCCTCCGCTTCAAAGACAGCCTGTATCCTTCTCGCCATAAAGGGCCTGCGGAAACTGTCTCCGGGAAGCTCATAATCAAATACGGCCCCCAAATCTTGTATCCTGCAGGGAATCCTTTCCCCTTTATGGTCCACCAGGAAAAAGGGCGGAAGGTTCAGGCTCTGCATATGATCATAAGCTTCCGTGAGGTTCGTCCTATAATCTCTGTCCACGTCAATCTGCGCGGTGACAATGCCTGTCCGTTTCCATCCGGCAGTGTTAAAAACCGCAAACGGATGGCAGACGCCATACTGCTGCATCAATCCGGAAGCATCTATATTCCCTGCCAAATGCTCCGCCGCTTCGCGTATTAGTACCTCCGCCGCCTGCATACTGCGACGGAAACGGATTCCCATTTCTTCATTGACTTCATCCACGCTGCATCCGCAGATACTGTCATGGGGATGATTCTGCATCAGGATTTTCCATGCATACTGCAGCTTCTTCTCCGGATAGCGGTACCCCTCCCCGCCCAGGACTGCCGCCATGGTGCATAACGGTTCCGCCGTTTTCTCCAGAAGAGCCTCTGCCTCCCGGTTCTTCTGCTTCAGATAGATTCTGGCAGAACAGGTATTAACCAGTGTAGTCCATCCATCCGTATCCTGGCTTGTCAGCTCACCCTTTACACAGGAAAGCTTATCCTCCGCCTCTTCTTTAATCCGGGCAATATAATCTGGAAAATTGGAATGGATAAATGTAATATCAGGATACAGCCTTCTGGCTGTCTCTATAGCCTGAGACAGGTTTTTCTGCACCGGCTGGTGATCACATCCGTTCATGAACAGCAGTTCTTTGGTAGAAGCATACCGCAAAGCACTTTTCAGCTTTTCATCCCAGAATTTGCGGGCCTCTTCCTCCTCCACGGGGATTTCCATGCCATTGTTGTACCAGTTGGCAAACAGGATGCCGAGAAGCCGGCTTCCGTCAGGGGCTCCCCAGTACATCTCCGAATAAGCGGATTCGTATTCACCGGATCCTGCCTCATTGTTAAAACCAACAGGCTTCACTCCCCTGCCGAAAACCACTGCTTCCATACCGGCCTGTTTTAAAATCTGAGGCATCTGCCCCACATTTCCGAAGGCATCCGGAAAATACCCCACTCTGCAGTTTTTTCCATATTCCTCCGCCTCCCGGCAGCCGGTCAGCAGATTGCGGATATTGGCTTCCCCGCTTGTCAGGAATTCATCCTGCAGCACATACCAGGGGCCGGTCACCAGTCTGCCTTCCTCAACCAGCCTCTTTATTTCTTTCTTCTTTTCGGGACAGATTTCCAGATAATCATCCAGGACAATGGTCTGTCCGTCCAGATGGAAGCTGCGGTACTCCGGATTTTCCGATAACATTTCCAGATTATCATTTATCAGATCCACCAGCTTCAGTTTATGTTTTTCCAGGGGCATATACCATTCCCGATCCCAATGGGAATGGGAAATAATATGAACTGTTAATTTATTCATCAGGGCTCCTCCGTTCCTCCCAGGACGTTAATTCTGTATTCTGACGGCGTACAGCCGGTATACTGTTTAAAAATTTTATAGAAATGCTGCGGGGTCCGATAGCCCACCAGCTCGCAGATCTCACCTACCCGTATGGTAGGATCCGCAAGGCAGGCGATAGCCTTATCCACCCGTACCCTGGACACATAATCCAGGAAATTGCATTTTGTATGCTGTTTGAAAAAACGGCTGAGGTAGGAAGGATTCATGGCCACATATTGGGCCACGCTGTCCAGGCTGATATCCTTGTCATAATTTTCATCTATGTATTTTTTGATCCGCCCGATCATGCTTTCATACTGATAATCAAGAACGGGGCCGTCGGACGGCCCCTCCTTTTTTAATTCTTCCTTAGCGTCCAGCTGTTTTTTCATTCGTTTGAACAGCATATCAATATCTTCATAAAGAGTGGGCTTGAGCAGGTAGTCGAACACATTACAGCGCAGCGCCCGCTGGGCATATTCAAATTCTTTATAGCCGGACAGAACCACCAGAAGGATATCCTGATTGAATTCTCTCACCTTTTCACAGAAATCGATCCCGGACATGCTTCCCATCTTAATATCGGTAATTACCGCCTTTATCTCCGGATGTCCGGCAAGAAAGGACAAGGCAGATTCCGCTGTGGCAAACATGCCTGCCAGTTCAAAGCCATACTCCTTAAAATCAACCACTTCTGCAAAAAATTCCCTCATCAGATTCTCATCATCCACAAAAAGAAATGAATACATACCCCTCTCAAACCCCCTTATTTCTCTTATTTCTGCGCGTATTTCTCCGCATCGGCCAGACACTTCTCATACTCCGCCCCGTACAGCTCCACGAAACGGTCAATGCCAACCTCCTGAGCATCGGCAATCATCTGATTTTTCAGCTGTTCATATTCCGCATCATCCTTTGCGAATACCATTTTCCAGGATCCGGTTTTAACGATATCCCCCAGACGCCCGGACAGCTGTTCCATTTCATCCGTATAAGTGGGATAGCTGCTTACCGGCTCGATCTGGATACGGCTCTCATCAGCCATCAGATAGCTTATCATATCTTCCGCGCCATAGTCAGCCTGCCATTCCTTTACCAGAGCCGTATCCTCAGGCGCATAGGAAGGCTTCTCCCAATAGGTGCTGGAAACTGCCGCACCGCAGGCAGGATCCACACTGGAAAGCCAGAATGCCTGGGGAATCTGGCATCTGCCCTGTACGAACGTCTTACCGCCCGAGAATTCCGCTTCCGGATTATTATTGATTTCATAGTACTTTTCTGTCAGCACCGGCTTATTGGATTCATCCATTTTCCAAATCACATCCCTGGGGCCATTCTGGGAAATCCTTGCTCCCTCATAGGAATAATACCAGTTGATAAATTCCATGGCTTTTTCCGGGTTCCTGGCTGACTTGCTCACGGACATCACCCAGGAGGAACCCATGGGCTGCAGGGCATTTACAAGACGTTTATAGCCGGTAGGCTGCACAGGCATGAAGCCCACGCCGTTATTCTGCTTTTCCATAGTGCTGAAATCACTGGTACCCCAGGAATCCAGCATGAACAGAACCCTTCCGTCTGTCACCTTCTGCACCACATCCTCAAAACGCTGGGTTGCTGAGTCCGGATCCAGAATACCCATCTGATTTGCCTCATAAGCAAAACGCACAAACTGCATGTAACCGCTGTCCTCGCTGAGTATGGAGGTAAGGACGGGTTCACCGGAATCATAATGGATCTCCGCAAGGCTTCCTTCATCCGGCATGGTGATTCCCATCATTTTGGTTGCAAACATACCCATGGTCATATAAGAACGATCCCAGTCCTTGAAAAGGGAAATGGCATATACATTCTGTCCGTCTTCATTCTGCGGGGTAAGATCCTGCATCTGCTTCAGCACAGTCAGGAAATCATCCAGATTCTTAATTTCCGGCGCCCCGATTTCTTTATAGAGATCGTAACGGATAAAAGGCCCGAAGGTTCCCTTTGTTTCCAGATCAGTTTTGATCTTCATTCCCACTCCGTAGGATTTTCCGTCGCTGTCCTTCATAATATCCGCGCAATACTGCAGAGAGGTCCCCGCATTGGCATACAAATCCGGAAGCAGCTCCTTATAGTCATCATACGCCAGCAGCATATCCCCGTCCACCGCATTCTGCATCTGCTTATAGTCCTTAAATACAACGATATCCGGCAGCTCGCCGCTGGCCATCAGCGCCTGGAGCTTCTGCTCCGCCTGATCCCCGCAGGGAATCATATTGATGGAAACGCCTACGGCATCTGCCACCTCCTCCGCCCACCAGCCTTCTGCCAGACCGGAAGTATTTGTGGGCATGCTGAGCACGTCCAGTTCCACGTTTTCTGCAGCAGCGGCGCTTTCCCCCGCCCCTGCATCCGTACTCTGTGCCGGGGCGTTCTGCCCGCAGGCCGTCAGGCTCAAGGTCATAAGCCCGGAAAGAAGCATCGCTGCAATCCTTTTGTTTCTCTTTTTCATTGAAATCCCTCCTGGAATAATTATATAATATCATTGTGTCAGGTATTTTGCACTGCGGGATTATCCCTTCACGGCGCCAATCATAATACCGTTCACAAAGTATCTCTGGAAAAATGGATAAACCAGCAAAATAGGAATTACCGCCACCATGGAAACCGTCATCTTTACCGACGTCGGCGTAAGCACCGCGGACAAATTCACCTGCATCCCGTCGGAAGCCGCCTGCCTCAGGGATTCCGCCAGCGCATTGGATTCATTCAGGTACTGGCTCAGCGTATACTGAAGGGAATACAGCTTGGTATCCGTCATCAAAAACAAAGTGTCCGTAAAAGAGTTCCACTGCCCCACCGCAGAAAATACGGCCAGTGTGGCTATAATCGGCTTGCACAGCGGTATAATCAGATGGAAATACCGTTTCATATATCCCGCTCCGTCCAGCTGGGCCGATTCCTCCAGGGATGGCGGTATGCTTTCCACATAGGTTTTAAACAGCACTAAAGAAAACGGAGATACGATGCCCGGAATAATATAAGCAAGGAAATTATTGGTCAGCCCCAGGTTTTTCATGTTGATATACCAGGGAATGATCCCTGCGTTAAAGTACATGGTGACAATAACAAACCGGTAACACCAGGTCCTGTGCCACAGCTCTTTTCTGCTGAAGGCATATCCCAGAAAAGTCGTTCCGAACAATGTGAGAAAGGTTCCCAGCACTGTCCTTGCCACAGATATCATCAGGGAATTGACAAGCCCCCGGATCTCAAATATTTTTTTATAATTGGCAAAATGGATCCCTTTCGGGAAAAAGGTTATCAGCCCTTTGCTCACCAGCGTATTGTCACTGATGGTATTGATAAACAGATAATAAAAAGGGAAAATACATAAAAGCGTAAAAACCAGCATCAGCAGATAATTTCCGGCGCTGAATGCTATTTCCCCGGGCCCTGCATGTCTTTTTTTCTTCATTCTCATTTTCCTCCCGTTTAAAATACGGATTCCCCTCTCACCAGTCTGGATGTGGTATTGGCAAAGAAAAGCAGCACGATACTCACAACCGATTTCAGCATACTCACAGCGGTGGAAAAGGAATAATTATACCCCACCATACCCTGGTTATACACATACAGATCCAGTACCTCAATGGATTCCTTATTCATGGCATTCTGAAAAATATAATACTGTTCCATGCCATTATTCAGCAGGTTGGCAATAGAAAGAATCAGCAGGACAAAAAAGGTGGGAAGAAGCCCCGGTACCGTAATATGCCGTATCAGCTGGAACCTGCCTGCACCGTCAATTTTGGCCGCTTCATAAAGCTCATCATCAATGCTGGTCAGCGCAGCTATGTACATGATGGCATTCCATCCAAGCCCCTTCCACAGCCCCCAGGCCGTCATGGTCAGCCACACATGATTGGGTGACGCCAGAAAGTTCACTCCCTGATCCAGGATTCCCATGCTTACCAGCATCCGGTTCACAAAACCGTCATTGACAGAAAACATGACATACGCGATGGAATATACCAGAACCCAGCTGATAAAATTAGGAATCGTCACCGACGTCTGCACAAATTTCCGGAATGGCTTATTCTTAATCTCCGACAGAAGAATGGCAAACCCCATAGGCAGGACAGAGGTCAGGATTCCCAGGAAGCTCATGCCGAACGTGTTTTTCATGACACGCACAATATTTTTTACCGCATAGGAATCGGCGAACATCATTTTAAAATTATCCAGCCCCACGAACTCACAGGAAAAGAGCGCCTTCCCGGGCTTATAATTGAAGAATGCATAAATCCAGCCATATAAAGGCATATAGGAAAACACAAAAACCAACATAAGCAGAGGCAGTATTAACAGGAACAGACGGAAGCCGCTTTGCTTTTCCATCTTTTTGATCGCATTCATAGCAAATCCCCCTTTAGGTTTTATACATATTTGATACATTTACTATATCCTTCTTTATTTTTTTATCCAATATAACATTCTTTACATTCAGCATGTCATTTTGTACCACTTTAACCCACAAGCAGGAAAAGGGGTTTTTCCGCTTGTGGGTTAAAAGAAATACGAATACAATGAAAGGGAATAATTATGAAATACAGAACAGTTCTGAAAAAATATAAGATTACCGACAGCCGGAACCGGCTGTCTTGAAAACCGCGGGGGAACGTCGATGAAGAAAGACAGTGTATGGACAATCATAAAGAAATATGGGAAAAAGAGCGTTTTTTTCCGCTATGTGGTCAGCTCCATGACCACAATCCTGCTCATCTTCATCCCGTTTTTCTTTGTCATATTTACCTACTACAAATATGTACTCACCCAGGAGCTTTCCAAACAAGCCACAATTAACGCCCTGCAGTCAAAAAATATCTTCGAAAGCCTTACCGAAGACTTCCACACCGGTTATGAGCTTGCCAGGAACTCCCAGGATGTACGGGATTTTCTCCACTCTCCCATACAGAGTTCCGGGACAGAAACAAAAACAAGAGAGTTCATCCGCACACTCCTGCAGGATTCCTCTCTCCCTGAAGAAATTTTTATTTACAGCTTTGCAAATGAGACCTGCGTTTCCTCCCGGGAAACCAAACACCTTGGCACCGACAACCTCTACGAATGGTACCGTACCTACCGCAGTACCAAGCTGCCCTTTATCATGTTCCCCCGCACAGACGAAACCGGCCGCTTTACCAAACTCTACATATGCAACGAAATCTACGAAAACAATAAGCTCAAAGGCCTGTACTGTACGGAAATGAACTACCAGAAGTTTGTGTCCATCATCCAGGATTCCTTCGTCACCCTGCCTGACCAGATCTTTGTAGTCAGCGATATCGGCCTCATCCTCTACTGCGACAATCCGGACTTAATCAACACCCAGATGTTCGAGAAAAAAGACACCTACGCCGCCTTCCGCTCCGCCACCAACGTGGAGGGAAACTCCATCATCTACGATGACTACATCATAGCCGTTGCCAAAAGCACCCAGTCCCGCCTTCTGATCATGTCCTACATCCAGAAAGACAGCATCCAGGAAAACTATAAATTCGTCAACGTGCTCCTCTTAAGCAGCGGCATCGTTATTTTTCTTTCCTCCATACTCCTGGCCCTCTTTTTCTCCTACCGACAGTACCGCTCCGTGGCGGACGTAATGAAAATCCTGGAAAAACCCGATATCCTGAACAAAAACGACGGCCTGCTCAACGAATTTTTTTATATCGCCAATTCCATCTCCGATATTTCCCAGAAAAACGAATCCATCACCAACGAATTGAGCGAAAAAATGTTCCTGCTGAAGAACGCCCAGATCGCCGCCCTCCAGGCCCAGATCAACCCTCATTTCCTCTTCAACACCCTCCAGCTCATTTCCCTAAGCATCATCCGGGAAATCAAAGGCGACAACATGGCCACCTACCTGATCCACCAGCTCTCCTCCCTCGTACGCACCGCCTACGACACCGAGAACTACATCGTTTCCGTCGCAGACGAACTGGAAACCACCCAAATGTACCTCAACATCCAGCAGGCCCGCTACAAATCACAGCTCACCATAACCGTAGACGCCTCCCCCGAATGCCTCGACTGCCGCACCATCAAACTTATCCTCCAGCCCCTCGTAGAAAACTCCATCGTCCACGGCTTCAGCGGCCAGGAACCCCCCTGGGAAATTTCCATCCGCTGCCGCATACAGGATGACTGCCTCATATACGAAGTATCCGACAACGGCTGCGGCATCACCGAATCCGACCTACAGTCCCTTAACGCCATCCTCTCCTCCGACAAAATAGACCGCAACGAAAAAGTAGGCGTCTCCAACGTCAACCAACGCCTAAAACTCGTCTACGGCCGAAAATGCAGCATGACCATAACCTCCGATCCCCAAAAAAGAGGCACCACCATCACCATGCAGCACATCATCAACAACCGCCTGTAACACTAGTCCCCCAATTCCCTCGATCCCCAAGCACCTAATCCTCCTATACCCCCAGGGTCCAGTCCTGTGTCCGCGCTGACCGCGCATTCCTCCCGGCAGAAACAGAAGGCAGCCCATTCCCCGGACAGATATCCTGTCAGCAGGTGCTTTATATACCATGAAGATGAGACCAATCCGACGCGGCA
>ERZ809152.761-NODE-761-length-15399-cov-3.810740_pt1 | contig 15399 bp, 8 predicted proteins | sample MGYA00520518_ERZ809152 | MGnify/ENA primary metagenome ERZ809152 (study PRJEB31570, sample SAMEA3212996) | Homo sapiens | biome: human-gut; feature: human gut; material: fecal | place: Sweden | collected 2011 ...
TGTCAAAGCTGATGGACACCAGCTTGCCAATCTGCATAATCAGCAGTACGGTAATGGTGGAAGAAATCTGCGGCAGAGTCACATGCCAGATACGCTGCAGCCGCGTGGCGCCGTCTATATAAGCAGCCTCTCCCAGGGAAGCGTCCGTAGCCATCAGGGCCGCCAGATATACGATAAGAGAATAACCGGCTCCCTGCCATACCCCGGAAAACCAGTATACAAACCGCCATATCCCGCTGCTGCTCAGAAAGGGAATGCTCTCACCGCCCAGGGCATTCACAATATTGTTCACCATGCCGGAATTGGCTAACAGCTGGGTGGCAATGCCGGAAATAATAACCCAGGACAGGAAATTCGGCAGATAAAGCAGTGTCTGCGTCACCTTACGCACCTTCCCGCTGCGCAGTTCATTCAGAAAAATGGCCAGGAAAATGGGAATAGGAAAGCCGATAATCAAATCCCCTATGTTCAGGATCAGCGTATTTTTCAATGCATCCCAGAAATCCCCGGATGTGAAGGCTTCCTTAAAATGTGTCAGCCCTATCCATGGACTGTCCCAGATACCCTGGTAGATATTGAACTTTTTAAATGCTACGACTACGCCCAACATAGGTTTGTACTTAAACAAAATCATGTAGATGACGGGAATCAGCAGCATAGCATACAGCTGCCAGTTATTTCTGAGGTAAAGTTTTCCGTTTGTTTTTTTCCAGTCCGTTCCGGACGGTGTGTTCTTCCCTTTCATATGTCCTCCTGTTGATTTGATAAACCCAATCCTTCCGTCAAATTTATGTATATCCCTTCTTCCATTCCACCAGGAACAAAATGGCAAGCGCCTGTCCATAGGGCATAGGCCTCAGCGGAATTTCTTTATAGAACTCCCTGTTTTCTCTTCCCATGGGGGTTCCATAAGATACCTGCCCCAGGACGCCTTCCTCCGATATCAGGGCCAGAACCGGCTTCAGCACCCGTTCCGCCGCCTCCAGCCATTTTTCTTCCAGAAGCCCGCAGTGTACGCCTCTCAGGATTCCATAAGCAAAACCACAGGTGGCGCTGGCCTCCTCATAGGATTCCGGATCATCCAGCAGCGTGTGCCACATACCGCTTTCCGCCTGACACTCCGCCAGGGCCTCCACCTGGTTGCACAGGGCTTCCTTTAAAATACGCTCCACAGGCTCAGAACAGGGGATGCTGCTCAGCAGTTCCGGAATCGCAATGGTTATCCAGCAATTCCCCCGTCCCCAGAAGGCTCCTGCAAAATGATTCCGTTCCAGGAAGGTCCAGCCATGGTACCAGAAGCCGCTTTTGGGATCCTGCAGATATTTCATATGAACCATGAACTGATACTGGGCTTCATTCCGGTAATCCTCCCGATCCAGTATTCTTCCCATATTTGCCAGAAAAAGTACGGTCATCACCAGGGTATCATCCCAAAGCTCCTGCTCATTGACATCATCCGAAGTCATATGCTGTATCCCGCCCTCCCTGGTTCTGGGCATTTGGTACATAACCCATTCCGCCGCCTCCTGGCAGGGCTTCATATAAACCTCACTCTGCAGGTACTCCGCCAGATAGGACATGGTCAGATAAGGGGTCACGGTATTCACATTGCACTGAGGAAAGCCTACCTGCTGCTGTCTGTCATAGTACCGGGTGAGTATTTCCAGATATTCCTTTTCTCCGGAAGCAGCAAACAATTTCCAGATACCGTAAAGCCCTACTCCCTGAGTCCATTCCCAGTGCGCATATTTCTGCAGTTCTTCCTCAGAGAGATTCTTCTTCCTCCGCATTTTCTCCATGAATATATCGTCATCTTCGTACAAGATACTTGTAAAGGCCCCTATCAGCTGTCGCAGCTTTCTGTCTACCTCTTGTAACATACCTTTATCCTCCTTCTATAACAATTCAGCCCAATGGTCGGAGAGATACTGAACTGTTATGCATATTTCCCATGGTATTTCCCATAATCACTTGTCTTTTAGCATTTGCCCTGATATAATATAATGGTGAAAAAATTGACTTAATGCTGCTGCAGCAGAAAGAAGGTACTATCTCCATGCCTCAGACAATTGAATATGAAGAAAAACATTTTATCATTATCAATGATATTGAAAATTCTTTATTTTATTTTTTTGATTTTGACGTCCGTTCTACGGAAAAGAACATGGAATTTGAGCATCTTCATTCCTACTATGAAATTCATATCCTGTTAAGCCCGATGGCCACACATTTCATCGAAGGAATCCCCTACCGAATCCGGACCAACGATTTCGTTCTTCTGGAGCCTTCCCGCCTTCATAAATCCTTTTACCCCAGTGATACCCCTTCCAAGAGGCTGGTCATCACCTTTATGTACCGCGACGACGGCTACGGCTTTAAAGATACCTATGAAAATCTCCTGACTCCCTTTCGTGACACGGTGCCCATTTTTCGTTTTCCGGAATCCCAGCAGGAGGTTCTGGTGCGGATTCTCAATGAAATCGTGGCGCTGTCCCGTCAGGCCGGAGCCCAGGAAATGACCGGCGCCTATGAACTCATGGTACACAGCCTTTTTACCCAGTTCCTGTATTACCTGAAAGCTTTCCACGATTACAATATGTATGAGACAGAGAATCCGCAGGACCGCCTTTCGGAACGTATCTACACCGTAGCCAACCACATCCATACCCATTATATGGATAACCTTACTCTGGAAGGGCTTGCGAAAAGCATTTACATGGATCCCTTTTACCTCTCCCACCAGTTCAGGGAGGTCACCGGCTATACGATTACCCAGTATATCCACCTGGTCCGGATCCGCAACTGCCAGTTTCTGCTGCTGAATACGGAAGACAAGATAACCGATATTTCTTCCGCCTGCGGCTTCACCAGCTTTTCACAGTTTAACCGGGTTTTCCATAAGTTCTGCAACGAATCTCCTTCCGAATACCGAAAGAGCCAATCAACAGGCCGGCTTCTCGTAGAACGTCCTAAACCTTTAAGACACTGATCGTTTCATTGATTGTTTTTAGTATAACCATATATGGTTTCCCAGTCTATGTATTAATTGTTTTTAAATCACCAAAAATATTGCATATTTTGCGTTGGATTGGTAATCGCCAGGTTGGTAAAATCAGATGCCGCTGCAAAAAAGAGCCATCTGCATTCCCTGATCTCCTCATTCCAGGGGAGTATCAGGCTGTAATCATAATATTTCTTCCCCTGGGTTTCCTCCCGTTCCGTCAGGGCTATTTTTCTCTCATATCCGCCGCTGCCATAAATATACAGCTGTTCCAGAGGCAGGTTACCAAGAATGGTAAGCGCCATCCCCTCCTTTCGCGGCTCCGCATACAGAATCGGGCCATTGGTCAGAAAGCTCTGCCCCTTGCGCAATGAATCCAATACCTTTTGTACCGTGGGTTTCCCCTCCAGCTTCACATACGTCCTTACACCGCCGCTGGTCAGATTGCTCTCCGCCCATTTTTCCATGGCAGGAAGCAGGCTTTTATGCAGCAGCTCCAGACAGTCCCATCCTGTTTGATATTCTTCAGCCAGACTTTCCCTGATTTCCCTGTGTTCCTCCAGCGTTTCGCAGAGCCACATGATCTCACGGAATAATTCATGGTAATCATTCGCCCGTATATTGTGGGTATCACTTCCCGTTACAGCCGGAATATACCTGCCCTGCTCCAGCAAATCCCTCCACAGCTTCGCCGCATCGGCATTGGTGGTGCCATAGTACATAGGATGGGAGCCGTTCCAGATTTCCATGGTCTGGAATATATCCAGCATGTCGTAATAGGCCGGATTAAAGGAAGTGGAAACACTGTAATCCCTCGGATGATTCAGCTGAGGCAGACCGCCTTCCCTGCGGATTTGTTCGGTAACACTCCTGAACTCGGCACGCAGCGCCTCTTCCGTCCGCTCTTCCCCCCATGGGGCATGGTAAATGACATCCTTCTCCACACCCAGAGCCATTACATGGCCATTGGTAGTCGATATTTCCTTGGAGACGATCGGCAGAAAATCCTCTTTCTCCTGCGCCCGCCAGATGTCGTGATTCAGTGTGTTATGGTGATCACTGAGGGCTCCATAGGAAAGCCCCATAGCCCGCATGGAGCAGCTCACCTCCTCCGGGGTTTCGCACACATCATCGTCCCCGCCGTAAACCGGGCTGCTGTAGATGCTGTGATGATGCAGATCCCCGGCATAATAGCCCCGTTCCCCCAGATGAACGAAGCGCTCCAGCCGGAAGCTTTTTGTCATCTCTGTCTCGGTCACCCTCACTTCCTCCATGAGGATGATATATTCACTGCCTTTGGAAATTTCCAGCATATAGGAACCTGTGGGAAGAAGCATGTCCAGGCTTCCGTCTTCACCGGTCATCTCCCGTATCATATCGATCCGTCCGTTGACCCTGTGAAAGGTCTTGGCAGATTCTCCGGATTTTAAGGGGAACAGCTTCACCTGGGCGGGTGTGGGATTCCCATTCTCGTCCAGAACCAGCACACGAAGGGTTCCCATCGTCTTCTGTCCCGGCTCCTCATCAGAATAAATAATACCCTGCTCCTCCAGCAGGTTCCGTGCCTGCCGGATCATGTTCCACAGCTGCTTTCCGCTGCAGCCGGGATTTTCTCCCCGCGCTTCCAATATGCTGATTCCAATGTTCAGAAATTTCTCTGGTTTTGACATGTTCTTTACTCTCCTTTTGGCTCCCAGCCGGAATTATGGTTCTGATTATATCTTTAGAGCTGTGAAAAGACAATACGATATTTTTTGTGTCATCTTTTATTATGGCGGGTGATTCAGGCACGGTTCAGGAAAAACTAACGGTTTTGCTGGGCGGAAATTCCTAATAAAAAAGCGGCATACATTTTTTCGTATGCCGCGGTTTTGGTAATAATTTATAATTTCTTATACGTTCATATATCATCTGTCTGGCAAGAAAAGGCTTATCTGAAAACCGTTTAAAATTATTTTACACTCCACTGATAAATGCCTGATGTTATTGCAGAAAGTTGTATATAACCTTGTTGTGATTTTTTATACCCTATGTATTCCATCCCGTCCAGATAACAGCATTTTCCCTCCGCAAACGGCAGATAAATATCCGCTTCAGTTCCTACCGGAATCTCAGTTTTCATTTCAAGGATTCCGTCGTGCCTGCTGCAATCCAGGCTTACCGTCCCATGTATGGTAAAAACAGAGCCTTTTATACGGGTGATCTCCTTTTGGAGATAAGGCTTGATCTGAAGCTTTTTGTAACCGGGTTCCAGAGGCCGGATTCCCAATACAAAACGGCAGAGCCATTCCTTTACATGTCCCATCATGGCGTGGTTCCGGGAGCGGCCGAATCCATTCCACAGCTCCGTATAATTCCAGAACTCCGGAAGGGTCGTCAATCCCTGTTCAACATGATGGCGGTAGCTGGGAGCCGTGGGGTTCATTACCATGCGGTAGACCATATCGTTTTCCCCATTGGAAGCCAGGGCATGAAATACCTGTTTCAGGCCGACCTCACCGGAGGACAGGTGACAGCCGCGCTCTTCAACCGCCGCCAGAAGCTTATGAAGCGCCATTTCCTTTTTTTCGGGCGTTACAATTCCGGAGAACAGAACACATCCATAGCTGGCCTGGCTGCCGTTTCCGTAGATTTCTTTTTCCGGCTGCCAGCATTCGGCATCCGCATGGAAGCCCTCCCGTATCCGTTTCCCCATTTCCCGGTAATGCTCCTCTTCCTGTATATTTCCCAGGATACCTGCAATCCCGGACAGGGTTACGGCCTGCTGATAAAAAGCGCAGGTGGCAACAAGCGCGGCGGGAGTATTTTCATTCAGCTGTCCCCATTCCCCCATTTGGGCATATCCCTTCAAAACACCGTTCACGGACCGGCGTTCCAGATGATCCACATAGCTTTGCATCAGTCCGAAATTCTGGCGAAGGATATTCACATCCCCATACTCCCGGTAATAATACCAGGGTGTCATCACACAGGCGCCGCCCCAGTTGGGATCTTTAAACAGTCCGCCGATACGGAAAAATTCCGGCGCGATTCCCGGAACAAAGCCCGGCTCCTCTGTCTCCCTGTTCTCGAATTTATCAAAGGCAAAGCCCGGATATTTCCGGCTGTCCGCCTCCATGAATACTCCCTCTGCATCCTCCGGTCTTACCTGGGCATCCCGCATGTCTCCCATAATCTTGGGTATCCAGCTGCGGATATCATAGCCTGCTGCCACAGATGAAAACATCAGCTGAGTAGTTTCCAGCCATCCCAGCTTTTCAATCTGCGGACAGTCTGTAAAGCTGCACATCATATTGCTTTCAATGGAACGATCGGTTATCCGGTTAATTTGATTTAAGATCTCATTATCCGTTTCAAAGTCCGAATGCTTTTCGTTCATCAGCCGAACCGCACAGCCTTCAAAATTACGTACAGTTGGTATTCCCGGGAATCCGGCTACCTCCACATATTGAAATCCATGGTAGCAAAAAGAAGGATGCCACTCCTCCGTTCCTGTCCCGGCTATGATATAGGAATCCTTTACCGCACACTGCCACAGAGTATCACAGCTCTGTGTGCAGGATGCCTGATCCACACCGCTTCCGTCCGCCTTCAGCACCTCCGCCGGATACATTTCCACCTTTCGCCCCTCATACTTCCCGGTATTCCAAAGCCGGAGCCGTACAAAACCGGCGCTGTTTTTTCCCATATCCACCAGCCAGTTCCCATTGGGCAGCTCTTTCACACTTTCTGCCGTCCAGTGCTCCCAGATACGTATGGGAAGAAATTCCTTAGCGAAAAGCTTTCCTTTCGGAGGCTGCATCCGCACCGCATTCCGCCATCCGGTAAAATCAGCCTCCGGTGTATCCCATCCCCTGAGACGCTGTGCCTTCTGCCCGTCAAAATCTTCGCCTCCGTACCAATTCTGAAAGGTCACCGGACTTTCCCCGATTTTCCAGGACTCATCACTCGCTGCAGCGATTTCAACGGTTCCGTCCGTTCTGGTAAACTCTATCTGGGCTAACAGCTTTTTATCTCCGCAGATACCGTCCTTGAGAAAAATCGTGTCATCCTTCTGGTAACGATGCCTGGGGGAAAGTGTGCCATCCCCTTTTTTCATCACAGGATCCACTGCAAAATTCACATACTGGCCGTTTCCCAGCAGTACCCCTATCACATTTCTTCCCTCCTGCAGGAACGAGGTAATGTCATAGGTTACATAATATACCCGTCGGTTAAACTCACTCTCACCCGGTTCGTACAGGTTCTCCGAAACAGGCTTTCCGTTCACAGATGCCGTAAAAAGCCCCAGGCCGCTGATATAGAGCCGGGCCTTCGTGACTGTATTTTTATCTTTGAGAATGAAATCTTTCGCAAGGGCCGGAGCCGCTGATTTATCACCGTAATAATCATCTCCCTGACCGATCCAGACAGCCTTCCAGTCCTCTTCCTCCAGCAGCCCCATCTCATAAAACGCCGGTTCACTCCAGGGTGACGGAGCATCCTGAGAATCCCATACCCGTGCTTCCCAGAAACCCTGCTGCCGGGAATACAGGGGAAGGCCGCCGTAGGCGATCGCATAATTTTGCTCATCCCTGACTTTCCCGCTGTCCCATAAATCCGCCTTCTTTTCTTCCAGCAGTTCCCTCGATGAAGCGGCAATTATATGATAAGCGGTCTGCTTATCCCCTCTCCGCTCCGACTGCAGCAAATAGCTGAAGGCAGGAACTCCGTGTCCCAGGCCTATGGGATCCTGCATATTCTGTGTCATAAGGTTTGTGAGCTTCATGGCAAAATCCTTTCTTATTTTTAACGTATTTCCGGGCTTTCTGTGATATGTACTCTATCCCTTGACGGATCCGACTGTCATTCCCTTTACGAAATATTTCTGGGCAAAGGGATATATCAGCATAATCGGTATCAGCGCAATAAAAATCTGTGCACAGCGGATAGTCCTGTCATCCACCAGCGAAAGCTCCCTGATTTGTTCCATACTCAAAAGGCTCATATCCCTCTGCACCACTACGGTATAAAGGAAAGATGCCAGAGGATAGCTTTCCGGGAAATTGGAAAAAATCAATCCGTCAAAATAGCTGTTCCAATGGGTAATGAAACAAAATAAAGTGAGCGTGGCAATTGACGGCTTAGCACAGGGCACATAAATCCGGAAGCAGGTCTGGAACTGGTTGGCTCCGTCAATAAGCGCCGCTTCCTCCAGTTCACGGGGTATTCCCCGAAAAAAATTCAGCATAAGTACAATGTTGTAAACAGGAACAGCCATAGGGAGAATCAGCGCCCAGATGGTATCCATCAGATGCAGATTCTGAATCAGCAGATATCCGGGAATCAGCCCTCCGGAAAAAAGCATGGTAAAAAAGAAGATCCAGGAATAGAAGCTTCTTAATCTGAGCTGGGTCCGTTCTTTGGATAACGGATAGGCAACAAGAATGGTTATCAGCATGGAAAAAGGCACTCCGATACATACCCTTTCCACGGATTTCAGCAGGGAATTCCAGAAATCCCTTTTACCGATAACATAGCTGTATGCATAGGTATTAAACTCCACCGGCCAGACAGATACCCGCCCTGCCGAAACTGCCGTGGCGCTGGAGAAAGACATGGCCAGGATATTCAGCAGCGGAAACAGGCACAGGAGAGATAAAAAGATCAGAACCGTATAATTAATAATCTGAAAAACAAGACGTCCCTTTGTCATTTTTTTCAATGTTATGCCCTCCCTTAAAAAATCCGGTAATCCGCAAACCGATAGGCCAGCCAATAGGAAACCGAAATAAACATGGTGGATATGATCGACTTAAACAGCCCCACAGCGGTGGCCGGCCCGTACTGGGCATCTATCAGCCCCAGGCGGTATACGAAGGTATCCAGAATATCCCCGGACTCATACACGGCTTTGCTGTATAAATTGAAAATCTGGTCAAAGCCCGCATTCAAAACATTTCCCAGGCTGAGCACCATCATCAGTACGATGATCATCCGCATGCCCGGAAGCGTTACATGCCATACCTGTTTCCATCGGTTGGCTCCGTCTATCTGTGCCGCCTCATACAAATCTGTATCAATTCCCAGAATCGCCGCCAGATAGACGATAGCTCCGTAGCCGAAGTTTTTCCATATATCCGTCACAATCAGAGTGGGCTTGAAATAATGGTTATCTCCGAGGAAGAAAATACTCTTTCCTCCCAGCGCCGTAATGATTTGGTTCATAATACCAGAGCTGGGCGAAAGCATGTCCAGGAAAATACCGCCCAGCACCACCCATGATAAAAAGTACGGCAGATAAACGATAGTCTGCACGGTTCTTTTAAAGCCGTTCCGGTTCACTTCGTTCAGCATCAATGCAAAAACGATAGGCACAATCAGTCCCAGAACGATCTTCCAGAACGCGATGACTATTGTATTTTTCAGCGCCTGATCAAAGCCTGGCAGGCTGAACACATATGTGAAATTTCCCAGCCCCACCCATTGCTGGTCACCGAACATTCCCTTGCTGGGAATAAATTTCTGGAAAGCGATAATGAGCCCGGCTATAGGCGTATAGTTAAATACCGCCACCAGGATGAGTCCCGGAAGGAGCATCAGATGCAGCGGCAGCTCCCGCTTAAATACAGCAATCGTATATTTGCTTTTTCCTTTTTTCTTTGTTGAAGCCATACGGTTCCTCCTCATGATAATCTCCGCTGTTTTCCATAAATCCGCAGGAAAAACTCTTCTCCTGCGGATTTATGGAAAGTGGGAGGAATACGTATATCCCTCCCACACCGCACTTAATATGGTTTCTTACTTGCTGGAAGCGTACCATTCATTCACTTCGTCCGTCATATCCTGTCCGCCGGCAGTTTTCCACTGTTCCACAACGGAATCAAAGGATTCCAGAGGTTCCTGACCGGCAATTATCTTGATGAATACCTGATCCAGCATATCGTCCAGCGTGGTTTTCTTGGTGGTCATAACCTCACCGGGAGCGCCGAAGAACTGATCGTACACTAATTCCGCATTACTGTCATTCTGGTAGGACATCAGCAGCTGCTGGGAACCGTCCGCACCGAATACCCGGTTCCATCCCCAAAGCTGGGTATCGCCGTTCTGTGCTTTATAGCTGTATTCCCACATACTGTACTGTTCTCCTGTCAGATCACCGGGATCTCCTGTTTTTAAAGGTTCCTCAATCGCCTTTGCCGTCACCTGGTTCTTGTTGGGACTGTTGATCGTTACCGGTGTCAGTCTCCATACACCTTCCAGCCCGTCCCCGGGATTGGCGTATACCGCATATTCATTCAGTTCGGGATCCAGCACCTTTTCACAATATAAATTCAGCATCTCTATCAAAGCTTCCGGATGGGCGCAGTCCTTGCTCACTGCATACCAGTTTGCCGTACACATATGGATACCGGGCCGGATAGTGTCTCCTGCATTTTTTACAGGCAGTGCATAGGGCCGCCAGTCCGCTTCCACCACATCCTGCAGCGGCCACAGGGAACCTGCATGATAGCCGTACATAGCTCCGCATTTTCCGTTCACGAGAGCTTCCTTTGCCTTATCGTTATCATTTACGTAAAACTCAGGATCTATCAATCCTTCCTGGAAAAGAGCCGCCAGGCTTCCCAGCGCTTCCTTCATCTCCGGTGTCGTGCTTCCGTATACCAGATTTCCGCTGCCGTCATCAATCCAATATTTGGGATATGCGCCATAGGCATTGCACCAACCCTTGATATCAAAGTTGTTTCCGTAGATATCGGAGCTGAGAGCCAGACCTGTGCCGCCGCTGCCCGCATGATCCTGGAAAGCCTTCAGGATACTTTTCAGTTCATCCAGCGTTTCCGGCGCTTTCAGTCCCAGCTCATCCAACCAGTCCTGGCGCAGCCAAAGCATCTGTGCTGTTTCAATATCACAGTCAACATACGGGATTCCATACTGTACGCCATCATAGGTACAGGCCTGGATCGCTGCATCCCCGCCTGCCGCGATCAAATCCTTCACAAAATCACTGGCATATTCGTCGAAATAAGGTTTCAGGTCCACTACCAGTCCGGCTTCCACAAGCTGCTTCAGATCCGTCTTGTTCACACACACAATATCCGGAATCGTCCCTGCCGCCATAGCCGCATTGAATTTCTGTGTCTGAAGATCCGCACTGGAGGCGATCCACAGATATTTCACATCATAGCCAAGCCTTTCCGCGATCAGATCTGTCCAGAGATTGTCCTCATAACTGGCCCCTTCCATCCTTGCAAAAATATCTGTTTCCATCAGGGAATCCTGCGCCCTGCTGAAAGTGATGGGAATCAGTCCTTCCTCACCGGCCGTTCCTGCATCCGTACTCCCCTGATTTTCTGTGGTCTGTGCTGCCGAACTGTCTGCCGGTGCCGCCGTATCCGTTCCCTTGCTCCCACAGCCAGCCAGTAAAGTCACCGACATTACTGCGGCCAAAACAATTGCTGACATCTTTTTAGCCATTTTCATTCCTCCTTGTGATTTCTGCAATACAATCCCCTTTTAATAAAATACACTTTGTATGTTTTGTGTATTTACATTATATATTTGCAGTCCAAATATATCACTCTACACAAAACTTGCTTTATATGACTTTTCTTTTTAATTTCAGAAACCGCAATACAAAATAAAACCGGCACAATCCATCGATTGTGCCGGCAGTGTTTTTTCTTTCTCTCCATTTTCCTTCAAATCAGAATCTCTTCTCTGCTTTTACGGAACTCTGACGGAGTTTTCCCCAAATGCTCCTTGAAACTCCGGTAAAAATTATTCATATTACTGTAGCCCGTCTCCTCCATAATTCGTTCCATGCTCAGCTTTGTATTCCGCAGAAGCTCCACCGCCCTGCGAAGACGCAGGTCGCGAAGAAGGTATCTGTAGGTATAACCGCTTTCTCTCACAATATAACGTTTTAATTCGCTTTCACTCATATGGAACTGCAGACTCAGCTCATCAAGCGTAATGGTCTTCATATTTTTGCGCATAAACCGGATAATAGCCGGCAGCACATATACTTCCTCTGTCAGTTCCTCCTTCAGATGCAGCTCCTTCAAATGCTCCCGCATGACAATCCCGAGGAAAATCATGGCATAGCTCTTCATAAGAAGATTGCTGGCATTCTGCTGCCTCGCCGACTCATCAAACATTTTTTCCACCCATCGATCCAGCTTCGCATCGTTACTGCATACAAACACTAAAACCCGGTTGCTGTGTTTGGTATAAAGTATCTTCCAGAAAAAATCCGACAGAATATTCTGTTCCATCAAAATCCCCGAAAAAGCATTGGCAAAAGAACTTACTCTCATTAAAATGTTGATAATCACATCCTCATCATGCCGGGAAAATACCGTATGCCGGACTCCCGGAGTAATAATGCAGAAATTTCCTGTCTGAAGCTCATATTTTTCATCATCCAGATACAGTGTCACACTTCCTCTGAAAATATAAACGATTTTAATAAACTCCAGCTTATGAAGAAACGGAGGACAATAACGAAGATTATTGAAGCATACCACCTCTTTCACATTCTCCGTAAAAAAGTCCGATTCCGTCAGCACGGTTCCCATCCTGGAAGGCGGTTCTGACGGTATCTTCCTGATTCCGGCCTTATGGTACCTGTGTACCAGTTCGTTCCAGTCCGTTACCGGCTTCTCCCATAGCCCGCAGCATTGCTGATACAGACTTTTATATAATTGTTCTTCCTTTCCCAATTCATCACTGAGCTTCATCATGTCCCCCGTCCCACTCTATAATACCCTCATAAAATCAGCCTGCCCCTGCTTTTTACGGTATACAAGAGGAGTCATTCCATATATTGCTTTGAAGTTCCTGAAAAAATTGCTCTGATCCGTATAGCCTATCAATGCCACAATTTTTTCAATGCTGCATTCCGTCTTAAGCAGCAGTTCAGCCGCCCTCTTCATTTTCATTTCCATCAGCAAATGACTGAAAGTGGAGCCTGTTTCCCGATGGAAATAACGGCTTAAATATCCCTCGCTCACATAGAATTCACGCGCCAGGGATGCCAGGGAAACACTTTCCAGATTTGCCTTCATATAAAGCAAATACTTGGCAAGAAGGTATTCCCCTTTATCCCCTTTCTTTTTCAGCCGCACCACATCCTTCTCATCCCAGCGAAGAATATAGGCAAATATGGACATCATCATACTTTTCATCACCAGACGGCTCTTTACCGGCTGCAGCAAAGCTTCCTCATAAAGCTCCATCACACTTTCTTCCAGCAGTACATCCGGAAGGCTGCTGAACAGCAGCACTTCTCCCCCCGGCTTATGATAAAGCATCTTCCAGAAAAAATCGGCAATCACACCGCCGTCTTTCGTTTCCAGCAGATCCCAGAAAGATTCGGCAAACGTACTTCTTCGGATCAACAGATTCAGAACAATATCCTCGTCGGCGCAGGAAAAAACAGTCTGTTCCACTTCCGGCGCCACAATACAGGCGTTTCCTTCCGTCATCCTCAGCCATTTTCCGTCTATATAAAACCGGCAGCTTCCCCGGAATACATATATGATCTTGATGAATTCCAGCTTATGCAGAAATGCAGGACAATACCTTGCATTCGTTATCACATTCACCTCTCCCCAGGTCTCCCGGGAAAAATATTCCTCTTCCGTAAAAAGAGCGGCAATCGGCGTAGGCGGGGCGTCAGGAAGCTCCCTGTCCCCTTCTCCGTCCAGTTCACGGAAACGTGTACAGAATTCTTCCCAGCTTGCCACCGGCTCTTCAAAAGCCGCAGGACAGCAAAAATACAGTTTTCGGTATAAATCTATATCTTCTGCCTCATCAAATAATGTAAGAAAGGCTTCCCTGTCCATATGCTTTCCCAGCTCTCTTTTCTTATTTGCAGCAGCACCTTCCGGCCTTTCCTGCTGCGGTTCTATTATATCATGCCGCCTACGAAAAGGGCAAAAAAGGTACAGAGAAGAGACTGCCTTCTCTGCACCTTTTGTCCAGTTCTGTTCAATACGGGAACCCGCTGATATCCTCATACCGTATTTTCCAGCTTCCGTCTCCCGGAAATCCGGGCCAGGCTCCTTTTTCTCCCTGCCTGGTTTCCTGTCCCCTATTCCTTCCTTTTTCCTGCCCTGCTTCCTCTCCGTCCGCATGTATTCCCTCCAGCATCAGCGGAACAGCAAGAAGGAGGGAGCCGTTCCCCGGAAGATACAGAGGCAGTTTATCACTCGTCTTCTGATAATTATTTCCGCTGGCCACATAGGAATTCTTAGGCTTATCCATGAGAAGAAGATCTACAGCAAGCTCCGGACAGCCCAGCCTGACCGCGGTCATAGCCATCATGGCAAAATCCCAGCCCCACATGGAATCAAAATCCCAGCATTCCAACACCCTGTCAAGTGTCGCCTTCATCACCTCACAATCAACGCCTTCTCCCGGCAGCAGCCCCAGTGCCCCCAGCATGGAAGGATGATCCGTATTGTAATGCAGGAAGGTATCCGGACAATGCTGATGGGCAATGTAAAGCCCTCCGCTTACCGGCGGCTTTGCCATATGGCTTCCCACCTTTTCCCAAAGTGCATAGTTCTCATGAGACTCTTTTTTCCGTTTTGCCCAATTCACGGCAATGCTCAGTCCGAATCTCCAGTACTCCACTTCAAACGCCGGATTCACCGTATCCTGGGGCGCATGCCGTTCCTGTGCCGGTATGATGGGCGGAAGAAGGTCGTATTCTCCGTTTTCTCTGTTTTCCACAGCAAAATCAGCCATAAAATCAGCCGTCTCTTTTACCAGGCCGAACATCCTCTCCAGAAAGGCCTCCGCCTCATTTTCATCCTGTTCTTTTTTCTCCTGGTACAGCAGTTCCAGCATATACAGAATATGCGGCTGCTGCCAGATCAAAAGTGTGGCGATTACCGACGGGCTTTCCATCCCGTCACAGCTTACCATCTTGGGCCACCTTGCTCCGGCATAACCGTTTCTTGCCGCATTTTCCTTTGCCTTATCCAGAATATCGGTATACCAGGGAATGCTGCGTTCCAAAAGCTCTCCCCGATGCCACAGAGGCAGATAGGCGGCATGCCACAGATGCATTTCCAGATGGGATTTTCCGTACCAGCTGTTACAGGTCAGCCCGGTTTCCTGGGGCGGCATATAGCCGGTGCACTGCAGGCCTGTGAGATAAAGGGACAGGATAATCCTTCTCTCCAGCTCCATCCCTCTCACATCCGTTGTCCCTTCAAAATCCACCATCCCGCCCTTCTGCCAGAACTGCCCCCAGCGCCTGCGGCTCTCCATACAGATCTCCTCAACCGTAAGCTCTTCTGACAATAACAGAGCGTCCTGGCTTCGCTTTCCATATACGGATGGATTGTTCCTTCTGTTCCTGAAACACAGGGAAAAACAAAGGCTCTCCTCTTCCGAAGAAAGAA
>ERZ809152.777-NODE-777-length-15151-cov-4.290209_pt1 | contig 15151 bp, 10 predicted proteins | sample MGYA00520518_ERZ809152 | MGnify/ENA primary metagenome ERZ809152 (study PRJEB31570, sample SAMEA3212996) | Homo sapiens | biome: human-gut; feature: human gut; material: fecal | place: Sweden | collected 2011 ...
TTTTGAAAACGCCTGATGTAATCGGAGAAATACTGAAAAGCGCCTACTCTGTTACAGATAAACCAATAACCGCTAAAATCAGAATCGGTTGGGATAACGAAACGAAAAATGCTGTTAAAACGGCAACAACGATTGAGAAAAACGGTGCGGTCGCAATAACAGTACACGGAAGAACGCGCGCACAAATGTATGCTCCCCCCGTTGATACGGAAGCAATTCGCGAAGTAAAGAATGCCGTTTCAATACCTGTAATAGGCAATGGTGACATTACAGACGGTCAAAGTGCTGCGCTTATGTTTGAAAAAACGAACTGCGACTTGCTGATGGTCGGCAGAGGTGCTCTCGGCAGACCGTGGGTTTTCGCACAAATAAACGCTTATATGACAGATGGCAGAATTTTACCGGAGCCGCCCGTTTCAGAACGCATGCGCGTTATGGTAAACCATGTAAAAAAAATATGCGAATATAAAGGCGAAAAAATCGGCATAAAGGAAGCCCGTAAACACGCCGCATGGTACATAAAAGGCATAAGAAATGCCGCCGAATACCGCCAAAGCGTAGGACTCCTTGAGAGCATTGAGCAGCTTGAAGAAATTGCATATAAAATATCAATATCAAATTAAAGCTTTTACATCAAAACAGCCGCCATAAGGCGGCTGTTTTCTCATATACAATGTTGCTTCTAAATAATTATCATCTTAATATGCCTATGGTGATAATTTCAAACGGCTTATAATCAATTTCATCTGTCAAATACAGTTTATCTTCGAGCATATTAAGGACATAAACCTGCTGTGGGAATTTCATTTTGCCGCGTCTGCCGTTCTGTTCGGATAAACGAACAACAACCATTTCGCCGTCTTCGGAAAGTTTCATCGCCTGCAGGAACATTCCGTCAAATGTATTTTGGCATGAAACATCAGCCCTTGTCAGCGGGATATTAAATTCAAATGCGATGTCATTTACATGAGCGTCAACCGCCGAACCGGAATGCGGATAAATAAGGTAAGCGAAGCTGTGCTTGCCTATGTCGCTTTCAGGGTCAGGGCGCTCGGTAGCGCGAAGCAAGCTAAGCGATAAAGTGTTTTCCGAAATACCTATTCCGTATTTTGAGTCGTTTATCACAGCTATACCGCCGTCAGTTTCCGAAACATCAAACCATTTGTGATGGCAACATTCAAAGCGGGCACTTTGCCAAGATGTGTTTTTGTGAGTTTCACGCGCAATAAATCCTGCACCGGTATCACAAAGAACCTCACGGCTTAAAACATTCGGAGAAAACAGTACCTTAGCGAGCTTATGTTTTTCGTGCCAATCAACATTGTTTTCGACTTCGATTTTTGGAGAACGTCTGAATATCCTGATTATTCTCTCCCATTTGCTGTTTTCGGTGCCGAGTGTTACTCTAAAGGAACAAACCTCTCCGCTTTTTTCCGTAAGCTTCAGCGGTGAAACTACCTTTAGCGGAATTGTTTTATCGGTATAATTCGGTAAGATATCCCATGCATCATATACACCCGGATTATCCTCATATATTTCAAGGCGATTAAATGCTCCGTTTACCCATTCCCTGTCAAGTCTCTTATCATACAGCCCGGTGATAGAACCGTCAGGAGCAAATTTGATTTTATAAAACGGTGTTTCTGCCGAATTACCGTTAACAATACACCATTCGTCGCTGAATTCTTCGTCCGGCTTTTCAATAACTGTACAGTCAAGAGGAGCTATATTGGGTACGGTCCAAAAACCCTTTTTTCCGAATCTCGTCTCGCTTCCGTCCTCATCTTCAAAGAAAGTCAATTCTTTACGCTTAAAGTTAAGCGAATTAAAATAAGCTTCGCCGTAGCCGATAATTCCGCTCAGAGTTTTATCAACGTATACATAATCTGCCAAGGCGTCATTATAAACAGAGTTTATATGGCTGCCGGGTAAAATATCGTGAAATTGATTGATAAGAAGCTTTTTATAGCATTCCTTGAGTTTTTCTCCGGGATAATCAAAGCCCGACATTGCACGCAACGTAGAAATGATTTCCGCCTCGCGTATTTTATACTCAAGCCTTCTGTTTAATTTTTTTAAGTTCGCCTTTGTTGTGAATGTCCCCCTGTGCATTTCAAGGTACAGTTCACCGTCCCACTTAGCGAGTGAAGCATTGCCTTTAAGATTTTTTTCCAAAAATTCGGCTCCACCCATATGCTTTGTTTTAGGCATAACGGAAATTTTATCAAAACGCCTCATAACCTCAAGCATTTCTTCGGTAACACCGCTTCCGCCGTCGCCGTAGCCAAACATAGACATTGTTTGTCCGCCTGAATTTTTATCCTGATACGCCTCCCAATTTTCCTGTATTTGGCTCGGCATATTCCAAGTAATAAAATGTGTGGGCGGAACGCATGCATATACTTCGCTGCCGTCTATTCCTTTCCATATAAAATTATTGTGAGGAAAACGGTTAGTATCATTCCAAGTGGACATTTTATTAGAGACAAAATAGTCCACTCCGCATTTTTTCAGTATTTGAGGAAGTATCCAACTGTTACCGAAAACATCAGGCAGCCAGCAATTGTTTATGGTTTTTCCGAAATTCTCCCTGAAAAACTGTTGTCCGTAAAAACACTGCCTTATTAAGCTCTCGGCTGACGGAATATTACAATCAGGCTCGATATACATAGCTCCTACAGGTTCAAATCTTCCTTCTTTAACTCTTTTTTTGAGTTCTTCAAAGACTTCGGGATAATACTGCTTTAAGGATTCATAAGTATATGCCTGAGTATGCGTATATTTAAATTCAGGGTATCTGTCCATAAGGCGAAGCTGTATCAATACAGTGCGCAAATTCTTTTGAACAGCATGAATTCTGCGCCAATAATACGCTATATCAAGATGTGAATGTGCTACAAGTGCAACATCACCGCTACCCTTATAGTCTCTATTTGCAAAAATGACATCATTGACGTATTTTTTTGCTTCTTTTATCCCTGTAGGTCTGCTGTCCGTGTCAAAATCAATCAGATTAAGCGCATTGTTCAGCTCGGTATTTACAAATTTTCGATAGTCCTCGTTGAACAATTCCGATTTTGCTATGTCCAAAAGTGTTTCAATATCGTATACAAGGCTTTGTACATCACGGTCAATCGTTACGAGGTACGCGCCGTTAAAAATCTGCCTGCAGCCGCGAACCGCTAACGACTCCGGATTTCTTTCATCGTCGGGTTTGGATCGGTTGTATCCCTGCATTTCAAATTTAATTTTATCCGGAGTACCAATATACGGTGTAAGAAGCACTCTGTCTCGGTTTGGGTCTATACCTCCAACGAACTTACCGTTAGCCTTGACGATAATTTCGGCAGCCGTTTTGAGGTAAAGCCAAAGTTCTTTGTTTTTTAAACTGTCGGGCACTTCCGTTTCTGCTTTTATAAATGCTGTGCCGTCCGGAGTAAAATACAAGTCTCCTTTTTTCAGCGGTCTGAATTCGTCGGAATAAAACTCATAGTTGTTTTCCGTAACCTGACGGGCATCTTTAATAACTATATTATCTATCGGTATTTTGTCATTTATAATATATCTTTTGAGCCAACCGAATCTGAGATCATTCCATTCTTCGGGACGCATACTGCGCCTGACGACTTTAATATGTGCCATAATTACTCCTCTCAGTTATCCCAAAAATACGGTTTTTTACGAACTGCCTTTATTTTTACAAGCTTACTTGTATTTTTCAGCACTTCCTCCGCTATCCAGTCAACGCATCTGTTCAAGATAAGGCATTTAGAACATTCACCTCTGAAAATCAAAGTTAAAGTCCCGTCCTCAGACAATGACTCAAATTCAACCTCACCGCCGTCGCCCTGAATTTTAGGTCTTATTATTTTTTTTATATATGTTTCAATATCCATACCCATTATTCCGTTTATAATTGTTCGGATATTCTGAAGCGAACGCTCGCACGTTGAAGAGTCAATGCCCCTTACGGAATAATACATTTTTAATTTCGGCTCGGTTCCCGATGGTCTGACGGCAATCCAAGAACCGCCTTTAAGGAAAAACTTTAAAACATTTGATTTCGGTAAATCGCCGATGCCCGTACTATAGTCCTTAACATCTGTAATGTTTGGAAAAACGGTTGCTTTATTAGCCCTGAAATAAGACATAATATTCTTTATACGCGAGGCACCGTCTTTCCCTTTTAGAACAAAAGAATCAAGCGCATCAAGATAAAACCCGTATTCCGAATAAAGAACATTTAAAGCGTCTACCAACGTCATTTTATTTTTCTTATAATATGCCGCCATCTCGCATATTAGCATTGAAGCGACAACCGCATCTTTGTCTCGCGCATATGTTCCGACGAGGTAGCCATAGCTCTCTTCATACCCTATCAAGAACTCGTTCTCGCCTGTTTTTTCATACTTGGTAATCTGATCACCGATATATTTAAATCCGGTCAAAGTCTCAACAACATTCAAGCCGTTTTTCCGTGCAATTTCCGCACCCAAATCATTTGTAACAATCGTTTTAACAAGTGTTGACTTCGGATTTAAGCTTTGTTTCTTAAATTTGAGATAAAAATCCACAAGCAATGCTCCGGTTTGATTGCCGGTAAGCAAAGTATATTCCCCGTTATGTAAAACACCTACACCAACTCGATCACAATCCGGATCGGTTCCTATAACCAAATCGGCATTTGCACTTTTGGCCTGTTCAAGTGCCATATTAAGCGCATCCTTCTCTTCCGGGTTCGGTGATCTGACTGTTGTGAAATTACCGTCGGCAACAGCCTGCTCCTTGACAACATAGACGTCAAACGACATATCGGACAATACTTTCCTGACGGGAATATTGCCTGTTCCGTGCAAAGGGGTATAAACTATCTTTAAGTCGGACGCTTCTTTGTAAACAGCCATTTTTTCAACTTCCGAAATATAGCCGTTAAGCACTTCATCTCCTATATAGGTCAAATAACCGTTTGACAGTGCCATATTTAAATTCATATGCTTTACGGACTTTATATCTTTAACATTGTTGATATACGATATAACCTTATCGGCATATTGCGGAACAAGCTGACAACCGTATTTATCATACACTTTATAACCGTTGTATTCTTTTGGATTATGACTTGCGGTAATAACTATTCCGGCATTGCAATTTAAGTATCTTACTGAAAAAGAAAGTACGGGAGTGGGCATAATCTCCTCAAAAAGAAAGGTCTTAATCCCGTTATAGCACAGAACCTCTGCGGCGCATTCCGCAAAAGCCTTCGAATTATTGCGTGAATCATAAGCAATAACAACGCTTCTTTCTCCTGCAAACTCGTTTTTTAAATACTCACAAAGACCTTTTGTAGCTTTGCCGACAGTATACTTGTTCATTCTGTTGGCACCTGCTCCCATAATGCCTCTCAAGCCACCGGTACCAAATTCCAAATCCTTATAGAATCTATCCTCAATCTCTTTTTTATCCGTTATTGATTCCAGTTCATTTTTGGTATTGTCATCAAACGTCAGCCAATACTCGTATTTTTCGTGAATATCCAATGTTGCTCATCTCCGATAGCTTTTTATTGATTTTAACACAAGGACTTTTCCTCGTCAAACAAATTAAAAAAATGATGAATATTATTTTTTGTTATGCTATAATAAAAAAGGTTTAGCATAAACCGAGCGAGACTATCAAAATTCTCACGGAACACAAAGGAGTAACCCATGGAAAAATTCAAGCTCAATTTGGAATACAAGGTAGGAAAAGCTGTTTTTTCCACCAATCTTTTTGAAACCGAACATTTCAAAATTACTTATAAAGCAACCAAAAGTCATATTTCACTTAAAATGGCAGCTTTTGTCCCATTGGAAATTTTAAATCTGACAGCAAGCATTCCATACAACTTCAAAGCTGACAGCAGAGTTTTTGTTAATGGGTATCAGTCTTGGACTGAATGTCGTGAAATGTTTAAAGATGAGAGACAGTCACACACATTCGGACCTATAAGCTTTGCTTACAGGCGTACCCTCCTCGGAGCGGCGGGAGCTTATACATTCGATGACAATGAAAGTCGTCGCGGCGTCTTTCAGGGCTTTTCTTATATGTATGTAAGGAACGGTGAAGAATACGATCTTTTCGCCTCACTGACTGAGAGAACCGGATATACAATATTTACCGCCGATTTCAACAGCAATATGATAACCGTACAAAAAGACCTTGAAGGAGTAATTGTTGACGGTGAATATGAAGTTTTAAATTTCGCAGAATATGTGGGCGACGAGGATTCCGTTTTCGATAATTGGTTTGACGAGCTTAATATACCCAAGCCTTCTGTGACCCCCAAAAACGGATATACCACATGGTATAACTATTACAGCAAAATTAATGAAAAAATAGTATCTGACGACCTCGAGGCGTTATCAAAGGTGAAATCCGATATCGATATATTTCAGATAGACGACGGATATCAATCGGCAACCGGTGATTGGCTCTCTATAGACAATAAGAAATTCCCTAACGGTATGAAATCTGTTGCCGACAAGATTCATGCAACAGGAATGCTTGCAGGCCTTTGGCTGGCTCCTTTCGGCGCAGAGTTCACTTCTAAAACCGCTACGCAGCACCACGATTGGCTCATTCGCAAGAAAAACGGTCATCCGGTAACTTGCGGAATTAACTGGGGAGGCTTTTACGCCCTGGACATTGAAGTTCCGGAGGTTAAAAACTATATCAAACACTTTTTCGATGTCATTCTGAATGATTGGGGATTTGACTTAGTTAAGCTTGACTTTTTATATGCTGCCGCAATAATACCGAATCACGGCAAAAGCCGCGGCCAGCTTATGTGTGAGGCTATGGATTTTCTGCGCGAATGTGTCGGCGAAAAAATGATACTCGGTTGCGGCGTTCCATTGATGCCGGCATTCGGCAAAGTAGATTATTGCCGTATCGGTGCGGATATGGGGCTTAGATGGAAAGTTCCGTTCTTTTCTAACAGAGAATTCATCTCAACGTACCACACCCTCGGCAATTCCATATTCCGCCGGCAGCTTGACGGCAGAGCATTTCTCAATGACCCGGACGTTTTCCTCTTGAGAGATGAAAACATCCATTGCACGTTTGAGCAGCGCAAGATAATAGCAACTGTAAACAAGGTTTTCGGCAGCGTTTTATTTACATCTGATAATGTCGGAAAATATAGCGATGAGCAAATGTCAGTACTTCTCGACACATTTAAAAAGAGCAAAATCGATGTTAAAAGCGCCGAGTTTTTAAATGAGAACAAACGAATAATGAAATTCGTATACACACAGGACGGTATTGAACACACCTTTAAGTTTAATATTGATAAAGGCACAATAGTATAAAAAGGAATCCGCAGAGCCAAGGCTCTGCGGATTTTAAGTAATCATCAAAATTATTTATATTTTTAAACTGTGGTATTCTTCTCCGTCAAGCGTTTTCCAAACAAACTCTTCATTTTCAAGAAGCATATATCCGTGAGCACTGTTTTCTTTCGGAATTGAAACCGAACCGGGATTCAAATAAAGATTATTTTCTCCGAATTCTTCCCATACTGGAATATGAGTGTGTCCGTGGAGCAAAATATCACCACTGCAAAGCGGCGGAAGGTTATTCAAATTAAAATTATGACCGTGAGTTGCATAAACAAGCCTATCGCCTACCGGTAATATACAGTAATCGGCAAGTATCGGGAAGTTAAGAACCATTTGGTCTACTTCGGTATCGCAGTTGCCGCGCACACAAAAAAGCCTGTCTCTCACATCGTTAAGCATAGAAATCACCTTTTTCGGTGCATACTCTTCCGGCAAATCGTTTCTCGGTCCGTGATATAAAACATCGCCGAGCAAAAGAAGTCGGTCAGCCTTTTCGCGGTCAAACGCTTCCATTAAATAGTTGCAATACATCGCCGAGCCGTGTATGTCGGAGGCTATCATAAGTTTCATTTTACCACATCCGTTTAAATAAGCGGCAGGCTGCCCCCTGCCACTTATTTTTTATTATTTTGTTTCGAGGATAACCTCATCGCCGTCTGCAGACAAGTTAATAGCCTTCAACGGTTTATCATAATTGTCAACTAAATAATTAGATATTTTATCCTCAACATTACGTCGAATAACATTTCTGAGATCTCTGGCACCTCTTACGGTACCATCCATTTTTGAAACCAAAAGAGCCGGAACATCGTCGCTGTACCCGAACGATATGCTTTTTTCCTTTAGAGAGTCGGAAAACTCCGAAAGCATCAGCTTCGCAATATCTTTATAGTTATCCTCAGTCAACTCATTAAATACAACTATTTCGTCAACTCTGCCAATAAATTCCGGCCTTAAAAATTCTCTAAGCCCCTTAATGGCATTTTCTTTTTTAATATCTGACGGAGCTTTAGCAAAGCCGAGTGCACTTTCTCTTCTTTCGCTGCCGGCATTGGAGGTCATAATAATAACGGTATTTGCAAAGCTGACGGTTCTTCCGTGAGCGTCATTTGTCTTTCCTTCGTCAAGGATTTGCAAAAGTATATTCATAACATCAGGATGAGCTTTTTCAATCTCATCAAACAGAATAATGGAATACGGCTTTCTTCTGACCTTTTCGGTTAACTGACCTGCCTCGTCGTATCCCACATATCCCGGAGGAGATCCGATAAGTCTTGATACGGAATGCTTTTCCATAAACTCTGACATATCAAGCCTGATAAGAGTTTCAGGCGTGTCAAAAAGTTCTTTCGAGAGCAGTTTAACAAGTTCGGTCTTTCCGACGCCGGTAGGACCGACAAAAATAAACGAAGCGGGTCTTCTCTGGACTGATAATTGCACCCTGTTGCGCTTAATAGCCGCAACAACAAGGTCCACTGCCTCATCCTGACCGATGAGATGTGCTTTAAGTCTATCCTCAAGCCCGGCAAGGCGCTTTATGTCGCCCTCCATAACTTTGGTAACGGGAATACCTGTCCAAAGATTTATAACCTTTGCCAAGTCTTCCTCTTTTACATTGTTGTGAGAGGCTTTTTCTTTTAATTCGTCTTCTTTTCCGTCATACGACAGTAATTCGGTTTTAACCGTTGCCAAGTCCTTATACACCTTATCGCGTTCGGCATCCTCTGTGGTTGTTTCTGCCTTAGACGTAAGCTCTTCCTCTTCGCTCTTTAATTCATCACGCTTTTTAAGGAATAACTCATAATCACTTATAGCCTTGTTTCTAAGGTTCGCACAAGTGCAAGCTTCGTCGAGCAAATCTATGGCTTTATCCGGCAAAAATCTGTCGGTAATATATCTTTCGGACAAAGTAACGGCTCGATAAACCAAATCATCAGAGATTTTCACCTTATGATAATCCTCGTAATACTTCTTAATTCCAAGGAGCATATCATACGTATCGTTGATTGACGGTTCTTCTACCTTAACAGGCTGAAAACGGCGTTCCAACGCTGCATCTTTTTCGATATTATTACGGTACTCATTAAAGGTTGTTGCACCGATGACCTGTATTTCGCCACGTGAAAGAGCAGGCTTTAAAATGTTAGCGGCATTCATGGTTCCTTCGCTGTCGCCTGTCCCGACAAGATTGTGAACCTCATCGATAAAGAGGATAATATTACCCTCATTTTTAACCTCCTCTATAAGTCCTTTAATACGGCTCTCAAACTGACCGCGGAATTGTGTTCCGGCAACTAACGCGGTAAGGTCTAACAAATGAATTTCCTTGTCGGCTATTTTTGCAGGAACATCGCCTGCTGCAATTTTAAGAGCGAGCCCTTCGGCAATGGCAGTCTTGCCGACACCGGGTTCACCTATAAGACAAGGGTTGTTCTTTGTTCTGCGGCACAGTATTTGAATCGTTCTGTAAATTTCCTTATCTCTGCCGATAATTCTATCAAGCTTACCCTCTCTTGCGCGTTCCGTAAGATCGGTACAATAAAGATTTAAATACTTTCTTTTCTTGTTTTTTGTACCTTTTCTCTTTTTGCCTTTTGTATTATCCCCATCGTTTGATGTATCTTCCGGCTCCGAGCCGTCGGAACCGTCTTCGGTATCATCGCTTTTCTCCGGAAACATTCCTTGTAAAAATGATAACGGCAAAGCACCGCCGGGTTGAAACCCTTCAATACCGTCCGGATTTTCCATCATCTGATTCATCTGCTCGGCAACGTCGTTCATCTCATCTTCCGAGATACCCATTTGATCCATTATTTGCTTTACAGGACCGATGTTCAGCTCCATAGCACATTTTATACAAAGGCCCTCATTGGTGGTTTTGTCGCCGTCTATTTTTGAGATGAAAAATACAGCAGGATTTTTATGGCATCTGCTGCACAGCATATTTTTGTTCATCTGATTGTTAATCCTCTTTCTTAGTTTGCTTTTTTAATTTTTTCTCTTTAAATTGCTGCATGGTATTAGGTACATAACTGAGAAGAGCGGCAAATGTCAAAAGAGCGGCAATTATTACAAGAGCTATCATAACAGGATCAGGAAGCGTAAAATACGCTCTGAGAGCTCCGACTTCCGGTCCGAATGCAATAACAAGAATCATAACACCGTAAAATGCCGTTGTCGCAACCTTGCCCCACATTACCGCTGCACTCGGGCGAAGACCGATGCCTATCATAATTGCACCGACAAGCACCATAAGCAATTCTTTTGCAATAAAGAAAAGAAATACCCATTTAAACCATTTCATAGTAGGATTCGTTGATTTATTAAACTCAAGGAAAAGCACAACAGCTATAGTCATCTGTGTCAGCTTATCTGCTATGGGATCAAGTATTTTTCCAAGCTCACTGACCTGATTAAAGCGACGGGCAATCTTACCGTCGAACAAATCTGTAAGTCCTGACACTGCCAAAACTATTACCGCTGCCAATACATGGTCATGATAAAATAACACCCCGAATACGGGAATTAATATTATTCTGATAAGTGACAAAAGATTTGGAACGGTAAGACAGCCTGTAAACAGTCTTTTTAAATTTTCTTTCATAAGTTTACCCCTTAAATTGTTATTTTAATACTTAATTATGTAGTATCTCACCAGATGGGTACAATACTGTGGTTCTGTATAATTGTAATAATAGCAGAATTATTTACAGCTTCATAAAAAGAAGTATTTTGCTTGCTGTTCGCGGATAAAAGCAACAGAATAATACCGATAAAATATACCGCGATAAGCCCTTTAAGTATTCCGAAAACACCTCCTAAAACAGTATTTGCAGTCCCTATAAGGGGCAACTTGCATATTTTATTGAGCCATTTTGCCACTACACTTAAAAGCAAAGACAAAACAATGCTCAAAAGCAGAAAAATAACAGGCGACAGTACCGTTACCGCTATCGGTTTTGCAATATCACTGCTCAATTTTTCAGCAGCGTCGGTGCCGGAAAAATCCCCGTTCAATATTTCGCTCGTAATGTTGTTTTCATCAGGATCTGTTCGTAAGATATAATCCTTTATAATCTTCGGTAAATTATCTACCACAGCAGATGCTTTGCCGGCAGATGACATAATATCAGAGTTTTCCGAAAGAGATGCAGATACTTTTTCGGTGATATTAGGGCCTATAAAAGTGTCATAAATACTATTCGCCGCGGGCTTGCACAAATTTGCGGCTGAAATAACGGCAATCGCAAAAACAAGTACCTCCAAAAGAGTAATCAAGAAGCCTCTTTTTGCCGAAACAATAAGAAAAATCAACATAATTGCTAAAAGTGCCATATCTATATAAATGCCCAAATTATCACCACCGTAACAAATATTATACTACCATACAACAGCCCAAAAGACAAATTAACAAAATGTTAACTATCATCATTGACTGTTGCCGTGTCATCCTCGGAATTACTGTTTGTACTATATGCGGAAATCTTAGACGTAGAATATACATACGTATAAGTACCGTCAGAAAAACAGCGTATACCATCACTTTCAACCGAATGTCTGCTGACTTCGTTTCCCTTCATATCAAAACAAATCAATTCCGAATCGGTCAACACACTCACTCGTTGACTATCACACGAAACCGATTTAACGGCACTCGTTATATCAACAGTAAACAGCTTTTCCCCATTTCTGTTATACACATTTAAAATTTTGGCTGAAGAACTGCCGTATTTTGAAAGCACAGCCGCAACCACATTGTTATCCGAAACGGAAATACGCGAAAGAGAATTTAAAGAAAGGTCCTCATCTTGCTTGTCTGTCTTGTTTTTTACAATAGAAAAAACATTCTCGCCGGTTATAAGAAGTGTATCTCCTTTTAAGAAGTTCACTCCTGAGATTATATCAGAACCAAAATCAAATTCGCTTACTGCCTCTTCGTATGAAAAATCAAAAATAAGTACTCTCGAATAAAGCTCTCCGTTCTCAGCACCGACAACGGATACTGCAGCAAGCTTACCGTTATCCGATATGTCAATTGCTACAATATTTTCTTTTGCACACTTCCAACTGAATATCACTCTTTGATTTTTATTATAAACGGTTAAATCCGACTGTGAATTTGTTCCGCGCGTAGCAATTGCCGCAGTACCGTTTTTACCTATTGCAGCCGATATTATTTTCTTATCTGTTGTCCCCTCGTAAAGAGTTTTGGTCTTGGACATAATTTTAAATGTATTGCCTCCGATATCGGCAAGCAAAACTCTACCCGAGTTCCCATAACACAAAGGTGACGAATATGTATGCTGTATTTCACTTACCTTACGAGCTGTAGAATCAAGCACCACAGTCGAAGAATCATTGATGAGTATAAGGTCTGAGCCTATCGCTTTAACGTCCTTCACCTGCAAGCTGTCAAATAAATACGGGTAACCGTCTCCGCGTTTTGTCCCCGAAACTGCGGACGATATATAGTCGCCAACCGAAGAAAAAGTGATATTACCGAATTTATCAGCCATAATAAACAGCAAAATCAGTATTACCAACACAGTCGAAACAGATTTTATCAGTTTGACTATATGCTCCTGTCCCTTGTTCTTTTTTCTTGCAGACGCTTTTCTTTCGCCGTCTTTCATAATACACCTCGTGTTCAGTCGTAATTTACACGATTAAGATAAAGCCCTTCCGGTGACGCCGTGGCTCCGGCTTGGTTTCTGTCTTTACTTTCTATTATTTGCGGAATACTGCCGGGTACTATTTTCCCGCGATTTATATCAAGAAGAGTTCCTACCATTATTCTCACCATATTATAGAGAAAGCCATCAGCCTCAAAAGTAACCTCAATGATTTCATTATTTCTGATTACAGAAGCATTTTTAACAGTGCGTATTTTACCTTCAACGCTGCTTCCTGCGGCGCAAAAAGCTGAAAAGTCATGCGTACCGATAAAATCCTGAGCTTCACTATTCAGCATATCCGTATCAATATAATAAGGATAATACAGCGCACGCTTAAACAAAAACGGATTTCTGTAATCACTGTTTAAAATCAAATATTTATATTCTTTTGATGTACAGTCATACCTGGCATGGAAAGAGTACGGTACTTCACCGCAGTTCTTAACGGATATACTCGATGGAAGTAATGCATTCAGCGCCTTTTTCAGTTTTTCCGGAGAGATATCCGAATCGGTTCTCATATTACAACAAAACATATTTGCGTGAACACCGCTGTCAGTTCTGCTGCAGCCTATGATGTTCTCTCTTTTACCGAGTATTTTTTCAATTGTGTTCTGTAATGTCTGCTGAATAGTAACGGCATTATCTTGTACCTGCCAACCGTGAAAGTCGGCTCCGTCAAACATCAATGTAATTAAAATATTTCTCATTGAGAAAAACATTCCTTTCGGAAGCTAAACTAAATCAGATAACGGCAGGGAGAAATATATTTGCAACTATAATTCCGGCGGTAAGCAAAATAATAACGGCAACCGCCACATAATCTCTGCCCTCAAGACGCATAACCTTAAGTCTTGTTCTGCCCTCTCCGCCTCTGTAGCAACGGCACTCCATTGCAAACGCAAGTTCATATGCCCTTCTGAACGAATTTATAAATAAGGGTATGAATATGGGAACAAGTGCTTTTCCGCGCTTGATAATTCCGCCGCTCTCTATATCGGCACCTCTCGCCTTTTGAGCTGACATTATCTTATCAACTTCGTCAATAAGAGTTGGTATAAATCTTAAGGCTATCGTCATCATCATAGCTATTGAGTGAACGTTTATTTTAATAACCTTTAGCGGCGAAAACAGACGTTCCATAGCGTCGGTAAGCATAGTGGGAGACGTAGTGTAAGTAAGCATAGAGCTTGCTATAACAAGACATATGATTCGTACCGTAGTAAAAATAGCCATATAAAGCCCACCGGTATATAACGAAAATTTACCGATTGTAAAAAGCACAGTTCCGTCTTTATTGTAGAAAATCTGTAAAAGCGACGTAATAGCAATAATAATAAATATCGGTTTTACACTTTTCCAAATCAGCTTTGGTGAAATCTTAGATAAAAGTATTACCACTGTTAACGCTACTACAATGGAAGCAAGTGAAACAAAGTTTTTGCACAGAAAAACAATAACAATATATACGAAAGTTAAAACAAGTTTTATTCTCGGATCAAGCTTGTGGATAACTGAATTACCCGGAAAAAACTGTCCTATTGTTATATCCTTAATCACGATAAAACGCCCTCCTCTCGCAAAAGGCGCAACAGCTCGGCCTCGGCGTTTTTAATAGTATATATATCTGTACGGACAGCCATACCGTTATGCTTTAAGTTTAAAAATATTTGTGTTAACTGCGGAACGTTAAGTCCTATATCCGCAAGGCGCTCAACCTTGGAGAATACCTCGTTTACAGTGCCGAACATCTCAACCTCGGATTTATTCATAACGAGCACCTTATCAGCACTTTTCGCAACATCTTCCATACTGTGAGAAACAATAATAACCGTGCTTCCGGTAGTTTTACGATAGCTTGAAATCATTTCAGCTATCATATCGCGGCCGCGCGGATCGAGTCCCGCCGACGGCTCATCAAGAATCAAAATTTCGGGTTCCATAGCCATGACACCGGCTATGGCTACACGTCTTTTTTCTCCGCCGGACAAATCAAAAGGAGACTTATTTAACATATCCGGCTTTAATCCGACAAAATCAGCGGCTTTTTTCACACGATTATCAATTTCATCTTCAGACAATCCCATATTTTTGGGG
>ERZ809152.851-NODE-851-length-14089-cov-4.737993_pt1 | contig 14089 bp, 14 predicted proteins | sample MGYA00520518_ERZ809152 | MGnify/ENA primary metagenome ERZ809152 (study PRJEB31570, sample SAMEA3212996) | Homo sapiens | biome: human-gut; feature: human gut; material: fecal | place: Sweden | collected 2011 ...
GCAAGGCGGGGCTGGAGGGCTTCGACGGGTTGGCCGAAGCGCTGGGCGGAACCGTACTGGGTCAGCCGGATTATCTTCAAAAGCTGGTCATCGCGCTCAAGCGGCCGTATGTGATGGGCCACGAGGGTGAAAGCGCGCGCAACGCTTTCCTCGTCACCGGTCCGGCGGACACAGGCAAGCACCTGAGTCTGTGTGCCGCCGCAGAGGAACTGGCCCGGCGCGGCGTGTTCGTCAGCGGGGATATCTCCTGGATGGATCTGTCGCTGTACCCAACCGCCGCAGAGGAAAAGCTTTTTTTGCAGGATCTGTATATGTCGCTGGCCGCCAAGGGCGACATCGTAGTGTTCGAACACTACGAGCGCTGCCAGCCTGCGTTCCTGACGGTCCTGTCCAATCTGGTGCAGCGGGGCAAAAGCCCGCTGGCCGGGCGCTACGTATTGCAGAACGGCCGTCTGGTGGACGCGGGCAACGCCCTTGTCACCGACGCCGTGGGCGCGCTCACGCCACGGGGCAAATACCTTGTGCTGCTCAGCGAGGCCCCCGTTGCCAAACTGGCGGACAGCTTCGGCGCGCCGTTTGTTTCGGCGCTGGGAGATATCTGTGAGACGGCCGCCCTCACGCCCGAAAGCTTGTCCGCTGTGGCGAAAGCGGAATTTGACAAGCTGGCTGCCCGCGCGCAAAAGGCGCTGGGCTTCACCGTCACAGCCGGGGATGCGGCACTGCTCCTCGCCGCCGAAAGCAGCGGACGCGCCAAGGGCGCGCAGGGCGTGCTGGCATTCTGGGACCGCGCCTACCGCGCGCTGGCCCAGTACCGGCTGGAACACGACGACGCACCCAAAGCCGCCGCGCTGGGCGCAGCGGACGGCCGCCTGACTGCAGACTTCGGCGCAGGCCCGGCGGATCTGCTCTCCCTGCTTCCTGAAGCTTACCAAGGCGAGGTGGAAGCTGTAAAGGCAGAATTGGACGGCATCGTAGGCCTTGCAGCCGTAAAGGAATACGTACTCAGTTTGGAGGACAATTTTGCCGTGCAGGCGCGGCGCAAAGCCGCCGGTCTCAAGACGGCCAGCGTTTCCATGCATATGATCTTCACCGGGAACCCCGGCACAGGCAAAACGACCATTGCCCGGCTGGTGAGCCGTTACCTGAAGGCCATCGGGGTGCTGAGCGGCGGGCAGCTGGTGGAAGTGACACGCGCCGACCTTGTGGGCCGTTATGTGGGCCACACCGCACCGCTCACCACACAGGTGCTCAAATCCGCCGTGGGCGGCGTGCTGTTCATCGACGAAGCATACAGCCTGTACCGCGGAAAAGACGACAGCTTCGGGCTGGAGGCCATTGATACGCTGGTCAAAGGTATGGAGGACCACCGGGACGATCTCATCGTTATCCTGGCCGGCTATTCCAAAGAGATGGCCGAATTTTTGACGGCCAACAGCGGCCTGAAAAGCCGTTTTCCAAACATCATTGAATTCCCCGATTATACCGGCGAAGAGCTGCTGGCCATTGCAAAGCTGCAGGCGGGCGGCAAGGGGTATACGCTGGACGAGCGCTGCGACGCAAATCTGTTGGCCTATTTCAACGCCGTGCAGCTCACCCGCGCGCGGGACGCAGGCAACGGGCGGCTGGCCCGCAACAAAGTGGAGGAGGCCATCCTCAACCAGTCCCGCCGCCTTGTGGCCCAGCCCGAAGCAGACCTGTGCCTGCTGCTGCCCGAGGATTTCCAGTTGGACGATGTGGGCGGAGTATAAACAGCCTTCCGCAGGTCTGCCTGCGTTTTTATAGATATCTGACAAGCAAAGGAGATGTTCACTATGCGAAAATATCAGGCTCTTTTTTTTCGCAATAAGACCAGGAGGGTCCTGCAATGCTGACCCTTCGCATCAAGGGAGGCTGTCATGATAAAATTGACGCAGATAGACGAAACAAATGTTCTGGAATGCTTTGCGCTACGGCTGGACAATGGGCAGGAGCGCTTTGTCTCATCCCCCATCCGCAGTCTGGCACAGGCTTATGTGTACCGGGACCAGTGTATGCCCTTCGGCATTTACGCCGGGGACAAGATGATCGGATACGTCATGGTTATTTACGACCGTGAGGAACAGACCTACAATATCTGGCATTTCATGATCGACGCGGCGCACCAGCGAAAGGGGTACGGCAAAGCTGCTTTGGCGCAGGTGATCCGATATATCAAAACAAAGCCGTTTGGGCCGTCCGGCACGGTGCTGCTCACCTGCAGCCCGGAAAACCAGGCAGCGTACGCCCTGTATACAGATTTTGGCTTTTGCCCAACGGGACGGTGCGACGGAAAGGAACAGGAGCTTTGCCTGAAGCTCGCCCCGGCGCGGCCGAATACGGAAATCAAAGTATAATACGCCAACAGAAAACGCGCCCCGCAGGCCGGATATATTTCGGATGCGGGCGCGTTTTTATTGTAGAGAAACCACCGGTTTTGCATATGCGTGCAAAGCCCTGTATTACCGGCATGCGCGCCCGGTGGCGCAAGTACGGTTCGCCAGCCGCAAAAATTTTACTGCCGGCTGCCCGCAAGCGGGCTTATTCCAGCATCGTCAGATGTTTTCCCGCTCTGTTTTCCTCCATCCGGTTTTGATGTGCTCCACGATTTTTACCGCATCCTTTCCTGCGATATTTTGGCGCAGCCGCAATGTGATATTTGCAAATCCAGCTCGTATGCGATAACGCATTTACATCATTCAGCTGAATCGGATAAGCAGAAGCAGGCGCTTTCGCACCGGCTCGCCTGTTATGGCCTGTGCTGCGATATGAGCCAGCAGCTTGTCTGCAATCGGGTCTGGACTTGTAGCTTTCCTTCCTATTGTGTATCCTCCCTTTTTGCCTTCGACCGTACCAGAAGACTGCTGCAGAAATTAAAAAAGAGCACTTCTCAGATGAACTCTAAGAAGTGCTCTCATAGCATTGCTAAACCTGTAGCTTATTCGTTTGAACTCCGTCATTCTTCATAACGATGCATTATTCTTCAACAATTTGCTGTCAAAATGCTGTCATCCACAGTTTGACAGCACAGAGCTCCGCAGCATATAGGGCAACACCGCACAATTCACGGCTGATGCCTTAAGCGTCGTCTCGCTTGCAGATTTTCCGGCAACTGTCACAAAAATCTGTCGGCGCGGTTCGACACTTAGAATTGTGCGGTGTTGCCATAGTTGTTTTCCATTGCGAATTCAACTATAGATTATGGTTTTATCAGTCGATGGGTTTCATCGTTGGGAACACCCCGCCGGTCTCTTCATCCAGTTTCATCACGGCCTGACGTGTTGAAAACGCACCATTTTTACGAGGTTTTGCTAACTTTTTGGATTCCATAGGATGTCCTCCTGTGCCGTCTGATTCGGGGCAAAAGTTGTAGAAAAATTGTAGAAAGTTGTATTGGCACAAAATCGGCTCAATATCGACTTCAAATTGGCACAGCGAATGGTTGCATTGTTTGAAAAGACGCCATTGTAAAATTGCCCCATTTGCAGGAAAGCCTGTATGAGTCCCGCACAGGATTGCCTTGCAGATTTATACAGAAACAAGTATAGCATAAGCCTCAAAGATGTTCAAGTCAACGGTTTTTTCGTTGGCACACTCAATTTCATACCTTATATATAAAAAGGAGAAAGCCATGCCAACCTATCAATTACAAATTAAACAGATTGTGGACTACTCACGCTGCCGGATCTACCGGCAGTTTATCCGCTTTCTGATGGAGGAGCGGAGCATTCGCATAAGCGGAGGCTCCGGCCTTTTTTGCGGCACTTTTGATTGTCACGCATTACAAGTTAGATCCCTTTTCGGGCTGCTGCCGGGAGGGTTTACTACACCGCGCGCATGAACAGTACTTGCTGCGCTTTGGGCTTGCTCTTCTGTGCGGAAACTAGCAGGTCGCCACTTTTGAACCTACGCTCCCTCCCTCGATGGAGAATTGAACGGAGAGGTCTTACCATGAAAAAATTTGTTGAAAAAGATGTCACAGAGAATCCTCTGTACCATGATACCTGGAAACTGCTGAAAAAATACCGCGATGTGGTTTGGAGCTTGGAGATTTCCGTCCAGCATGTGCGGGCCAAGTTCGAGATTGAATACGGCACCTCCATCGAAGAATTTCTGGATTCCGTCTATCTTGCCGGCGCTGACCTGAACGGGAGCAACATTGAGCACCATGCCAAGTGCATTGAGCGCAGCCACAAGATGCTGAAGCTCCTGGATTCGGCAGTCGAATTGCTCCGTACCCGGCATAAGAACGGCGAGGCATATTACTGGCTGCTGTACTACTCCTTTCTCTCCCCTCAGCAGCTGAAGAATGTGGAGGAAATCATCGAGAACCTGCGCCCGCACATCCGGGACATCTCCTTCCGCACCTACTACCGCAAGCGGCGGGAGGCCATTGACGCCCTTAGTTCAGTGCTGTGGGGCTACACCTCCAAGGACAGCCTGGATGTGCTGGAACAGTTTTTCCCGGGCACAAAACCTGCCGGGAATCGCGCAGACAACCGTTAACTTAGAGCTAATTTGATTCGCGTCCCAAAAATATATTTAGCAGCGCCTGTGGAGTGACAATTCGCTGCTACACAGGCTTGTTTTTTCTCATTGACCTTTTGGGGGTATACATTATATATTTTTCCATAACAAGTTGTTTTTTAGTTCTCCCGTCTAAGATTTTATCTTTTGTTTGCGTTGTTTTTTCACAAAAAGCGGGTTATAATTGGTAAAACCTTGGTACTGGGATGTTACTTATGCTGATTCAATTTAGTGTAGAGAATTTTCTATCTATTAAAGAAAAAGTTGTGCTATCCCTGCTGGCCAGCAAGGATAATGAGCATCCAAATCACCTTATCGCAGATGAAACCAACCGCTATTTAAAGTCTGCTGTCATTTATGGGGCCAATGCTTCAGGGAAGTCCAATGTTCTGAACGCATTTTGGTTTATGGTAAACTATGTGCTGACTTCACATAACCAGCAGATCCATAAGGCCATTGATCGTTCACCCTTCAAGTTTGACCCAGAAACACCCACGCGCCCCAGCAGTTTTGAGGTCATCTTTACCACCAAAGGCATTCGATATGCGTATGGCTTTTCTGTAACAGATAGTGCTGTTACAGAAGAATACCTATATTACTATCCTAATGGTAGAAAGGCGCTTATTTTTGAGCGAAAAAACACCAAAGATTTTCGTTTTACGGTGGATATAGATGAGCAAAACACGCTCAAGGAGCGCGCCTCTGCGAACAAGCTCTATCTGTCGGTTGCATCAAACTGGAGTTATACCAAAGTGGTCCCGGTTTTGGAGTGGTTTGCTTCCTGCCAAATCATCACGAAGAATTCCGTGGCGGATGCTTACAGGCTTGAGGCAGAACAGCTGAAAGATGCTGATTACCGGCGTGCGATCGCCTCTATGCTGCGTGCTGCAGATTTTGGGATACAGGCTCTGCAAATGCGCGATTCAGGTCCTGCTCTCTCTCAACACAGTGACATCTTTACAAATATCGAGGCCATTCACACGGTACGAGACACCAACGGGACTACATTTGCCTATGCGTTAAATATGGCAGAGGAATCCGACGGCACCAACAGTTATTTCAAACTGATCGGCGTTGTGAAAAAGGCTTTAGACCAGGGAACGCTTCTTGTGACTGATGATATGGATGCACACCTGCATCCTCTCTTGGCCAGGCATCTGGTTTCCCTATTTGACAGCGCAGAATTCAATCCCAAAGGTGCTCAGTTGATTTGCACATCTCACAGCACCAATCTTCTTGATCTGGATTTGTTGAGAAGAGATCAAATTTGGTTCACAGAAAAAGGCGAACAGACAGCGGCCACCGATTTATTCTCCCTTTACGATTTTTCCGTTCGCAAAGATATGAAAGTAGAGAAGGGATATTTAATCGGTCGTTTTGGTGCGATTCCCTTTATCAAGGGAAATCTACAAAATAGTACGCGGACAGCAACGCAGAAAATGAAAACCTGCGATACAGAGGCCCCATGAGATCAGAAAATCTCATGGGGCCTTTTCAGCTGGCTTCAAGATTTCCGCCTAAATCCATGCCATGGATGAGTATTCTCAGCCATGGTCGCTGTACTCTCTTCTCCATCTGTGATATGTTTGACTTGTTAGAGAATGAATTTTTTATTCAATCAGATTTTTCTTTCCTTGCCGCAGAATTTTCAGAAGTTTTTCCTATTTACTGGTTGAAGTAATCATTCCAGTCTTACTACAATCAGGAGGTACTTTATGGCAAAAGTCAGAAAAGATAAACGTGGACGCAACCTTCACAAAGGAGAATACCAGCGCCCGGACGGGCGCTATGCCTACGCGTACAGATACAATGGAAAACGGGTGTTTATCTATGATACGGATCTCGCCAGCCTAAGGAAGAAAGAACAGCAGATCCAGGCTGATTTGATAGACGGAATCCGGACATATGAGAGTTCCCGGCTCACATTAAACGATCTCTTCCAGGTATATATGGAAACAAAGACCAATTTGAAAGAATCTACGGAATCCAACTACCGCTATCTCTGGGAGCACTATATTCAACACGAACCTATAGCAGAAAAAGCGCTCTCCAAAATCCATAAAAGCGATGTCAAATTGCTGTACGCTAAATTGCTGCAGGAGGGGTTTGCTTCCAATTCCTTGGAAAGCATCAACAATCTGATCCATCCGGTTTTGGAGCTTGCGGTGGATGACGATTTGATCCGCAAAAATCCAAGCAACGGTGTCTACCGCGAGATGAAAACAAACGCCCCTGTGCAGCGTATCGCTCTCACTTCGGAACAGGCAAAGCACTTTCTCCAATACATAGAATCCTCGCCACAGTACTGCAACTGGTTACCGCTTTTTGTAACCCTGTTAGGCACCGGGATGAGGGCATCCGAATGTACCGGTCTGGTGTGGGATAATATCGATTTTGAGAATCACTGTATCTATGTGGATCATGCGCTGATCTACCGCTCCATCCACGGGAATGCGCAGTGGTATATATCCACACTTAAAACCAGAAATTCAGTACGCACGATTCCTATGATTTCCGCTGTTGCCCATCAACTGACTCTTCTTTATGAGAAGCATATCGGCAAGCACGCAAACCCGGGCCCCACATTGGATGGATACCACGACTTCGTGTTTCTTAATCGGTTTGGCCAGTTAATCAATGCTCACGGGATCGACCGCGCTATTGAGCGCATCAGCGCAAGTTATAATGACACGGAATCCACGCGAGCAAAAGAAGACAACCGCAAGCCAGAACTTCTTCCCCATTTTACCGCCCACTGCTTACGCCATACCTTTTGCACAAGACTATGTGAGTGCGAGAAAGACCTCGCCGTGATTCAACATTTGATGGGGCACTCTGATGTTGAGACAACATTGACCGTCTATGACCATGTTTCTCTGGATCGGTTAAGGCAGGCAATGAATTCGTTAGATTGAGAGCATGTGCTTGGCCTTCTATGAACATGTGTTTAAAGGGACATCTCAAAACAAGATATTCACCGTGAATGACATCTCATCCATTCTCGGTATCGGCCGCGGCTCGGCCTATAAACTCGCCAATTCCGGATTGTTGAAGACGATCCGTATCGGCAACATAGTCCGTATCTCCAGAAAGTCCTTTGAGGATTGGCTGAAAGCAGAGGTGCTGGATGACGAAACGGAATAAGGAGATGATGCGTTATAGGCATTGAGCCTATGACGCATCATCAATTTGCTCTTTATGAATCTAACATCAGTGAAAGATCCCAACCAGCCACTTTTGTATTATAATCATTAATTATTTTTGCTTGCAATATTTCTCCAAGTTGCACCTCATCACTTATATTGCGAATAAAGCGATCTGCAATCTGAGAAATATGAATAGAACCTTCTTTTCGCTTGTCATCTGTACGCAGTTCTACTTCTATGGTGTAGGGTCGAATAGCAGTTACCTGACAAGAAACGATTTGTCCAACACTTAGATGCTCTGTTATTTCTTTAACTTCAGAATATTTTTTAATCTCGTCAATAAATTTATTTGTAAAGTCTCGACTTCGAAAGATTATATCTTTCGGAATATCGGGAGATGCTTTAATTGTATTTTCCAAACAAGTACAAACTGTATTTAAAGCTCGTGAAAGATTTTTCGGATTACGGAGTAACGCATTTAATTTTTCTGCTGCTTTTTGGATTTCCCGACTATTACCCCTAAAAATTTTTGATCCACAAATCAATATACGAAGGCCCAGACACAAATGATATTTAAATTGTTTGAAGCTTCTGTCAATTTGGTTTTTCTTAATAGCTAAATCAACATAATAATAGTAGTATGCTGCAATATAATAAGGCTCTACCATATCATCTTTACCATAAATTCTCTTTTTGTATGTTTCGATTAACTCTCCATAATATCTGTTAATACTATGAGGTTCATTGAGAAACATGGCGATATAAGCAAATGTTTGACCGGCCAAGGTAACAACGCGGTTCTTATTTATTGTGGCATCCATATCATATTGCTTTGACCGCCGTTCATAGTAAAGACGGTAGTCAGGCGATACTGAATTGTAGTACTCCTGCAACTTCTTGTGAAAACGATTAGCAGAAGAAAATGCTTCGTACTTTACTTCTGTTTGGCGATTGGTGGTATAAACAACTTTATCGAGAACATCTTCATTCTCAACTTGGATTATTTTGGCTAATACACAAGATTGATCGGACAAAGATTCATTATTATCGAAAACGACACGACTTGTTTGACAACCATTTACAATCTGATAATCAAAAATAGTTATTTCGTCGCCCTCGGTTTCAATTTTGCTAGCAATAATAGTTATTCCGTTATTTAGAACTGCAAACCGATCTTGACTCTCTTTATCTAGAAGTGTAGCTTTAATCTCGCTATTTACAGAATTATAACCTTGGAAGTCTCGTACATTATCCTCAAAGATGTTTTTAAACAATGCTCCTTGATCATCAGTTAATAAGCGAACAATATCTTTACACTTAATAAGTCCAAAATATGCGACTTTTATCCCCGGCATTTGATAAAACGGGAGTCTTTTTTCCATAAGGAAGGTTTTCCTGATTTTTCTCCGCATTTCAGTATATGTAATTATTATCTTATCTATATCAAAAGGATAAAAATTTACGGTAGAAAAATCTCTGGTACTCTCGAAAAAGCGAACATCGGTTGCTATATTATTGGAAAGGTTGTTTTCATCGCTCCACCTGCCACAACAGACATAGTACATTTCAAGTGAAGGCTTTTGGGGTTGGTTAATTGATTGGGCATAAATATAGTCTTTTATTGAAATAAGATTTTCCATTTTAGGATTTGTTTTGGGACGAACATCGTTAGTTTCAAAAAAATGTTTTACGCCCTTTAAAAAAGTGCTAATTTCGCCTCCATCAAAACTTGCACTGGTTTTGGTTTGAATAAAAACTATCTTTACATCTACACTTCTGTTGTTTTCATATATTACATGGCAACTTGCCAAATCTGTAACTAATTGACCATTTAATAGTATTGCAACACCATCAAGACCTATTTCCCCATCATCCGTCATCACATCAATGGGATCAAACCGTTCAGTGGAAAGCCGATTAATAATACATTTGTTTATGAAATGTTCAAATGCAGTGGACTGGTCATAAGATTCAATTTCATATTCTTTTATGTGTGCATCCAAATAGCTTTGAATAATTTGATTCATCTGTTACCTCCTAAAACTCTCTTTTCTACATGGACAAATTTCATCAGTACAAATTGGGTTAAATCTATTTGCATGAAAATTGCACTTCCCTTTTTAATGAGACCATTGTACCATTGATTACCAGTTTCAGCAATGAACGATTGAATTTTATCTGCCTATTTTTTAGGAAATTTAAACACCATTGGCTTTGTCCTATGGCGTTTTTATTGCCCATATACACTGTTTGGTTGCTATTTCAAAACTGCCCCGAAACGAGTCGAAAATCCGATGTTTTCCCTACCACAATCAGCCGGAAGGCCGCGATTTTCCCTTCCGGGGTATCCGAGTGGCGTAGAGGCCGCCTTTTCCCCAAAAACGAATACTTTTCCAGACCGCCGAAGGGAGGTGATACCATGGCGGTATTTCGCATTGAGAAAACCCGCGACTACACGGTGATGTCCAACCACCACCTGCGCAACGCGGGGCTGTCGTTAAAATCCAAAGGGATGCTGTCCTTGCCAGAGGAGCCTGACTAAAATCTGCAAGAAGGGCACGGACAGCATCAGCTCTGCTTTGAAGGAACGGACGTGTGCCAAGTACATCGTACACAGCTGTCTCCAGGATAGCAGTGCAAGACTGATGAGGGGGAATCATTTTAATCTGTAATAGCAAATCTTCTTCCCAGCACCCTCTCGTTTCAGTTCGCCGGATGCCACCAATTTCCGCAGTGCCCCTTCGATGGAGCTGATACTGATCGAAGGGCAAAGCTCACGGATGTCCTGCTTCGTAAACCGGCCGATTTTCTCCATGGTCGCCCGGCGCACGGTCTCCATGGCAGGGAGTTTGGTATCTACCAGAGCAAAACGATCTTCAAAATCCTTGTAGGCGGAAAGAATGATCCCCAGCAGATACTTGATGAACGGAACCACATCTTCGGTACCTTCATGCCATCCGATCTGCGCTTGGCGCAAGACATCGTAATAGAGGTCCTTATTTTTTGCGATCTTGGCCTCCAGCGAGATATACTTGCCCACATAGAACCCGCTGCGGTAGAGCAGCAGCGTGGTCAGCAACCGGCTCATTCTGCCGTTTCCATCATTGAAGGGGTGAATGCAGAGAAAGTCGTGGATGAACACGGGAATGACGATCAGTGGCTCCACTTCCATGTTCCCAATGACCCGGTTGTACTCCTCGCAGATCCTGTCCAGGGCCTCCGGCGTTTCATAGGGAGCCAGTGGCGTAAACAAGGTCTCCACATGGCCGTCGGGATAGGTGGCGCTGATGTAGTTCTGCACGCTTTTGGTCCTGCCCGCCATGGGATTGTTCCTATGGCTATAAAGGATCTTGTGGAGCTGCAGGATGTAGTTCTGGGTGATGGGGATGGCGTCAAAGTTCTCGTGAATGAGGTTCAGCACGTCCCGATAACCCGCGATCTCCTGCTCGTCCCGGTTTCTCGGCGCTGTTTTCTCCTCCACAAGCTGCCGGATACGGGTGTTTGTAGTCACGATGCCCTCAATGGCATTGGATGCCTCGGTGCTCTGCACCTTTGCGATCTCTACCAGTTTCTCCAATTCCTCTGGCCGCTGTTTCAGGTACAGTTCCTGCTTTCCCGCTTCTTTATAAATCGCCGCGACCAGGCCCAGAATCTCTGAGTCCCACTTCTGTTCCCGGAACGCGGAGTAATTGAATGCCCGCATACCCTTATGCCCTCCTTTATTCCCTTAAATCTTACCATAGAATAAGGGAAAGTTCAACTTTAGGAGAAAACTTTCCCTTATCAGTATATCAGTTTTAAGGGATACTATACGCCTGTAAGGGAAATCAATCCTGCTTCCGCCGTAGGTCTGCGGCTGTAGTGCTTTGCATGTCCCACAGCCTTTTGAACTTAATTCTCCTCTGCCGCGATCTTCCGATGGAGGTCCAGCAACTCCTGCTTCATCTGCTCTCCGGTCAATTTCCCTCGGACCCACTTTTCTGACAGGAGCTTTGCATCCGCAGAAACCGGTACACCATTGATTGCGCTGATCGCATCCGCGGTTTTGAGGGCCACAAGCCTTTTATGGAAATCCGCTTTCATTTTTGTTTCACTCCATATCGTGATAGCAGAACGGGACCGCCAGCGTACCGGCGGTCCCGTGTCTTTTCATCAAAGGTTTTCAAATTGTAGTAAAATTGTTGTAACTGTAGTAAACCTGATTTCTCACAAACCCAGGTTTCATGCGGGTTTGCGGGCCGTCCGTCAGTCCAAAGGCTTCATCGTCGGGACGAAATGGTACATCATTCACTTGCTGTTCTATCATCTGCCAAGTTCTACTGATATGTTGTTTGAAGCCCATTTTTAGACTTTCCTATCTCCTAAACGTACACCCTCGGAGCAGCATTATTTGTAGAAATTGGTGTAAATGATGTAAATCTAATGCCCACGAAAACGAGCAGTTTATAATACTTCATTCGCCTTATTATACTCATTTTTGAAGTACGAGTCAAGACCTTCAAATTCAGACCTCCTTAACTCCTTCGTCACATCGGTATAAATATTAAGGGTTGTAGAAATATCTTTGTGTCCAAGCGTATCCTGAATAACCTTTACATTAACCCCTGCTTCACACATTCTTGTCGTGAATGTATGCCTTAATGAGTGGCAACTAAAATGCGGAAGCAAAACCTTTGCATTTTCATCTTTCAAAAGCTGTTCATCATTGCAGTCACGGATAATACGACGGATTGCTTTGTTAAGGGTTGCCTGATGTTGCGGTTGTCCAAAACGGTTAAGAAAGATAAAATCAGTATATCCGTCTACAACAGCTTCACAATGAATATCAAGAAGCTCCTGTCTTTCTTTTTCCATAAGGAATGCTTCTTTGACGAAATCCAACATCGGGACTTGGCGTTTGCCAGCCGGCGTTTTCGTGGTATTGATATTAAAATAGCAGCCACGCTTACTACCGTCGGTTCTATGGTCATAATATACCAGCGTATGATTAACATTGATAATTCCTTCGTCCAAATCAATGTCGCACCATCTGAGACCCGTTGCTTCACCAACACGAAGTCCCGTTCCAACCAACACCGCAAAAATTGGATACCACAAACTTGCAGACGGTGTATTCTTCAGATAGCTCAAAAATAATTCCTGTTCCGGTCTCGTTAAGGCTCTGCGTTTCTCCGTTTGAAAACAATGGGACTGCTTTAACTCTTTCAGCACATTATTGGAAGGGTTATTTCTGAGATAATCATCATCAACTGCCATATCCAAAATCTGATGAAGAACCGTATGGATATTGTCAATAGTCGCCGGTTTTAGATGTCTTTCATCTGCAAGGTAATTATAGAACCTTTTAATATCTGTCTTTTTCAAAGAAGATATCGTCTTTGAGCCAATTTGATTACGAACGAATGTCTCATACATATACTTATAGTTTTCAAAGGTATTGTTTTTAAGACCTCGTTTCAAGTCTTTCCAAAGCTCATACATATCATTGAGGGTAGTATATCGAGCTTCTGCCTTTATGCCGTCTTTTTTATCTTTTTCAATCTGCTCCTCTTTGTAGCGAAGCTCATCGAGTGTCTTGGCATATACATAACGCCTTTTGCGATTTGCATCCGTCCAACTATAATGATATGTACCGTCTGCACGTTGTGATTCTCCTGTACGGAGAACCACTCTTGATTTATCTCGTCTTTTTGTCTTTGCCATTTTATTTTCCTCCTAAACCTTTTCCGCTTTATCCATATAAGCGTCAAACTTTTCTCTTGCTATCAAAATCTGTGTACCATTTGCAATAGCAAACGGACACCCTTTTGCCAATGCCATTTTTCTCAGCCTTCTAATACCAATTCCGGAATATGCGGCTGCTTCATCACAAGTAAGGACTTTTCGTTCCCATAGTGGTAAATCATTTTTTCTTTCATCAATCTGCCTTCTGTAAGCAGTGATTTCTTCACTAATAACTCTTAACACCTAAAGCACCTCCTATATCGACGAAAGGTTTTCCAAATAATTCTCGAACTTTTTTCGCTTTATCATCGTTCTGTGTCCGACTTTTAATACAAAGTCACAGTCATCTTCCTGCGTGAGAGAATATATCGTGTCTCTTCCAAGTCCTGTGTACCCACTGGCTTCTTCTACTGAGATATTCTGTCTGTGCCATAAAGGTACTTCTGAACTCCTGCTTCTAAAATGCTCTGCCGTTTCTTTATTGTCCATTACTAACACCTCCCATCATATTGAGTAGCATTTTTCAATGTACTCATCAAAAACCCTTCTCTTAATCATTCGGCGATTGCCAATCCATAAAACGAAAGGACAATCTTCCGGATTTGTAAGTTCGTATAACTTGTGCTCCCATACCCGATTTGCCGGACAGAAAAACAATCTGTATAATGGAAAGGGGT
>ERZ809152.856-NODE-856-length-14058-cov-4.175177_pt1 | contig 14058 bp, 9 predicted proteins | sample MGYA00520518_ERZ809152 | MGnify/ENA primary metagenome ERZ809152 (study PRJEB31570, sample SAMEA3212996) | Homo sapiens | biome: human-gut; feature: human gut; material: fecal | place: Sweden | collected 2011 ...
TGCATTTTGGCACGCCATGCCGAAAAAATAGGCGTTTCTGCCGTCTCGGCTGTTCCGAGCGTATATTACAGACTTTCGGAGGCTTCAATCGAAAAGCATTGGGACACAATAATGGACTCCACGGAGCTTCCGTTCTTCATATACAATATCCCACAGCTTACCGGATATGATTTGTCTTTTGAGCTTTTTGAAAAAATGGCAAAAAAAGAAAAGGTTATAGGCATAAAAAACTCCTCGGAAAGCACCTGCCAGACGGAGAGATTCAGAAAAATCGCAGGACCCGATTTTGTTATATTCAACGGTCCGGACGAGCAGCTGCTTGCCGGCAGGCTTATGGGCGCAACGGCAGGCATAGGCGGTACATACGGCACCATGCCGGAGCTTTATCTTGAGCTCACAAGGCTTATAGAAACCGGTGATATAGAAAACGCAAAAAAAATGCAGACAAAAATAAACGACTGCATTTACGAGCTTTTGTCATTCGGCTCTCTGTACGGAGCGTGCAAAGCGGTTATGACTCTCAGGTACGGCATAGACTGCGGTATTCCGAGACTTCCGATGCTTCCCGTAAGCAAGGACGACCCTAAAATCAAGGCTCTGGCTGAGAAAATCAACCTTCTTGTCGCCGAAATAAAAAAGTAAGAAAAGATTAAAGCATAAAAAAGGACTGCAAGGAATTATACCTTGCAGTCCTTTAGTTTTATTTAAGCCTCATATAGATTTGTATCAAAAGATTTTCGGAAAATCTATACCGAATCCGTTTGAGGATTTTGTAGTTGACGCCGAGGTTGTTGTCGGAGCCGCACCCCAAACCTGAAGATACACTTCGCTGCCGCTCTCTGCCGATGTGCCGGCGCTCGGAGTGGAGGCTATTACTTTGCCTGCCTGATGTGTTCCGTCATTTGATTTTTCAACCTTTTTGACAGTAAATCCGGCATCCGTAAGAGTTTTTTCCGCATCGGCGTAATCCTTGCCGGAAACATCCGGTATATCAATATACTCCGTGCCCTTGCTGACAGTAAGCACAAGCTCGGTGCCGTAGGGAACCTGCTGACCCTCTTCTATGCTCTGAGAAATAATATATCCTACGTTTACCTTGTTGTTATATTCATATTTGGCCGTAATCTTAAAGCGCTGATTTTGAACCTCGTCTGTCGAAATTCTCGTATAGCTCTGCCCCGCAAAGTTGGGAACGGAGACAAGCGAAACCTCCTCCGTAGGAGTTGTATTATCCTTTTGCGCCTTTTCACGGGTAGCAAAAAGCCAGCCGCCGAGAACCACAAGCCCTATTGCAACGCAAATTCCAAAGGTTATGAGCAGAGTTTTGGTCTGTTCCTGTTTTCGTTCCTGCTCACGACGCAGCTTTTCGCGGCGCTTACGCTCCGCCTCCTCATCCGCGGTTGTTGTAGGCTGATCCTGTTTTTTGGGAGCATCCTCTATGGGAGTTTCATATTTTATTTTATTTGTCGCCATGGTGCTCGGACTTCCGGAAAGCTGCTCACGGAGATCATCAACGGTTCTTATTCTGTCCTCGGGCTGAAGCTGAAGACCGTTGTGTATGGCACTGACAAGATATGCAGGAAGAACCTCGGCGAATTTTGCCGGAATTAAAAGCTTATCGTTCACCACGCGCTCACTCGAATCGTCGGGAGTGCTTCCTATAAGTGTTCTGTAAACAACTGCCGTAAACGCATATACATCGGACCAAGCGCCTACCTTGCCGTTCGGGTCATACTGCTCATAGGGAACATAACCCTTTACAAGCTCGGCGTTAAAGTCGGTATTTGTAAGTCGCGCATCTGATATCATAAAGCCCGTGAGTCTGAGCTTACCGTCACGTCCCAAAAGAAGTGTGTTTGGTGAAATACCAAGGTGATAAATTCCTGCCTCGTGCATTGTGGCAAGAGTTGAAAGCACAGGCATCAAAAGCGTCTTTGCCTGATCCCAGCCGAGATAGCCAGTGCGGCTCTTCAAAAGAAAATCGCGCAGCGTTATGCTCTCTATGTATTCGGAAACGGAGTACGCAGTATTATTTTCGGTAACTATGTCAACAACGGGCTTTAACGCCGAGAGATCACGAAGTCTTGCGATTTTGCGCCAAAGCTCCAAAAACGCCATTATACCGTCGTGAACCACAAGAGAACTGTCCTTTTTAACGGTTATTGCCCTATCACCGAATTCACGGATTACATGCTCCAGCGGAAGGAACTCTCTTACGGCTACCGCGACATTGCGTTCACGGTCCCATGCGATATATGTTACACCGTCTCCTCCGGTTGAAATGGCTTTACCTATAATATATCTGTCGTTGATAACCGTTCTAAGCGGCAGAAGCGGAGATTTCTGAACGAAATCCGCATGCAATCCGCAATGGGGACAAACCTTTTCTTCCCCAAGCTCTCTCATACAACCCATACATAAGTTATCGGTCAACATCTTTTTTCCTCCAAAACCAAATAGCATAAATACCTTTTTATATGATAACAAACTTACACATCATTTGTCAAGAAAACGAACATAAGGCAATCAGTTTGTTTTTTCAGCCGAGTTGCTTGTTTCAGGCTTTACCCGTATGAAAACATTACCCGTGCCGAATATAACACAACACGAAAAAAGGCAAAAAAATACCACCTGACGGTGGTATTTTTTACTGCTTTAAGTGTGGAGAACAAAAAGCAGCCGTGGCAGACAATCTGCCGTAGAAAAGTGTATAAAAAGAGAGGAAATGGAATAAGCGGGTTTATGCTGCGAATTTGCCGTTTGAAGATATTACTCCACCGCCGAAACGGCGAAGATCATAGACACGGACAACAAGTCTCGGCATTTTTGCGGCAAGCAGTTTTTCCGACACATGCTTGTTAAAGAACGCAACCACCGGGCCCATCATAAAGGCGGTAACCACAGTGCCGATGCCGACCGGTCCGCCGAAAGCAAATCCGACAGCCGTGCAGATAAGGTCTGTTATGACTCTGCACCATTTATATTTAATCTTAGTCCTGTCATCAAGGACAAAGCCCGTGGCGTCATAGGGAGCAACTCCGAGATTCGAAGTGAAATACATCGAAGCCGCAAGAGAGAGGAAAATTACGCCGAAGAGCATTAAGACTAAGCGTAAAGCAAGGGATTTTTCCACAGGCAGGTGCGCATCATACAGCGAAGTGAAAAACTCACAAATATAACCGACACCGACCATATTAACTACTGTACCGAAGCCGATAAGTCGTCTGCCGAGAAAAGCAATTGCAATAAGGATAACGCAGTTGATACACATCTGATAAAAGCCGAAGCTGATACCGATTTTACCGCTTATCGCCATATTCATTGATGTGAACGGGTCAACGCCCATATCGGAATAAGAGAAAAGCGAAATACCGAAGCCCATAAGCAGTATGCTGAATATCATCATAAAAAAGCGTTTTACGCCTTTTTCCTGTTTAAACACACTTATCAAATTCATTGATCTGATGATTTCTGCCATTTTAGCTCCTCGCTTTGTATCTATTGCACAAGTATTGCTTTCTTTATTTGTACACATCTTACAGCCGCGTTGTCGTTTTGTCAATAGTTGAGCTGAATTTTTTGTCACTTTCTACAACTTTTGTATATTAGTACAAAACGACGGTTTTGATGTCGTAAATTTAGTGCGATTGCACAACACAAGCAGCATACGCCATATAATGTAATGCATAAAAAACGACCGTCGTGCACTCGGCACGGCGGTCTCAACAGTAATAGTTTCAAAAGTACGGCTTTACGACATAATATTCTGCGGAATATTGTCAGCCGCTATAACGCGAGCGACACCGTTGCGATCGTCACCGAATGTCGGATGCTCGTTCAGCATGGGAACAAAGACAAACATTTTTATAAACAGAGCGGACATTATAAACAATGTTATAAAAAGTCCGAAAAGACGGCTCTTGATTTTTTCTTTTCGAATTTCCGAACCGGCGGGTTTAACGCTATACTGTATATCCATATATAATATCTCCTGTCAAATCTTATTGTACTCTTATCAACTGCAATACAATATATATCATCGCAAAATTACAAACAAGAGTCGAAATTATTAAGATTAGGTTAAAAAGTGCTTTTTGTTTAAACCCGGGCTTAAAAGGCAATAATGTTGACTCGTTGCCTCTTTGGGTATATTGCTTAGTTTTTACAATTGACTACTGCATATTTTTGTATTATAATTCCATTATGTCATTTATGCTCTGCTGCGGATTTTTCGCAAACGAAATCAACTTATCAGCAGCTATGCAAAGTATAATGCTTTACAGATTTTTGCTTTTTATAGGCGTGAAAGATGAGCTGCTACGGCTTATAAAGGCGCTATATAGCGGATTTCTTTCAAGTTCTGAGAGCAAAAAGTCTGTGTGTAAATGTAGTTTGCTTTACACTACTCGGTATCATCCTATCAGGTATCGGAAAGCAAACAGCAAATGCAAAGTGGATAAAACACAAAAACGGAGGAATTGTATGAGCAAATCAGAAGAAGCTATGCACGGCATAACCTTTAAAGACAAAATAGGCTACGCCATGGGAGATATGGGCGGACTGCTGACATTCGGACTTGTCTCCGCATTTTTGAATATGTTTTACACGGATGTTCTCGGAATATCCGCGGCGCGCATAACCGTACTGATGATAGTTGCGAGAATTTGGGACGCAGTAAACGACCCTATGTGGGGTTCTTTTATCGACTCAAGGAAGCCCACTAAATACGGAAGATTCAGGCCGTACATACTTTGGGCATCTCTGCCGCTTGCGGTAGGCGCTTTCTTTATGTTCTTTAAAATTCCGGGTCTCAGCGACAACCGGTATCTTATTTACGCATATATCACGTACATATTTTACGGCATGATGTACACCGGCGTAAATATTCCCTACGGCTCGCTCGCCTCGGTAATAACTGATGATGAAATAGAGCGGTCTTCGCTTTCGATGTGGCGAAGCATCGGTGCAGGCATCGGCGGTCTTCCCGCCTCTATTATTTTACCGCTCATCGTTTACACTACCGTGACAAATGAAAACGGAACAACCGCAAAAGTACTCGACGGTACAAAGCTCTCGCTGTCGGTAGCCGTTCTCTCGGTTCTCACTGTAATAATTTTCTTCTTACACTTTAAATTGACAAAAGAGAGAATAACCTTACCGCCGACGCAGAATCAAAAGGATTATAGTATCGGCAAAGCGATGCGCGCTCTTTTAAAAAACAAGCCGTTTATCGCGCTTTGCATAGTATCAATGCTTCTTATCTGCTTCCAGATGTATACTCAGACCGTTTACAACTATCTCTTTAAGAATTTCTATGAAAAGCCGGGTCTTTACGCACTTGTTACCGTATGTACATATTTGCCGATGGTACTGCTTTTGCCGTTTATGGGCAAGCTTATAAGAAAATACGGCAAAAAAGAGATATGCTCCGCAGGAATACTCTTTGCTCTTATTGTAAACATAGCAATGTTCGTCATTAAATTCACTCCGGCTGTGAGTAATCCGTATGTATTTCTCGTTCTCTCGTTCTTCTCAGGGGCCGGTCAAACCTTCCTTATTATGCAAATCTGGGCACTTGTTACGGATGTCACGGACTATCACGAATACATATCGGGCAGACGAGAGGAGGGCACATCTTACAGCTTTTATTCGTTTGTACGCAAGCTCGGTCAAACAGTAGCCGGTGCAGGTGCGGCAGGCGTTCTCGGAGCTATAGGCTATGACGGCAAGCTCGCCGTTCAATCGCCAGAGGTTCTGACAAGGCTATATGACATAGCAACAATAGTCCCCGCAATATTGCTTGCTCTTATATTCGTTGTATTGACGTTCGGCTATAAGCTTTCAAAGGAGCAGCTAGATGAGCTTCACAATGTTTTGCGCGAAAGAAGAGAAAAGGCAGAAGCCGAAACAAAGTAAAAACAGGTCTTGATGACAAAATCCCCGGATATGCCGAAGCAAGCATATCCGGGGCTCTTTTTTGTAATTTACAATGTATTATTCTACCGTCAGTATTCTGTCGTCTGCATCGCAAAGCACAATATCCGGGGTAAATGATTTTTCACCGATATTCTCGATACGGACTCTGACATACTCGCTGTCGCAATCCACGGTGAACAGCAAGTGAACGCAATCGCCGGTTTTATACGCAAAGCTCTCGCCGTCATCTGTAAAGAATTCCGATTTAAAGCTGCCGCTCCTTAACGGATACACAGTAAGCCTTAATTTTTCCGAGGATTTGAACCCGTACTCCCCCTCATCGGTAGCTATAACGCTTCCGCCTCGCACAAAATACGGGACCTCCCCGTCGGGCGGAATATTCAGCATTACGGACGTACCGCCGTCGTATACTTTATCGTTTAAATACCAAATTTCGTTTTTGGGGAGATAAACCTCGGTTTCGTTCACTCCTTCATCGAGAATACACGCGGTGAGAATATCTCTGCCCACGAGGAACGATGTGCTGTCGCAGTCTATCTCTTTGTCATCATAGTAGAGTAACAGCGGAGCTGTCATCGGCACATCGTTTTCGACAGATAAAAAGGCGGAATTATAAAGATACGGAATGAGTTTTTTTCTTTCCGCCATTATTTTTCGTGCGGCAGGAATGGCATCCGGATAGCTCCACGGCATAGTTGCGGAGCCGTCCGAATTCCACGAATGTATTGTAAATCTGGGCTCGAAAATGCCGTGCTGCATCCATCTTAAAAGCAGCTCACGTGACGGCATATCGCCCGAAAAACCGCCGAGATCATGCCCGTAGAAGAAAAATCCCGACAAAGACAGCGTCATACCTATGTAATGGCAATAACGCAGGTCATGAAATGATGTAAAATTGTCACCCGACCAGGTGGTTGCGAGACGTCTTACGGCACTGCTGCCGCTTCGTGTCGATAAAAACGGTCTTTTGCCCGGATATTTTTCTGTTTGCGCAGAATACGAGGAGGCGACCATAAGATACGTGAGTATCGGTCTTATTCTGCTCGCCTTTACGCTACCGTCTTTAAAGCCGTTTGCCACAGCGTCGGTATCTTTTATATCAAATTCGTTGTTATCGTTCCAAGTGGCGTCTATTCCGTAGTCCAGAAGCTTTGCCGCAACATTGTCGTGCCAAAACTTAAAGCCCTCGGGCAGAGTAAAATCAATGTAACTGCCCATACCGTCCCAAAACTCGGTTACAAACGGTGTGCCGTCTTTATTCTTTACAAAAAGCCCTTTTTCGGCTATTTCGTTGTACATCGGGTGCGACGTCAAAAAGGCAGGCTTGATATTGGGTATCAAGTGAATTTTCTCGCTGTTAAAACGCTCAATAAACCTTGCGGGGTTCGGGAATTTATCGTAATTCCAATTAAAAACACACCGCAAGTCGCCGATGGAGGTATAGCCCGAGGACAGATAAAATCCGCTGCAGCTCATATTTAAGGTATCAAGCTTTCTGAGAAATCCATACAACTGTTCTTCGGAATTCGGCGCATCGGTATAAGCCATGGTGCTGGCACAGTAATCAAAGCTCCATTTCGGAGGCAGGGTCTGTTTTCCGCAAAGAGAGCAATACTGCCTTAAAATTTCAAGCTTTGAGCCGAAGAACACATAATAAACAAGACAATCGTCATCGCTTTTGAAGAACTTGAAAGCGGGATAATAATTATTTATTTCTCTTCCGAAATCCATAACGGCACTGTCGGACGTATCGTAATAGATACCGTAGCAACCGACGGAATTTTCACACATATAAAACGGCACGTGCTTATAAAGCGGGTCCGACGTTTCCGCATCATAACCCATACTGTCGCTCGTCTCTATGCGAAAGGTGCGCCCCGCCTTATTGACACTGCCGCCCTTATCGCCGAGGCCGTATATTTTTTCGCCCTTTTCGCGCGTTAAATAATGATATGTACCGTTTCCGAATTCGTTCTGAAAATTATAGGCAAGCGGTGCTCTGTCGGCAAAAAGAAGCTTGCCGTCCTTTTTATAGCTCAGTACAAAGTTGTGCGTATTAAGCTCTGCTTCGACATTTCCCAAATAGAAGCGCTCACCATCGGCTGTTTCATTTACTTGCGGAGCAAACAGCGAAAATCCGTCAAGGCTCAGCTTATCCCTACCCTCTGTAAGAAATTCGTTTTGCGGGTCTACGGTAAAGGTGGGCAGCATTTTACAATCGTCACGGAATAAGGCGACGCGCATCATACTGCCGCTCAAGAAGTCGATTCGCGCCGTAATATCGCCGCAAACGTAAACTCTGCTGCTGCCGCTATGCTCGGACAGCTTAAAATCATATGAAAACTTCATTACAGCACCGGCCCCTTATTGAAGAGTGTATTTTTTATAAGCGTTGCGGTCTTCCAGCCTGCAAGGCGCGTCTTTTCGCAAAAATTCATCACCTTGTGCGTTCCGGGCTTCCAGGTCGGGATTTCCCTGCAATTCGGGTCTCCGCACTTTACAAAAGCGCTGACTGCCGCCACCATTTGCTCCGATATGAGATAGTCGATATCGGTAAACGGCCGCCAACCGTTTTTGAGAGTTGCAAACACATACGGCAAGTCACTCGAATGCCATGCGCCGCAGTTATCGCCCGGCAAATTGCGCGCAAAAAGATAGACAAAGCATTTACTGCCCTTATCGTTTCGCACCCACTTTTTCACAAGCAGTTTTAAAACTATCGGTATCATATCTGCCGTTGTAACGCCGAGTATTTTCGGCATTGCGCTTATTGTTTTTATGTTAAACGTATCTTTCGTAAGAAGCTTTCCGTCTTCACACGGAAGCGTGTAAGAGAGTGTACTTTTAATTCCCTCGTCGCGGCACGCCTTAAGCCATGCATAGTAAAGGGTTTTCGCGTCCGTATCTCTAAGCTCGGAAAGGCTTGTTTTACCGGCATTTTTGATTATTTCGTCCCAGAATTTTTTCATTTTTTGCGGCGACAGCGGGCGTGACAAAACTCGTTGAAGCGCGGCTCCGCTCAACATAACGGCACCCGACACCATATCCCTTGTAAGCGGACTTGACAGAAGCACATCTACGCTCATGGCTCCTGCGCTCTGCCCCAAAAGGGTTATTCTGTCGGGATCTCCGCCGAAGGAAGAAATGTTGTTTTTTATCCATTTAAGTGCCGCAGCTTGGTCAAAAAGGCCGAAATTACCGCATACTCCGTTTTCATCGGCGACATCGGGGTGAGAACAAAAGCCGTACGGTCCGAGACGGTAATTCACAGAGACAAAAACAATGTCATTTTCGGCATATGCCTTACCGCTGATATGCCCCTCGTTTGAGCTGCCGCCCGTAAAAGAACCGCCGTGTATATACAGCAAAACGGGACATTTTTTTGCGTTTTTGGGCGCGCTGATATTGAGATATTGACAATCCTCGCTGTATGTAAAGCTCATACCGCGCCTGAATTCCCTGTGATAAAACGGGTTAACCTTCGCGTCGTCCTCAAAACCGCGGTGCTGGTAGCAGCAATCGCCGAAAGCGGTCGCATCATATACGCCGTCCCACCCATCGGTAACGACCGGATACTCCCACCTGCCCGCGTCGGCATACTTTATGCCGCGAAACTCAACATAGCTGCCGTTATCGAGCCCGACGATATCTCCGCACTCGGTTTTTAATTTTACCGTATTCATTTTATCGCCCCTTACGTTATCGCATAAATCACAGTAATGAAAATCTCGGAAAACTTCCAAAACATTACATACATCATTATGTGCAAATTATATGCCACAACGAGAGCGGTGTCAATTATTTTAAGACAATATATACAAATTAAAAGTTGTTTTCAGCTCTGCGTGAATTCAGCTTATTACCGACCGCCTTTTTATAAACAACGGCGGAAATTACGGCCGACACGGCTTCTGCTATCCAAAAGGCATTCCAAACACCGTCAGCGCCGAATATCCGTGTTAATACAAAAGCTGTCGGGATTATTATTACTGCATACCTGCAAAGTGATATTATGAGAGATTCAACACCCTTGCCGAGTCCCTCAAGAGCTCCGGATGACGTTACGGAAATTGACGAAACAACAAACCCGGCGCTGATTATTCTGAGTGCCTTTTTGCCTGCGTCTATCGTTTCGGGATTATCGGTGAACATTCCTATCAGCTTATGCGGCAGCGCAAGGCACAGCACAGTACCGAAAAGCATTATGCCTGCCGTCAGCACAAGAGTTATATCGTAAATTTTTTTCACTCTTTTATGCTCGGCGGCACCGTAATTATAACCGATTATCGGCCGCATTCCCTGCACTATACCGTTAGCGGGGAGGTATAAGAACGTCTGAAGCTTATAGTAGACGCCGAGCACAACAACATATATCTGTGAAAACGAAGCAAGCATTGCATTAAGGCTTGACACAAGAAGTGACGGCAGCGCAAGATTTATTGCCGCCGGGATACCCACAAAATACAGCTTACGGTCTATAGCCTTATTGCGCTTTAAATATTTGCGGTTTATGGTTACGCTCGGTTTTTTCACGGCGTACAAAACTACATACAGCAAAAGCGTGCTAACCTGCCCTATGCCTGTTGCGAGGGCGGCACCGTCAATTCCCATTTTCGGAAATGGGCCTATACCGAATATCAAAAGCGGGTCAAGTATGATATTTACAATACAGCCCGTCATAAGTCCTGCCATGGAGGCATTCATTCTGCCGACAGCCTGAAAGATTTTTTCGTATGCAAGGCTTATCATAATTACAATCGAAAATGAAAAAACTATTGTTGAATAGCGCACTCCGAGCGAAATTACGTTTTCGGACTGTGTGAACATTTTAAGGAATGGGCGCATAATCGGAATGCTGACTGCGGCGGCGATAATGCCGTGGAGTATTGAGAACAAAAATCCGTGTGTGGCGGCTGTATCGGCTGCCTCTTTTTCACCTGCGCCGAGGTGAAATGCGATAACGGCATTAAGTCCCACTCCGAAGCCTATTGCAAGCGCATTGACGAGGTTTTGCACCGGATAGACAAGCGACAAAGCGGTTATTGCGTCCTCACCTATTTTGGCGACAAAAAAGCTGTCCACTATATTATAAAGCGAATTGACGAGCATTGATATTACCATGGGAGTGGCCATAGACATAATAAGCGGAAAAACAGGCTTTTCCTTCATAAATTTTTCGTTCATACAAATACATCTGCCTTTCGAATCCGAGCGTATTTTCTCAATTAAAAACGCCACGCAATTACTCAAAAATCGAATAATTGCATGGCGAAAACACATCTTTTTAAGACCGGAAAAATCCATACGTTGTTTTATCGGTATGTAATATAACACACTTTCGCCGCTAAGTCAATAACGGCTGAAACATAATATATATACCGAGAGAGAATGATGCTCTGCTCAAGGGCTTTTATTCGCCATCATCCGAATAGTATTCGTCATCCTCAAAATAGTAATCGTCCTCCTCCAACTCCTCCTCATCAAAGTTCCAGACATCATAGCTGCCGTTTCTGACCAAATCCTTTTGCCAATCCTCCAAGCAATAAGAATTCATTTCCGCTTCAAGCTTTTCATCGTAGGAGTTATCTTTTTCATCGGAACAATCCGTCATCAGCTCATCAAAAACCATAAGGCTCGCAATCCCGGTCATAAGCCCATCTCTGTTCTCGCTTAAATCACAGGCTTCGGGAGCAACCGTATCGGATTCGGCGATTTCTTCGCTTAATGTGCTCTTAATTTTTTGCCTTAGCTCAAAGGAAACGGCAATTAAGCTACTAAGACGGCGCAGCAGTATTTCCTCCGATAAATTCCTCAAGCGGATTTTTTCGTAATCTTGCACGTTTAGGCTATACAGCCTTGAATAGCGTTTAAACTCCTTAACAGTCGTAGACGGAAAATGCTGCTTATTTTTTTCTAAATAACATTCCGCATTTTTAATCAATGTTTTACAGCCTTTTATCTGCCGGTTTATCTCCGCAATAATTTTTTGCTTGTTTTCGCCGCATTTCACCTTATACAAAAGTGCATATATGTGCTTACAGTTTTGCTTTCTCTCCGTATAATAGGGGCATGTGCAGCTCATACTTACTATTTTGTCGTTGTCTCCGAATGAAATCTCAACATTATAGTCTGCGGAGCCTTTTGCAATGCAGGAATAATGAGTCCCCGTTTTTTTAAGGTCTCTGATTTTGCCGTCGGAGCAATATGCTTCTCCGCGTTCTCGTATCAATGGGCGGAATAAGCCGTCATAAATTCTCTTATCAAATAAGCCTAATTTCTCCCTGCTCACTTCCGCCGGAGCTGTTGAAGTCTCTTCGATATTTAATTCGGTATCGACAAACGGGACGTCGGTAATGTCCTTTTTGGCTTTCTTTCTCCTGTGCTTTTTGACAGCATTCCTCACAGCCTTTACAATCACCGCCGTTATCAGGCACAACAGCTTAAAAGCCCATTTTAATATGTAATATGCGGCCACTCCGAGAATCAGCAATACCATCACTATAAAATTCCCGGTCATTGCAATGTTTTTCTTCTTCATATCTGTATTCACAATCTCACAATCGGCAAGTACCGTATGATATTATACTACTCTCAAACTACAGTCTTTACACTCGGCTGTCCTCCGTGTTTCAGTACCTTATGAAATTACACTACTCTCAAACCACGGACAATCCACATCGTGAAGTGCGATAGTTTCAGTACCTTATGAAATTACACTACTCTCAAACCGGCTTCAAATCTAAACTTGATGAACTCAAAGTTTCAGTACCTTATGAAATTACACTACTCTCAAACTCAATTTTTGGTGAATTGTTTGATGTGTTGTTTCAGTACCTTATGAAATTACACTACTCTCAAACCTTCCCGCATCCAGGAACGCCAAAAAATCCGTTTCAGTACCTTATGAAATTACACTACTCTCAAACGCCAGTCGAGGGTATCGACACACCGAGAATGTTTCAGTACCTTATGAAATTACACTACTCTCAAACTTCTTTCGTTATTTCATAATAAAAAAGTCGGTTTCAGTACCTTATGAAATTACACTACTCTCAAACTTGACGTTTGCTGTTGCGCTCGTTCGTTTCGTTTCAGTACCTTATGAAATTACACTACTCTCAAACCACACACTTGCTGTATATGTCAATAGCTGAGTTTCAGTACCTTATGAAATTACACTACTCTCAAACCAAGGCCGTGAAAAGATATGGTATTTAACTGTTTCAGTACCTTATGAAATTACACTACTCTCAAACATAGCCGCTACTGTTATAATGTTTGCTATCGTTTCAGTACCTTATGAAATTACACTACTCTCAAACGTTACAAGAGAGGAAATCCACGTGTTAAGCGTTTCAGTACCTTATGAAATTACACTACTCTCAAACTACTGCTAACGTGTTTGCTGTTCTTACAGAGTTTCAGTACCTTATGAAATTACACTACTCTCAAACCGAGCTCCAAGCTTGTAAAATAAGTTATTGGTTTCAGTACCTTATGAAATTACACTACTCTCAAACAATACTATAACGGGCTTAATAGGTATGGTGGTTTCAGTACCTTATGAAATTACACTACTCTCAAACGGCACCTGTTAATTCACCACCTTTCAACGCGTTTCAGTACCTTATGAAATTACACTACTCTCAAACAGTAATCACCCGTAAAATCAAAAGAAATGAGTTTCAGTACCTTATGAAATTACACTACTCTCAAACGCTCTGACCGATGTTCGCATCGAGCGCAACGTTTCAGTACCTTATGAAATTACACTACTCTCAAACAAGCAAGATAAGGCTCTCCATTAAACACAAGTTTCAGTACCTTATGAAATTACACTACTCTCAAACATAGCTGCACGGATGAAGCGTTGAAAGGAGTTTCAGTACCTTATGAAATTACACTACTCTCAAACCACAATTGTGATATAGTGGACGAAATATCAGTTTCAGTACCTTATGAAATTACACTACTCTCAAACCTTCTATTACTGCAGTAACTGAAGGCAGAGTTTCAGTACCTTATGAAATTACACTACTCTCAAACAATCTTTTTGTCGACTGCGTCCCATTGCTGGTTTCAGTACCTTATGAAATTACACTACTCTCAAACCTTCTGAGC
>ERZ809152.881-NODE-881-length-13723-cov-3.214223_pt1 | contig 13723 bp, 9 predicted proteins | sample MGYA00520518_ERZ809152 | MGnify/ENA primary metagenome ERZ809152 (study PRJEB31570, sample SAMEA3212996) | Homo sapiens | biome: human-gut; feature: human gut; material: fecal | place: Sweden | collected 2011 ...
CAGCCACATATCAAAATGGGCCATCAGGTCCACCTTATTTACTGTGGGTAAATCGGTTAATTTCCAGTCCTCCGGCAGCTCCTTATAAAGCCTGCCATAGTAGGGACTGTTCCGTCCGGCATATGCGGCCAGCTCCTTAAGGCGCTTCTGTGCAAGCGCCTTCCGTTCCCCGGGTGCCATCCTGCCTGCCCTGTAGGTCATCGCCAATGCTTTCCCTAACCCGATTTCTTTCATACTCAACTCTCCCCTCCGCTGGCCGCAGCCGCTCTTCTGCCTGCCCCTGCCACCATATCTTCCACCGTGCGCTTTACCATTTCCGCCGCTTCATCATCTGTAAAATTCATATGGTTGGTAGCAATCATCGTTGCGATTCCATGCAGAAGGAGGTAACCGCGCAAAAAAATATCTTTGCATTCCTCCTCTTCCAACCCATAGCTTTCCCGGAAAACAGCCGCCATTTTGCTGTTACTTTCATAACCCATCATGACATTCCAGAGATTATCCCCTTGAAAGCTGTCCGAAAGATATAACAGGTGAAACAGATTCGGCTCCTTTCTTGCCAGATTCAGCACCCATCTGCTGGTGCAGGCTATGAAATCAGGCCGGTCTTTTTTTTCCATAATCTCATTCATAAAGTGTTCACAGGCATAATCAAATGTGGCTGTACGCAGAGCCTCCATCGTATCAAATTGGCTGAAAACCGGCTGTATAGAGCATCCCGCCGCCTTTGCCACACTTCTTGCCGTCACGGCTGAGAAGCCTTCCTTTCTCGTGATATCAAATGCAACTTCCAAAAGCTGTTCTCTTGTGATTTTTTGTTTCGGCGCCAAGATAATGCCCTCCATAATATATCTCATGTTATATATCATATGATATATTATTTTATAAAGGCTGTCAAGGGACGCTGCTGCTCTTGTATGAAATGAAGGTTTTGCCTTTTATCCCGGCACCAACAGGTTCACTCCAAACAGGTTCGCGGAGATTGATAACACATTTTTTTAATGCTATACTACGAGTTAAGGAAGGGGTGCAAAATATGGAAATGCAGAAAAACGGATGGGGTTATTTATGTGAAAAGAGTAAAAAGGAACGGAAAGAAATTCTGCGTCAGTACGCAGAAAGCTATGTGGAACCGGCTTTCGAAGGTTACCCGGAATTAAAGGGGAAAATCTATCTGGCATTGAGGAAAAACGGATTTATTGCAGAATACAATCCTGTATATTATATAATCGTCCCGGAAAACGCTTTAAACCGTTATGGTCATCATGTACTGAGGGCCATAACGGCGCATGAGATGGGGCATCTGCTGCAGTTTCAAAACGATATTGGGAAAGACTCCCAGTCATTATGGTCTGAAATTCAGGCTACCATGCTGTCATGGGAACGAGGCTTTGCCAAAGATTTTCTCCTGGCTTTCCCTGAAAATTGCAATAGAAGTGTCTGTGACGGAAAAGAAAAGCATTGCTATTTCAGCTGTAATCTTCTCTTTGACGGCTGCTGCCGAAACTGCTCTGAAGACGATATGAATATTGGGGCGGAAAAATTAGAACGGTTGGCTGAAGAATATAAAATTGATGATGAGATAAATGTGAAAGAGATTAAGGAGAGGATCCGGAACATGTTTATCGATAACAAAAATGAATAAACTACAACGTGCTTTGCAGGGCCGGAATAATCCGGATGCAAAGCACGAATAAAAGCAACAGAAAATCCTTCATTTATAATAACTTTACTGCAGATCCATATCCGTACCCAGCCACCACCGCAGCACATCCTGAATCTTTTCATCCCAGTATTTCCACTGGTGATCCCCTGCCGTTTCGCAGCAGGTCAAATCATATCCCAGTTTTTTCACATGATCCCAGGCTTTCAGATTCCCCTCATACAGAAAATCCTCCGTTCCGCACCATGCATACAGTCTGGGCAATTCCTTTTTCCGTGACGCCAGCTTCTCCGCCAGTGCCAGAATATCGTTATCGGAACCCTTCAGCTCTTCCTCCGTTCCGAAAATTCCCCGGAACAGCGGGTTCTTATTCTGATTTTCCTCAGAATTCCTTATGTAATCCTGTACGATATCCAGCGCTCCCGAAAGCGATGCCGCCGCTCCGAAGGTTTCACTCGCTCCCAGTCCCAGCTTCCACGCGCCATAACCGCCCATGGATAAACCGGCAGCCAGAGTATCCTCAGCCTTGTCCGACATATTCGGGAAAAATTCCCTGCAGATTCTGGGCAGTTCCTCCGAAATAAATGTCCAGTAGCGCATTCCATAGCAGGTATCCGTATAAAATGCCAGATGTGTGGTAGGCATCACCACTGCAATACCAAGCTTGCTCACATACCTTTCAATTGAGGTCCTTCTCTGCCAGATTGTCTGATCATCACTCATGCCGTGCAGCAGATACATCGTTTTATATTTGCCGTCAGCGGCTATCCCCTCCATACCGATCTGTCCATTTGTTTTCTGGGGAAGAATCACATCCATATTCACGCTCATTCCCAGAACATCTGAAAAAAAGTCCACATGTAAAAGTGCCATACCATTTACCCTCCCATTTCTGTCTGACCACATTTTTGTCTATTGTCAACCGACAGGATTATTCTATCACAAATTCCCTTATCCTGCATCAAAAAACTGCAGTAATTACCTATACTTATCCTGTGTTTTCCTCACTTTATGGGGATATATATTTTAACCTCATTATCCGGATCATCAAAGGCTGTTACCTCACGCTCATAAACCTCAAAATCCTCCCGGTCATCCAGCTCCTCCTCCGCTGCCGACAGCCATGTCCCGAAAATATACTTGTAAGTTTTGAACAGGTTTGCAAGGGTTCCCCTGTGAGTGAATACGGCGTATCTCCCGGAGCTCAGCGTTTTTCCGGACAGCATTGGAGGCAGCTCCTCTAAATTGTCCGCCGGGCAGCCCAGCATGACAGAAAACAATACGTCACCGTCTTCTGTATATACGGCCTGCTGCGTTTCACAAACACTGTACCCGGTCCGCTCCGTCCCGAAAAACTCTGTATGAAGGCTCCTGAACTGCTTCCATAATCCCGGGATCCGGTTATCGGAAATGGAGGTCATTCCTCTGATACCGGCAATCTTTATTTCTTCCAGCCAAACTATTTCTGGAGAACGGGAAATATTGTTCGCAATGTGGCTCACATCCTCAGGCGCAATTTCCCTTTTGGCATTAACAACCAGATCAAGCCCGGCCTTCCGGTAATCCACCGGACTGCTTCCAAAGACATTCTTGAAAGCCCTGCTGAATGCCTCTGCCGATTCAAAACCACTGTCAAACGCGATATCTGTTATCCTCTGGTCGGAATGTATAAGCTTTTCGGAGGCATTGTACAGCCTGCGCCGATTGATATAACGTCCAACCGATTCCCCCAATACGGTTGAAAACAGACGTGTCATGTGATAGTAAGAATACCCTGTTTCCCTTGATACATCACTTAAACCGATATTTTCATTCAAATGCTCTTCAATATATTCAACTGCCCTTTCTAAAGGGGATAATTGTTTCAAACCGTTTTCTCCCTTCTCCGCTTTCCTTACAGTATACTGCATTTTATATTGTCCGAGTAGAAAAAGCGCAAAAAATATCATGCATACAGCCCGGATTTTTTGTATAATAAAAAACCGCAGCATCAGAACGACAAAACATAACCGGCTAAATATGGATATAACGAATGCCGCATTCCGCAGGCCATCCTTATTTTCAAAGCAACAGAAAGAGGTGCAAACAAATGGCAGATATACTTATACAGGGTCTCACCCAAAACAATTTAAAACATGTATCCTTCCATATCCCAAAAGAGAAAATTACAGTATTTACCGGTGTCTCCGGCTCCGGCAAATCCAGTATTGTATTTGATACCATCGCCGCCGAATCTCAGCGGCAGATGAATTCCACATACCCGGCCTTCGTGCGTTCCAGGCTCCCTAAGTACCCCAAACCGGCCGTGGAACGGATTGATAATTTAACGGCGTCTGTTGTGGTGGATCAGTCTCCCCTGGGCGGGAATGCCCGTTCAACAGTAGGAACCATCAGCGGACTGTACTCCAGTCTGCGGCTGCTGTTTTCAAGGGTAGGAAAGCCTTATGCAGGTACGGCATCCTACTTTTCTTTTAACGATCCTAACGGCATGTGCAAAACCTGCTCCGGTCTTGGAAAAATAACCAGGGTTGATGTGGCTTCCATAATAGATCTCAATAAATCTTGGAATGAAGGCTGTGTAAAGGACTCTTTGTACCGTCCCGGCTCCTGGTACTGGCGGCAGTATGCCGAGTCCGGCCTGTTCCCTCTGGACAAGACGGTAAAAGAATATTCCCGCGAAGAATATAATCTTCTTTTATACGGTTCCCGGGACGGCAAAGGAGCGCCGGAAAATCCGAAAGTAACCGGTCTGTACCATAAATATACAAAGACTCTTCTGAATCGGGATATCAGCAGCAAAAGCAGTCATACCCAGGAGAAATCCCTGAACTTAATCGCTGAGACAGAATGTAACGACTGTCACGGAAAACGGTTGAATCCGGCTGCCCTGAACTGCAGGATAAACGGATTTTCCATTGCGGACATGTGCGGGATGGAGCTGACACAGCTGCGGGAGGTCCTGACAGAAATCTCTGAGCCGACAGTTGATTTGCTGGTGCAGACTCTCATAGAGGGGCTGGACAGGATGATTGAAATCGGCCTGCCCTATCTCCACCTGAACCGTGAAACTCCTTCTCTGTCCGGCGGGGAGGCGCAGCGCCTGAAGCTTGTCCGGTATATGGGCAGCAGCCTGACCGGAATGACTTATATTTTTGACGAACCCAGCGCAGGAATGCATCCCAGGGATGTCTACCGGATGAATAACCTGCTGAAGCAGCTGCGTGACAAGGGCAATACGGTCCTTGTGGTGGAACACGATCCGGATGTCATCTCGATTGCCGACCATATCATCGATGTAGGGCCCCAGGCAGGCCAAAACGGCGGTGAAATCGTTTTTGCGGGCAGCTATCAGGACTTGCTGAAGTCCAGCACCCTGACAGGGAAGGCCTTGCTCCGGACCCTGCCGGTCAAGCAAACGCCGCGGCGGCCGTCGGGCAGCCTTCCGATCCGGGATGCCTGCCTGCATAATCTGAAGCACGTAGACGCGGATATCCCCCTTGGCATCATGACTGTTGTCACCGGTGTGGCCGGTTCTGGAAAAAGCACTCTGATATCCCAGGTATTTGCCAGGCAGTATGCGGATGATATCGTAATGATTGATCAGGGCCCCATCACAGCCACAAACCGTTCAACACCCGCCTCCTATCTCGGCTTTTTCGATGAAATACGAAAGCTGCTGGCAAGGGAAAGCGGCAGGCCGGACAGCCTGTTCAGCTTCAACTCCTCTGGGGCATGTCCGGTGTGCAAAGGGAAAGGCATCCTTGTGACCGAACTCGCTTTCATGGATCCGATTGTAACGGAATGTGAGGCCTGCGGGGGATTGCGGTATAACAAGGAGGCGCTGGCCTGTACCTACAAGGGGAAAAATATTGTGGAACTGCTGAGCCTGACTGCATCTCAGGCAATGGAAGTCTTCGAAGACTCCAAAATCAGAAAGCATCTGAAAGTGATGCAGCAGGTAGGGCTGTCATATCTGACGTTGGGACAGCCGCTTGGTACGCTGTCCGGCGGGGAACGGCAAAGAATCAAGCTGGCGAAGAATCTGGGGAAAAAGGGCGGCATAATTGTAATGGACGAGCCCACGACAGGCCTGCATATGTCTGATATTCAGAATTTGCTGAAGCTGTTTGACATGATCGTGTCACGCGGAAATACTTTGATAGTGATTGAGCATAATCTTGAGGTGATGAAGCAGGCGGACTGGATCATTGATATTGGCCCAGACGGAGGAAAAAACGGAGGAGAGGTGGTATTTGCCGGAACTCCTGAGGAGATGCTGCGGAATGCCAAAACACTGACGGCCGACAGCCTGCGGGCATCGTGTTCACAATACAATTAATTTTTGAAAACAGAATATCTCCTTTTATTAATGTGCAGAGCTGTTAATATACACAGGCCTGCAAGGGCTCCTATTATACTGCTGTAAAAACCACCATAAATTTTTAGGTAATATTACGTCCTGTAAGTAAAACAGTCCTGTTCTGCATTCCATTATTTGTAATTATATGATAAGATTTAGACTTACAATTACACTGACATGAGGGTAAAATGAAAATAGAAATTATATTGGCATCAAGTGAAAATGGATTTATCATAAAAAATATGTATCCACTGTATTTACATGATTTGGCAGGCATCCATGGTACGCTGCCCAACCGTTACGGCATCTTTGAGGAAGGAAACATACGGACTCTTCAGGAACAATATAACATTCAGCAAGTTTGGTTTGAACATCCTGGTGAATTGTTTCCATATCTTATCATGGCTGATAACCTTCCGGCAGGTTTTTGTCTGATTGGCAGCGGGAAATATACGCCTGAAGGAACAGATTTCTGTATCTATGAAACGTTTATCCTGAACCCTTACCGCAATCAGGGGATTGCCTCCCTTGCTGTACCGGAAATTCTGAATAAGCATCACGGCCACTGGATGCTGTTTACCCAATCGGCTGAAAACAATCAAAAAGCACTGCACTTCTGGACAAAAAACATTGATATTTATACAAGCGGGCAATATAGTAAAACGGAACAGCTTATCGATGATATGCCAAAAATGGTTTTTAATTTCACGAACTGAATTTCTTTCGTATTCCTCAGCCGTTGGAAATCTGTTGACAAAACCCCCGTGACACGACAGTCACAGGGGTTTTAACATTAAAATTAATTTCTTTTTAGTTCGTCATTCATTTTCCTATCGGCCTCTATTGTTTACTTCCCTTTTTCTTTTTTCTCGAGAAAAACAGAAACAAAACTAATACTATAACAGCAGCTATGGCAAGGGACACATACAGGATAACAGGCGCCGTATCTCCTGTCGTCTGCCCCATGGCCCATTCACCGAGCACCTCACCATAAGCATTCCGGTATTCAAAGGTGCCGTCCGGTTTCTGATAACGGGTATATTCACCCAGCAGGCTTCCATCCTCTTTCCATACACGGATAACGGAAGGGCTGTCCTGAAGGGATGGATCCGGAACACTTCCTACCCTGAAATCTATCATCCCCCCAAATCCGGCGGCCGGTATTACAGGAGGCTGAGTCTGTGTCTCCTGGGGTAATACAGATGCCGGAGAAGCATCACCGCCGGATCCTCCGGAATTTCCATTGTCGCCGTGATTGTTCTCTTCCGTTCTATTTCTGGTATTTACAAAGGTAACGATAGTCTCCGTGTCAGCGGTAATTGTACCTGTCCCATTTGACCTGCTCACAGCGTAGCCTTCCGAACTGTAATCCTGCTCCTGTACTTCATAGGTAATGTCTTTAGGTAAATCAAATATGGTCAAGGCCTGTCCGTGACGGAGGGTGAAGGTATCACCGTCTGACAATGTCCCGGTCTGGCTTCCGCCCTTGATATAGGAATAGCTGCCCTGCACAGAACTTGCATCTGCATTCTTAAGAGAAAGGGTGAAGGTAAATTCCCGTCCTGTTTCTCCGTCATTTCCGGCTACCTGTTTTTTAACAGTAAGACTTCCTACCGTTCCCTGCCTGTAGTTCTGTACTTCTATTTCATTTCCGCCGCCGTCAATTTTAGTTACCGGAGTCCCGGATCCATTCTCCACCACAACCTGATAGGAAAGGCCTGAAATATTATATCCGTAAGGAGCCTGTGTTTCCCGCAGTATATACTCTCCTGCCGGAAGAGCCTTCAGCATTAAGGTACCATCTGACCCGGATGCTGCCTTTCTGATTTCTGCACCGCTCTCCTTGGAAAAAAGAGTGAATTCTGCCCCCTGCAGAGGATTTGTACCGTCTTTTTTCGTAATCTTTATCCATCCGCTGCGGGTGAGGACAGCGCCTGCCGAAGCAGCATCAATATTGTACCTCTGCTCCGCCTTCTCAGGCTGTGTTCCCAGACCGGACAACTGGGCTTTGTTGGAAATTTGTCCAATCGTTCCTGTTATATCCGTCACATAACGAAGGCGATATGCTTCTTCCTTATCCGGAGGAATAAATGTAATCGTTCGTGTCGCACTGTCATATCGGAAATTCGCCGCTGTCGGAGTTATACTTTCATTTCCTGAACAGGTACCATCCGAAAGCATAGTAAGTTTTTCTATGGTTATGTTGTTTTCCATAATCAATTTACCGGTTGCATCGGTTCGTAAATCCACGCCGGTCGGTAAAATGTCCGTTATCTCTACCTGTCCGTCACGAGACATCCCATATGGACAATACAATACCTCCCATGTCAGTTCACCAATCGAGGAATTACCGTTCAGCACCTTTTTGCTGAGAATCTCGCTTTTAATCTTGGGCTTCGCATTTACACTGACAGCAGTCGATAAATTATTGTTTTTCAGCGCGGCCTGATTCTGCGGTTCATATTCTGCGTTTTTGCTGAAGTATTCCTTCGCGGTATCTTCATTCGGCCCGGCCTTAAGAAGAATTACATAGGAACCTTTCAACTCATTGAATGTAAAAGTAATTCCATTCTTTCCATTAACCATACTGTTGGATACATTCAGAAAAGCGGACGAATCCGTAACCTGTTCATAAGCATTCTTACTAATCGCTTTATAAAGCAGGAATTTCTCCCCGGCCAATGTACCGAAATCCCAGCCCTCCGGCAGTTCGTCGCTTATCTCAAATTTCCCAAGTGCCGTTCCGTCCGGCGTTGTTTCTGCAGTAACATCCGCTATATTATTTTCATTCACATAGAGCCGGTATACAACAGATTTATCGATATAATCAAAGCTATCTGCTGTGGAAGAAGAATTGACCGCACTGTAATTTTGGATGTTCTGCTCTATTTCACTAACTGCATTCCTGCTGAGCATCTCTTTAGAAAGCATATTGCTTTGTATCTTCTGATCACCTGACGCAGTACGTACCTCACTTGCTCCATCCCACAATACAACAGTATTGCTGATAGTAGTTTCTTTATTAGATGCATAGTAATCAGGGTTTGTAACTACCGATTTAAATTCAAAGGAATTATTTTCAGTTGGGGTAAAACCGCCGCTGCTTCCAGTGACTATCAATACATCGGCTATGGCTTTTCCGTTATTTTGCAATGTTACTACTCTGTATTGTATAGCTGATGATGTGGAAAAACTGCCTGCAGCAACTTTTTCGCCATTAGCAAGACCTGTCGAAGATAAAATACTGTTTATATCCAATGCCGATAAACTATCCTGATCCCCATAAACAAGTACTTCCATAATCCACAGATCATTATAACTTTGCCCTTTCACATCCGCCGTTACCTTCCATGACAGCGTATGAGATGCGGCGTCATAATTACTGCTGCCTTTGCCTTTTGACAACGCATTAATTCCTACAGAAACTTTAGCCGTATTACTTGAATATGAATAACCTCCAAATACTAATTTAGCTGAATTACTATATGTCTTCACTTCCACTGACTGACTTGTATCGGTAACTTTCGTCTCAAAGGTTACCGTTACCTTTTCTGTAATATTACCAAGATTAATAGACAGCTCATTACTGCTGCTTGAGTATGAATATCCGCTTGTAACCTGACTCTCTGCTCCATTACCTACTTTTTTATAAATTGTGCTGGTGTCAAGTTCCAGTCCCGAGGGCAAAGTATCCGTAATTTTTGCATCCGGTATTGTCTCCTCGACCTGGTTCACCGTTATTGTCCACTTTATTTTTCTGTCTGTCGGATCATATACTCCACCAACGTACTCATTTTCCACTTCGCCTTCTTTGGCAATCCACGTTCGCTCGAACTTCACTTCTGCCGGAAGCTCCAGTACCTTTTCTTGTCCTTTGCTTACTGTCGCTTTATTAGTAATTTTTTGCTCTCCGGTACTTTCCAGTTTATCATCTGGTATTTCGGTTTGAAAGAACAGCCATCTTTCCCCTTTACAGGTATCCCCGGTGGATGTATTCTCCCATTCAAATTCATAGGTAAGAGTATTTTCAACTAAATCAAAAACCTTGTCGTCAGCCACTGACTGCTTATCCGCTCCATTCTCCGCTTTACCTACATAAAAACTATCTGCAACATAGTCACCCACACTGTCCAGATCATCATTCCATATATATCCTGACAGGTCTCCGTCAGCTCCGCCATCCTTTTCAGCTGCTTTTACCCGGATTTTCCAGTTGACAACCTTGTTACTTTGATCCGCTTCCCCTGTTTTTTTACCTGTTATCACCAGTTCTTTTTCCGGTACTACTACATAATAGTTGTCTCCAAGAATAGATATATTATATCTTCCCGGCGCTTTATCCGCCGGATCAGGAGCATATTTCATATTTGCTTCATAGTAGGCTGAAACCCTAAATAAACCAGGATCATCTAACTCATTGTTAAATATAATTTTTATATAGGAGCTGTTCCCAAGATTAATTAATTCCACTTCACCTATTTTCAGTCCATCTGAGGTCATCAATTCATTAATATATCCTCCGGTTATCTCAAGTTCCTCCGGAATGGGAAGCAGGACATAATCACCGCCCTTAATATAGTTATTCCCAACATTTTCATCTCCTGCAACCGGTATACGATCCATCCGATACTTTATATGAATGTTCTTTAAGGAAGACAGTTCTCCATCAGGATCTACTGTACTTCCATCCTGGCTCACTATCGCAGACAGATCTCCGTTAATCAAATTCGTCTTATCCTCTCCGCCATTCCGCGTAACTGTCTGCTTTGAGGAACCCTTCAGCATATTATCCGTTTCTTCCTCTGTCTCCTGGGTTCCGTCCGTTTCTTCCGTTTCTTCCGTCTCATCCACATTTTCTGTTTCCGCAGCTTCTTCCGTTCCGTCCGTTTCTTCCTCAGTTTCTTCTTCCGTTTCCGTAACTGCCGGTCCATTATTGCCTGATACGCTTTTTTCTGCAGAAGCCTCTTCCGCCTTTACAATCCCGGAACTGAAAAACAAGAAAAAAGCGAGAGCCAATGATAACAACTCCCACCTTTTATTTTTATATCCTTTATTATGACTGCCACTCTTCATTAACTCATCCTCCGTAAGAAAAAATTATTAACATTAATTATAATTGTTTCTTACAGAGGCTTTCGAGCCTGACCACTTCTCTTTCTGCGCAAAACAGCACCTCTTTTACGCAAAAAAGATTATCCTCTTACCTTCTCCCTGACATCCACCAGTATCCGGATAGTAAAAAGGCCTTCTCCATAATAGCTGTCAAACTGCGCCCCATATTTCCGCACAAAAGCTGCTACCCCCTTGAGTCCCAGTCCATGGCCGTCTTTCTCCCCGCTATCCGGAATTACACCATCTAAATCAATATCCGGCTTTTCATATTCTTCACAGCTGTTAACCGTTTCCACTATCAGCAGCCCTTGTTCATAACGCAGAAGAAGGCTTACCCTGCGTTTTTCCGGTTCCTTATTCCTTACAAAGTTAATGGCATTTTCCAGCAGATTAGCTGTTACCGCCGCCAGTTCCATAGTACTCAGGGCTATTTCCCTGGGTACCGCCGCGGTAATCTGCACCTTTTCCCCAAACTCCTCCGCTTTCGCCGCCAGGCTGCACAATACACTGTTCAATGTGGGATTTTCACAGTAGCGCTTCAGCTTTCCCTCCCGTATCTCTCCTGACAATTCCCGAATCAGTTTTTTGGCCTCCCCATATTCTTCCTGTTCCAGGAGGACATAGACCGCGGAGGCATAATGCCGCAGATCGTGACGCAGCACCATCAGCTTCTGTTCCGCCTCCTCAATCGCCTCACACTCCAGCTCCAGGCCTTTCTGATAAGACTCCAGCACAGCATTCTGTTCCATGATTTTCCCATACTCAAAGTCCTGCCGGGCCTGGGACAATATAATGATATAAGAAACCATCATCGTAAATAACAGACAGAAAACCACAGGAATATTCTGCGGCTTTCTATCCAGGAATACAGGAAGATATACAATAATGCAGAAGGTACCATAAAACATTGCCGGTATCAGGCAAAGCCGCAGCCAGCCCTTGTTGGTCTGCTGCAGAACAAGCTGATAAGTTCTGCGGATTCTGAGTATCAGTAGCAGCAAAAGACCCAGATGCACTGCAAAAGCAACCAGCAGTCCTTGCTCCATATTCCCCGTATAAACAAAAGCCACACCGCCGGCAATTCCTCCCGCCATAGTATAATTGGAGGCGCTCAGACCGATAAACAGATCACGTGCATCCCTGTTTCTGGATACCAGAAAAACAGTCCCCTGTATCAAAAGGATCTGCATCACAGTGATCACAATATTAATCCCGCCAAATCCGTCAGAATATAAAATCTTCCACACATAGGCCAATGTATCCAGGACTATCGTAACCAAACAAAAGAAAGTTGTTTTAGGCAGAGAATATCTGCGCGGCAGAAAAGAAAGCAGATACATCATCAGGAACAAAATTCCAAGAAAGTAATTCCATATATCAAACATGCGCCCCCCTATCTGTACTTATCGGTCATAAAGCCCAGATATTTCCTTTTAACCCAGGGAGCTTTGTTCCGGCTGACCGGCAGTATCTGTCCGTTTTCCATTGTGACGCTGTCCTGCTTATACCGGCTGATATATTCCATATTTACCACATAAGACTTATGTATCTGCACGAAAGTCCAGCTGTCCAGCAGCTCCTCCACCGCCTTTTCAAAAGTACCGCGCAGCACAATACTATGAATACAGGTCCCATCCTTTGCATAAAGATACAGACTCCGCTGCCTGCATTCCACATACAAAATACCGGAATAGGCAAAAGTCAGAACTCCCTCCGCCGTTTTAATCCGGAAAACCGGTTCCCGGTTCAATTCCGCCTGCATAAGCGCATACTGCACCGCCTCCTGAAACACCGCCTCTTCCAACGGCTTCACCAAATACCTGCAGGCAAACACCTGATAGGCCTCCAGCGCATAATCCACCGATGCCGTAGTATACATTATAATACTTTTACGTTTTTGGGCACGGATCAGATTCCCCAACTCTATCCCGGATTTATCCGGCATCAGAATATCAAGAATATAAATATCCGCATACTCCCCTTCCTCAATCCTGGCATACAGCTTTCCCGGATCCGAGTATTTATTAACAGCAAACAAACTATCAGGATTCCTCTCCCTGTAATGATATAACATTTTCTCCATATACATCAAATCCTGCAGACTGTCATCACATATCGTAATAAAAGGCATTGTAAGCACCGTCTTCCATCTATCAGCATAAAATTCCAAGTTTCACGGAGCAGTTTTATTTTACACCTGATAATTTTCAATTACAATAAAAATCTAGTCATTACCATTTTCAAAATCTACCTTCCGGTTACCGTTCACTCCCAGCTGCCCCTCCTGCACGATGTCCCCTTGTCCTTTGGCTGTCGCCTGCCTGCTGGCTCACTCATTTTATCAGGCGGCGTACCATATGGATCGTCAGCTGTATCTCAAAAACAGGGAGCTGTTTCTTACCATTTTGTACCTGTGCTCCACTGCCGCCCTTAGCGGCGATGTTTGACGACCAAAGGGAGGAGTTCAGCCGCGTTGGCAGCGGAGTATAGGTATGAAATGGTTAGAAACAGCTCCCTGTTTTTGTCTACAGCTGACGATCCATATGGTACGCCGCCTGATAAGATGAGTGAGCCAGCAGGCAGGCGAC